>Ga0210125_1000012_pt1 | contig 48018 bp, 48 predicted proteins | sample RushMan_CattailN_FD_185555 | JGI IMG/M metagenome (GOLD analysis project Ga0210125, IMG submission 185555) | Wetland microbial communities from San Francisco Bay, California, USA, that impact long-term carbon sequestration -... | ecosystem: Environmental > Aquatic > Marine > Wetlands ...
AATGAGAATGTGAAGGAACATCAACAGACACAGGAGGAATATCATGGATGAGCGGTTGGCAAGGTTCAAGAATTGTGACGAGAGGTTTCATGCTTACTTGGATAAAGTTTTAACCCGCCTGCCAGAAGACATCAGAGAAGCCATTCTAAACAATGAAGGCTTCCAAATTTTGGCAGATTCCGAACTGCCGAACGTCTGTGGGCGATTCCTGAGCTTCGATCACCCGGTTGAATATCTCGTCTATCTCAATCCAAAAAGCCTCATGCAGCCAGACAACCGGCTGTCATGCAGCATCGCCTGGGAGTTGGCCGAATATGTTCTCGGGCGGGAGGGAAAAGCAGCAGACGATGCATCAGTGGTCGAACTTCTCAATCAATGGGGCTTTGAACAGGACCTGGATGCCGTGCGATACTGCGACGCCGTCTCCAAATCGCCCGCCTTCAAATCCGGCTACGAATGGGCTAGAAAACAAAGCAAGGACTATCTGCTGCTGCATTTTGACCTGTTCTTCGACGAGTGGAACGAGAAAGGCCTGAGAATGATGCCACAGGAGCGAATCGAGACGCTCCGCGATAAAACCGTCCACAGCAAAGTCCTTCCCGGCGGGGAAGCAAGAGTTTCCCAGCAACAAGCCGTGGAAGGCATTTCCCACGAGGAGGCGGCCATAGAAGGGATCATGGCGGCCCTGAAAGAAGCAAAATTGCAGGGCTGATAAACCCGGAGCCAATCGCCACCGCTGATATTGTCACCGCAGAGCACGCAGAGGCCTTTATCTATTGGTACTTACATTCTATGAACCGCAAAGGCACCAAGGACACAAAGAAGAAACAACTCTTTCTGCCGCGGTGTCTATGTGGTTCAAATGAAAGATTGCAACCTCAGCAAGCATACCTTTCTCTCTAACCTCGGCGCCCTCTGCGGTTAAAAAGCGAAGTATCTCCTCCTCGGCAGGTATAAATTAGAAGCACAAAATCCGATGCAGGTTCCTGGCTTGTCATATGTCAGCCATTGGCGTATATTGAGATATGATCTTTATTGAGACGTCCGTTTTCACAAAGGAAGTGAGATCCCTGTTGTCAGATGACTCATACCGAAAACTACAACAGGCGATACTGGTTCGCCCAGAGGCTGGCAGCATCATTCCTGGAGGCGCTGGGTTGCGTAAACTCCGCTGGAACCTCCCACGGGCAGGAAAACGAGGGAGCCTCAGAATCATCTACTACTGGGATCCTCCCTCAGATACCGTTTACATGCTTCTGGCTTACGGAAAGAGCAAAAAGGAAGATCTAACTCAAGATCAGCTAAGGATCTTGAGTAGGCTTATCAAGGAGTGGCTGGAATGAAGGATCAAGACTTCAACAACTTAGTGGAAAGTATTAAGGAAGCTGGAAAGATCAAAGCGGGTGAACTGCCGCCAAGCCGTCGCTTTGAGTTCACCCCTCTTGATATCAAGGCGATAAGAGAAAAACTGCATAAATCCCAGACCGAGTTCGCACTCATGATAGGCGTAAGTGTCTCAACCCTCCAAAACTGGGAGCAAGGCAGAAGAAAACCCGAAGGCCCGGCAAAGGCATTACTGAAGGTGGCATCGAAAAATCCAAAAGCTGTCATGGACGCTCTTAGCTCATAGGTGGTCCTGCTGAAAGTACGTGAAAGCTCACACAATAAGGCATAGACTTTTCGGGCAGCTAACAAACCCGAAGTAAATCGACACCGCTGTCACCGCAGAGTTCGCGGAGCACGCAGAGGCCTTTATCTATTGGTACTTACATTCGATGAACCGCAAAGGCGCCAAGGACACAAAGAAGAAAAAATTCTCCCTGCCGCGGTGTCTATGTGTTTCAAATGAAAGATTGCAACCTCAGCAAGCATACTCTCTGACCTCGGCGCCCTCTGCGGTTAAGAAAAAGAAGTATCTCATCCCATTGAGATTTTTCCTTGACTCCCCCCACAATTTTTCCTAGTCAGTCCAATTAGCATATAAATCAGCTACTTTCGTCATCGCAAACATTAAAAGGTCCACCCGGATTAATAACAGCAGCCTCGGCATGTGCGATTTTCGCGGCCTCATGCGGCTTGATCAGATCCGGCCGGCCGTTGGAAACGCAACTCACGGCATTCGAAAAATAGAAACACATATGCGGTTATCCACTGGAATCATTCATTTTCAAAGTGAAAGACGCCCTGCCCTTTCCTCTTCTCGCAAAATCTCAAACGTTCTCCAAAACGACTTCAAAGCTCGCCACCGTTCAAGCGAGGAAATACTACAATGGCCCTTTACCATGGCACAGACCAAGATTGACGCCGGCAGCCCAGCGAGGTGCCCTACAATCGCAAACCATCTCGAAGAACTTGTATATGGCAGCGATGCCGATGAGATATGTCTCACCCGCAACACCACAGATGGCCTGGACGCCGTCGTTTACGGCGTGAAGCTCAATTCAGGCGATGAAATCCTGATCACCCCTCATGAACATGAATCTTCGCTTTCGCCATTGAACGTCAGACAGGACCGCGATGGAATCGTACTGACGGAAGTTGACATACCCGTCTTGAACATAGAAAACAACTCGCCAGACATTTTCTTGAGTGCATTCGAAGCCAAGCTATCCTCGTCTACCAAGGCTATCCTATTTTCCCACATCTGCTATACGACGGGAACCAGACTGCCTGCGAAAGAACTCTGCAACTGGGCAAAAGATAACGGTCTTATCTCAATTGTGGACGGAGCCCATGCACCGGGAATGATCCAACTTGACTTTCACGACATAGGCTGCGACTTCTACGCCGGTTCCGGGCACAAATGGCAGTGCGGTCCCGGCGGCACCGGAATACTCTATTTGAGAAATCATGGAGACAAACTACCGGAATTTTGGACTCAGAACTCTTCTATGTACACCTTTGCAGTCCAACCTTACGGAGACGTTAGGGGAACATATGACATTGCCTATTCATTACAGCATCACGGACAGCTAAATATCCCGGCACACCTTGCGTTTGTTGACGCATGCGAATTATGGGAGCAGATCGGACGAGAGAGAATTGAACATCAGGTATTGCAACTCAGTTCATACTTGAAACGAAAACTGCAACGCAGGTTCGGAAGTCAAGGGACACTTTTTTCACCCGATATTCATGAATTCAGTTCAGGTTTGACCTCTTTCAATCCTTTTGACGACATCACGGATGATGCCAAAATAATAGAATTGGTCGATCGACTTGAAAGCGAAGCGGCTTACCAAATCAGATATACCGATTTTAAGCTCGCTTCAGGTGACCCAAAGCCTGCATACGCCTGCAGGATTTCGACCCACATATTTAACGACTTGCACCAAATAGACGGTTTGGTCGATGCCATGTACGATATCTGCCAGACGATTATTTAGTGCTTGTCGCTGTACTCCCATCATTCTTCATTAACCGCAAAAAAACGCCGAGGACGCGGAGAAAACCAATTAATATATGCACTCTATTCCGACGCTCTTGGGTCTCGTTCCTTACGTCCAGTTAAAGTCTACTCGAGACTGACACTGGAATGACGAATTTCCCGTTCCTGAATTGACCCGAGTGCAAACTGATGATATACATCTGTGAAATGTATATCCGGAAGGAGATGATCATGCAAGTCTCAAAATGGGGTAACAGCTTGGCCATTCGGTTGCCCGCCTCGGTGGTCGAAGCGCTGAAACTCCGCGAGGGCGACGAAATTGAAGTAGTGATCGCGGATGAACGCGTCTTTCAAGTAAGGAAGAAACCCGGCACCGAAGCCGTCCTCGCCCGGCTGCGCCGGTTCCGAGGAAAGATTCCTGCCGATTTCAAGTTTGATCGAGAAGATGCCAATGACCGATACTGAAGCGTTCATCGACACCAATATCCTGCTTTATCTCTTGTCCGCTGACAATGATAAGGCTGACCGAGCCGAGATGGTTGTGCAAGCGGGCGGCCTGATTAGTGTACAGGTGTTGAACGAGATGGCCAACGTAGCACGTCGTAAGCTGTCTATGTCATGGGGGGAAGTCAACGAGGTGTTGGCCCTGATAAGGTCGGTATGTTTGGTTGCTCCGTTGACCATTGAAACCCATGACAGGGGGAGGGTTGTAGCTGAACGGTACGGGATGGGCGTGTACGATGCAATGATTGTGGCCGCCGCTCTTCTCGGGGGATGCAAGACCTTGTATTCCGAAGATATGCAGGACGGACTGTTGATCGACCATCAGTTGCGCATCTGCAATCCATTCACCATTCAAGCATCATCTGGGTTTCGAGACTTTGATGCTTGAAAATGTTCAGAACGTGATCCGTGGCCATGGTGTGTGCTGCGGGTCTCGGGTCGTTGCCTCGTCTTAACGTACGATTTTCTCCGTTTCGTGAGCAGACCCCTGCTTGGCGTCGGGATCATCTTAGACGGTTACCTCACGAATCCTTAACGTGCGATTTTTTTTGCGAATTCTGTGTTTTCCCCTGGCGTGATTGCTTCGGATTTCGAGATTTGAATTTTCGATTTCTGATTATGCAATGAATTTTCCCTTCCCAGGTTAATCCAAAGCCGGTTCCTTTAGGGTCGGATCTTTACTTGCTCCGTTCTTTTTTCTTCGTGTTTCTTCGTGCAGTTCGTGGTTGAACCAAAGGTGCTCATTAACCTTTTTTCATCCCCCCTCCCTCCATGTCTCCTCTTTTCGGCAGAGTTCACAAATGGGCACTTGTCCGGTCACCTTGACCTACAGCTCTCCATACTTAAAATAATTTAGATGAGGCCGACTAATGAACGGGAGCCCAACAAATGGCAACAGGCCATGATACGGAAGGTCAAAGTCGGATCACGAGTCGGCTGTTTTTAAGTCGGATGACAGCCGTGGCGATGGCAATTGTCACTACATTGCAAAGGAGAGACTTCCATGAAAAATGACGACCGCAAACCCACAACAACCGATGCCGGAATTCCTGTCGCCAGCGACGAGTACTCGCTCACCGTGGGTCCCGATGGACCCATTTTGCTGCAGGACCACTACCTCATCGAACAGATGGCCAATTTCAACCGTGAGCGGATTCCGGAGCGTCAGCCCCACGCGAAGGGTTCAGGGGCCTTCGGACACTTCGAGATGAGCAAAGATGTCAGCGGCTACACCAAGGCCGCAGTGTTCCAGCCGGGCACCAAGACCGACACATTGATCCGGTTTTCGACGGTGGCCGGCGAACGCGGGAGCCCGGATACTTGGCGCGACCCTCGCGGCTTCGCGCTGAAATTTTACACCACCGAAGGAAACTACGACATGGTGGGCAACAACACGCCCATCTTTTTCGTGCGCGACCCCATGAAGTTTCAGCACTTCATCCGCTCTCAGAAGCGTCGTGCGGACAACGGCCTGCGCGACCACGACATGCAGTGGGACTTCTGGACCCTGTCGCCCGAATCGGCCCACCAGGTCACGTGGCTGATGGGTGACCGCGGCATCCCCAAGACCTGGCGGCACATGAACGGCTATTCGAGCCACACCTACATGTGGGTCAACGCGGAGGGCAAACGCTTCTGGGTGAAGTACCATTTCAAGACCGACCAGGGCATTGAATGCCTCACGCAGGAAGAGGCCGACCGGATTGCCGGCGAGGATGCCGACTATCACCGGCGGGACCTGTTCGAGGCGATCAAGCGGGGTGACTATCCCAGCTGGACGCTGCAGATGCAGATCATGCCCTTCGAAGAGGCCGAGACCTACCGGTTCAGCCCCTTCGACCTGACCAAGGTGTGGCCGCACAATGACTATCCGCTGCATGAGGTAGGCCGGCTGACGCTGACCCGCAACCCGACCGATTTTCACACCGAGATCGAACAGGCGGCGTTTGAGCCGAATAACCTGGTGCCCGGGATCGGTCCCAGCCCTGACAAAATGCTGCTCGCCCGCCTGTTCTCATACGCCGACGCCCACCGTGCACGCCTGGGGGTCAACTATAAACAGATTCCGGTCAACCGACCCAAGGTGCCGATACACAGTTACAGCAAAGACGGGGCAATGCGGGTCGAGAATGTCTCCGACCCCGTATACGCACCGAATTCGAAAGGCGGTCCGAAGGCCGACAGCGAGCGCTATCGCGAGGTAGAAGTGTGGAAAGCCAGCGGCGAATTCATCCGCGCCGCCTACACCCCGCGCAAGGACGACAACGATTTCGTTCAGGCCGGCACCCTGGTGCGCAAGGTCATGGACGATGCCCAGCGCGACCGGCTGGTGTCCAACGTCGTCGGACACCTCAAAAAAGGCGTGTCCGAGCCCGTACTTCAGCGGGCTTTCGAATACTGGCACAACATTGATAAGGAGATAGGCGACCGCATCACCAAGGGCGTAAGAGGCGGCTGATCGCTGCAAAGTCCTCCGCCCTGCCCTGGAAATGTGTCTGATTTAAGGAAAATCGCGCCGATTCATGCTGGCTCCCCGGCGAAGGCCGGGGGCCGGCAAAACCCGATCAATTTTTCGCAGTTGTTCGCATTCTTGATCAGGCCTGTCAAGAGGATATCATCTCAATTCTCTGGGCAAGAAAAAAAGATGATAGACAATTCTTCGCAAGTTGCCTAAATTCAACGGGAAGAGAAGGAAAATAGCTACATGGTGGAATCAACCTGAAGTTAATGCAGTAATAGCGAAGCCGTACGGGATTCTTCTGAAACCGATGTCTTTTTCTATGATTAACCAACCACAAACCCGAGATAGGATGTCCCGGCGAAGCGACTGGATCCAGTTATTCATCTTCTCCCTAGTAGGCACTTTATGCATTGCTATCTCGTTCCCGCGTCTTTGTGGTGCACAGGTCTATAAGAATCAAGCACTGCAAAACCTGCTGGAGAATCCAAAGATCATCTCCCCCAAATCAACTTTGCAGAAATTTATAGACGGGAAAGCAACGGTTTCGATTATTGTACGCTTACAGGAACCGGCAACCGCAGTTGGACCACCAGGCAATTCTTCGCGGGAAAACAGCAGAAATGCCGGGGCAGCCGGCGCTCTCTTTACTGCGCAAGAAATTGCCATACCCTCCAACCGCGAACGTTTGCGAAATAGAGTGAAAACTCTACGGGATCGCTTCCTGAGCAAACTCGATTCGCGCAAGGCTCGTGTCACCAATCGTTTTTCCTACCTGTTCGGCTTTGCAGCAGAAGTAACCATCGAGGGGATGCAGGAGCTGGCCCAAAATGATCAAGTCCTCTCCATCGAAGAAAACCAGGTGATCCATGCTCATTTGGCGCAGGGCATCCCTCTTATCAATGCATCAGCCGCAAGAAGCCGCTACGACGGCTCGGGGCTGTCCATAGCCATCTGTGACACGGGCATTGACACCTCGCACCCCATGCTTGGGGGCAGCGATTTCCCCAACTTCAAAGTCATCGGCGGCTACGATGTGGGTGACAGTGACACTGACCCGAGACCCAATGGAAACGGTCACGGCACCGCCTGCGCCGGGATTGCTGCGGGCGACTTGGGCGTCGTGGACGATTACATCGGGGGCGTTGCCCCGGGAGCCAAACTTTACTCCGTAAAGATTTCGTACGGCACCACTGGCAGTGCTACCATTGCCAGCATGATCGATGGCTGGGAATGGTGCATCACCCACCAGTTCGACAATCCAAATTACCCGATCATGATCATCAGCACTAGTTTCGGTGGAGGCAGGGCCCTCGATACATGCGATTCTTTAAAGCCGAGCATGACCGAAGCCGCGGCACATGCAATGGACGCGGGAATCACCATTTTTTGTTCTGCAGGCAATGACGGATATTGCGATTCCATCGAATGGCCCGCGTGCATCTCACATGTCATCTCAGTTGGCGCTGTTTATGATGCTGCGCAAGGCACCCGCGCTTGGTGCGTATCCGAGTATTCTTGCGCTGCGAAAGTGGAAAATGCAGGATGCAGCACGGGATGGTGCGCCTCGGACAGCACTGCGACCGACATGGTCCCTTCATATTCAGATACGGCCAGTTTTTTGAGTATTCTTGCTCCATCCAATAATACGGATACAACCTGGTTGAGCGGAACCTACGATATGGATTTTGGCGGAACTTCAGCAGCTTGCCCTTATGCCGCCGGGGCAGCGGCCGTATTGCAAAGCGCCGCCCAGCAACTGCTGCATCGCTTTTTAACACCGCTGGAGATCAAAGATACGCTCATCAATACAGGAGACCCCGTTGCGGACGGCAAGGTCGCCCTCGTAAAACCGAGGGTCAATCTTGGGAGAGCCGTCAACTCTTTGGCCCCAGCAACTAACAACAGCCTACCCGCAGTCTATCCGCTTCTTTTTGACTGATGGCAGACAGCTATAATGTCCATCTTTTTAAAACGTTGTCTCGTCTACATTCTGATCCCGGCAGGGATTGTGCTCCTGTTTGCGCCTCTTAACACCCATCGCCGGGAATTCGTGAAGCAGCACTATGTGTATCTAACGGCCGAGTACGCCGATTCCGGGACATCTGTGGGTTCGAGCAGGGTAGTGTTGACCCGAGAAAAGCTTGAGAACTTCCCCCGGTTGCGGGAAATCATGGACGAGCACGCCTGGTGGTTTGATGGGCAGCGCAGTAAGTACCATGATATGGCAGTCAGAACAAGCCAGCTCGTGTGGCAGAGAGAACCGGCAGATATCGGGGTCGACGAGTGGAGAAGCTTCACTGAACGCCTCCTCAACAGCAGCGCGGAGCAGGTCTCTTTTATATACCGGGGACTTCTGTTTAATGGGCAGATCAGATATGACGAAGCCTATGTCAGCCAAGAAATTCCCCGCTTAGACACTGGCCGGCGCATCGCCGGCGCCCTCTTTCTCCTGGCAGGAATCCTGCTCCTGACAGGACTCTATCAAGCAAAGAAAGGAATTCTGGTAGCCCGTCCCGGTGTGATTGCACTCTGGGATTTTATCGTCATGGTGTTTTGTGTGATCTTCATGCATGCTGTCCTCGAGTTCGGTTTTGTCCAATTGCTGAGTATCGAACCTTTCTGGGATAATTATTTTCACCTTATGGGAACCTTCTTTGTGCTTGTCTCGGTCCCGCTGCTCTCGCTTTACATCTCTGCGACAGCAGCTCAGAGCCTGACCATTAGTCAAGAAGGGATCGCCTCAAGCGGCCTGTTTAAGCGAAAATTCCTCCCCTGGAGCGATTTACAAGCGGTCTCGGCGCCAAATATCTATTCAGCCAAACCGATCGGACAGGTCGTTGCTCCGCGGCAATTGACCCAGGTGCTTCGACTCGAAGGAGAACTTGAGGCCATCACGATTATGGAACCTCCCCTCAAATCTACCAAGCGCCTCATCTCGGAAGAGTTGGTTGACAAAGCCCCACTAAAATGGAAGCAGCAAATTCGGGAGGCCACAGAAAACTGGTAGCTACTGCACCAAAACCAATTTGAACCCGCATAACTTATCAGAACTCAGTTGCCGCAGGGTCTGGAAACACGGCATCACCCTATGTTGGATGCTACCTTCGCAGGGGAGTTATTTTAATGTCAACATGGTTCAAGTCGGGGACTTGATAACCAACCTGGTGGCAGCTTGTCGCAATAATCCTTGAAAATGTGCTGCATTAAAGGGAAAGACTTTCAATCACCGCCAGAGCAACTCGAATCTTTGTGGGCAAACCAAGCCACCACTCTGCAAATTGCTGCCGGTTCTTTTCATACCAGAGTACGGCTGTCATGCCGACCCGAACGCGGCCCATATTGCCCCTGCCGGCTCCGCACTTAACGTCTGCATGTGCATTCATTGCCGCAACGAAATTTTTTACCCTTTCGAAATCCTCTTCGCCCCGAAATCGAACGATTAGAAATGTCGGCCGCTCCGGGCCGGAGCCCTCACAAGATGCCCGCAGTTCGATTTCTCCAATAGCATCCAATTGATCGAGCGCTTCGGTCGGAATGTGCTCATCAACCGAGATTCCCCTCCAGGGCTTTTGCACATGTGCCTCGGTCCTGCCGGATAAAAACTTCGTTTCACCGTATAATATTTCGTAAATAAAAGAGGGAGCATTCCTTTTTCCGGCCGGCAAACCCCCTTCCCTTCCGTAATCAAACATATTGCCGTCCTCCTGTTTGTGCCGTCGCGATAAGAATCAGCAGGTTCAATCCCGATATTAGCAAAAAGAATGCTAATTTACTAAGCGGTTGTCTGAAAAAGATTCTTTTAGCATTTCAAATCATGCTCTGGCGTGATTTGAAAAATCTTTCAAACAAGCCACTATTCACCCGAAAGATTTCTCGCTTTCGGCTCGAAATGACAATTTTCAAACAGGCTCTGACTTTTCAAGCAATACCCGCAAATAAGTTATTGAGTGGGAACAATTTCTACCCACCTGGGAGCTCCAATGTCGGTAAATTAAGGGGAGACAAATCTGCAGAAGTAACTACTCGTGGAAGTAAGATTACTCGCCTTCGGCTCAAAATGACAGTTCACGGGCTGCCTCTAAGCAGGAGATGAACATTCCCGGCGGTACTCATTCCTCTTTTATCGCGATCGTTTGGCATTTATTTTGCTTTTGTGATCAAGCCGATCGAAATGAGATTGACCCGGCGGACTCGTGGAGTTATAGTTTTGATCAAATGAGCAAAACTAAGGAGCAACACATGCCACGACCACGCAAATGCCGACGCATAGGGACCACTCCTAGAGTGACCTATTTCAAACCTCAAGGGATCCCGATGCGGGAACTGGATGAGGTTTTCCTCACTCATGAGGGACATGAAGCGCTTCGCCTGGCCGACTTGCAAGGGCTGAATCAGGAGGATGCCGCCGGATTCATGGGAGTCTCTCGCCACACTTTCGGTCGGGTTCTCGCCGAAGCGAGGAGGGCTGTGGCTGAAGCATTGATTTACGGGTTGGCCCTGCGAATTCAAGGCGGGGACTATGTGATTGCCGACTGCCGGCATGCGGCCGGCAGGAAATCGAGCTGCGTGTGGAAGGGAGATTTCAAGAACGCTGAACCAAAATGGAGTCAAGCAACCAATGAGGAGATTGACATGAGCAAGATCGCCATAACCAGCGAAGGTCCGACCCTCGACGATAGGATAGATCCCCGCTTTGGCAGGGCTGCCGGATTCGTTGTAGTCGACCTCGAAACCATGGATACGCATTACATAGACAACGGGCAGTCTCAGGTAATGGCCCAAGGTGCCGGGATTCAAGCTGCCGAACTGATTGCACGGTCCGGAGCCAACTGTGTGCTGACCGGGTACGTTGGCCCCAAAGCGTTTCACGCACTATCCGCGGCCGGCATCAAAATTGGACAAAATCTTGAAGGTATCACTGTGCGCGAGGCAGTGGATCGCTTCAAAAGCGGGAGTGTCGAAATAGCCGAGGGACCCAATCGGGAGGGGGGACGATGATCGTCTCCGTTGCAAGCGGCAAAGGCGGAACCGGTAAAACAACCGTAAGCGCCTCTTTGACGACGATCTGGGATGGGCCGGTTTTGGCCGTGGATCTTGACGTGGAGGAGCCCAATCTGCATCTTTTTCTGCGCCCGACGATAGAAGAAAGCCAGCGAGCGTACATAAAAATTCCCGTGGTCGATGAGTCCAAGTGCACCTATTGCGGCACATGCTCGGATCTGTGTCAGTTTAAGGCCATCAGCGTTGTAAACAAGCTGGTATTGACCTTTCCTGAAATGTGCCACGGATGCGGCGGCTGTATTGCAATTTGCCCGGAAAAGGCGATCTCTGAGGGCAAGCGAGAACTGGGTGAAATCAGCTGGGGCGGCGCCGGCAATGCCGGCTTTTTGATGGGCAGGTTGCGCATCGGTGAGGCGATGAGCCCGCCTCTTATGCGTCAGGTTAAAGCAAGGCTTGACAAAATGATTGCAAAGGATCCGCAGGACGCAATCATCGACGCTCCTCCGGGAGTGAGCTGTCCGGCGGTCAATGCGGTGATCGACAGCGATGTGATTATCCTGGTCACCGAGCCCACCCCATTTGGTTTGTATGACTTTCAACTGGCCTGGGAGGCATTTTGTCCCCTGAATAAACCTATGGGGGCCGTAGTGAACCGAGCCGGGCTTGGAAACGATCAAATTTACAATTTTTGCCAAGATAAAGGATTGCCGGTTCTAGCGGAGATCCCCTTCGACCGCGCCATTGCTGAAGCGTATGCACGCGGTCAGATCATAACGGAGGTTTCCGGCAGGATCGAGCAGATATTTATCGACTTGCGGGATGGAATTCGTGACCTGGCGGAACGGCACGGCTCGCGGGAGGCGGCTTATGCGTGAGGTTGTGATCATCAGCGGCAAGGGTGGCACCGGTAAAACATCGCTCACCGGCGCCTTCGCTCATTTGGCAAGCAACAAGGTCATCTGCGATTTGGACGTGGACGCTCCCGATTTGCATTTGCTGCTGCGCCCCTCTCACCAGCGGGAGGAAGAATTTTGGTCGGGCTATGAAGCTCGAATCGACTCGGATCTGTGCGAGCGCTGCGGCATTTGTGCCTCCATGTGCCGGTTTGGGGCCATTCACGAGAACGATAACGGTTTTATGGTCGATCCTTTGCGCTGTGAGGGTTGCAAGGTATGTGTGGCGTTCTGTCCTGCAGAAGCCATCAAGTTTCCGCAAAAACAGTGCGGACACTGGTACATGTCATCGACCCGCTTCGGTCCTATGGTGCATGCGCAACTCTTCCCCGGTGAAGAGAATTCCGGCCGATTGGTCATGGTGCTCAAACAGCAAGCCCGAGAGTTAGCCAAAGCCCGGGACCTTGATCTGGTCTTGTGTGACGGCGCACCCGGAATCGGCTGTCCGGTGATCAGTTCTCTTTCGGGAACACATTTGGCCGTGGCGGTTACGGAGCCCACCCCTTCGGGGCGGCACGACCTGGAGCGAGTTGCTGATTTATGCGGACACTTCAAAGTTGGCTTTGCGGTCATCATCAATAAGTACGACCTCAACCCTGATGAAACCAAACGAATTGAAGCTTTTTGCAGCGACAGAGGCTACCCGTTGGCAGCGCATCTGCCGCACGATCCGGTGGTTACTCAAGCAATGGTCCAAACTAAGGTTGTCACCGAATTGCCCGAGACAGATTTCAGTCGGGAACTGCGACTTACCTGGGCGAGGATTGAAGAGTTGGTGGCTCGTTAGTCACCATCTTAAAACTCCCTCTCTTTTGAGGTAGAGGGTGAGAGGGATTGTGGGTTTCCGGACGGACACTACCAGATAGGTTTAAGGCAAGCGGAACATCACTCCGCGTGGAGAAGTAAGACAAGATGTATAAAACGTTAACAAGGAGAGTATCATGAACAGTACAGTTGTTGCAATTCCATCATCCCACCCGGGCGGTCTCGAATCGCTACTTGGAGCCCATTTTGGCCACTGCGATCTGTATACTCTGGTAGAAGTCGCGGGCGGAGAGGTACGAGAGGTTCGCACTCTGCCCAACGTTCCCCACGAGCAGGGCGGCTGCATGGCTCCTGTTAATCACCTGGCCCAGAATGGTGTACAGATCCTCATTGCCGGTGGCATGGGAATGCGACCTCTTATGGGATTCAATCAGGTAGGCATCAACGTCTTTTACGGAGGCGGTCTTCAAACTGTCGGAGAGGCTGTCGAAGCCTTTTTGAAAGGGAGCCTGCAGCGGTTTTCCAGCGAATTCACATGCGGCGGCGGTGGAGGACAGCCACAGATGGGTGCCCGGTTCTGATTCAACAAGGAGAGGCTAACGTGTCCATTGATGACTTACTGCTGCCGGGCCAGGTCAGCGAGCAGTTCCTTTGCCTTGCCAGGCAGCCCAAGAATATTGGTTCAATCGAAGATCCCAGTGCCAAAGGTAGCGCGGTCGGTCAATGCGGAGACGCCGTGGAGGTCGATTTGCGCATCGAAAATGGAAGCATCGCCGACATTAAGGTGATTCCCTATGGCTGCATCTATACGCTGGTATGCGCAAGCGCAATGAGCGAACTGGCTAAAGGACGGGAATTGGAAGGGGCATTGGAACTGGAACCGGATGACGTAGTGGCAGCTGTTGGCGGCTTGCCCGAAGACCATTTACACTGTGCAAGGCTTGCAGTAAATACTTTGGGCGAGGCCATTGCGGACTATTATAGAAAGATTTCTAATTCCGGATCTAATGGCCCGGCTTGAGAGGGAAGTCCAAGCTTTGCCCAGCCAAGAGGCCGATTTCCTCTTGTCGGCAAGCCACGAAGAACACGAAGGGAGAACGACGGGTTAAATAAATCCTCTTCGTGATCTTCGTGTCCTTCGTGGTTCATAATAAATCAAATGGTTACGAAAAAATGCCACACGAGGCAATAGGAGAAAAAATGCTGCACATTCTTCTGGCTACTACGCGACTTGAATCCACCCACCCATTTGTTAGAGCTCTTTTAGAAGACACGCAGGTGCGCCTCGATGGAGCTGCTTCCGCTGCCGAAGTTTTGCAGGTTGTGCGTACTTCTCCTCCCCATCTCGTTATTGTGGACCATCAACTGCCGGATGCCGAATCGCTCGGCCTGGTATCGAAAATCCTGACGGTGAATGCGATGGTGAACAGTGCAGTGGTGAGTCCGCTTTCCGAACAGGAGTTTCATGAGGCGAGCGAGGGGTTAGGGGTCCTAGCTTGTTTGCCAGTGGAGCCCGGCACAAGCGATGCCACGAGACTTCTGAAAGGATTGCGGAAGATCCTTGGGGTGGGCAGCACCATAGTTTGACCGTAAAGCAATTTGCACTTTACGGGCTAAAGCCCGCATTCCAAGCGAGTCAGGAGTGCAGCCTTCAGGCTGCCACAACTTGAATTTGATTTTCCTTTCCTCGCGTCTCTGCGAAATGTCATGAAAACCGATCGATAGAATTCATACAAAGCTTTTATTTAAGAAAACCGTCGAGCGCTTCCTGAAGCTTTGCTGGGAGAGGTCTTGATTTCCAGGTTCGATCGATGGCCACCAATGTAGCCTGCCCTTTTGCGACCAGCTCCGCTTGATCTTTATAGTAAAAGCGAAATCCCAAGGTCAGAGCTTTTTCTTTTATTTTTTCCACTGATACTAACAGTCGCAGTTCATCTCCATACTTAACAGGTCGGTAGAAGTCGCAGGCAGCACCTGCTATCGGGAGTCCAAAACCTTCCTCCTGGTTGCGGAATAGTTCGTGCGGGGGAAGTCCGAGTTGTCGCAGAAATTCCTCTATGCCGTGGTGGCAATATCGAAAATAGGAAGCAAAATACACCACCCCGTACGGATCGGTATCCCCGAAACGGATGATAACGGGCATTTCAACAACACTTTTTGGGCGTTCTGTGCTGATGTCCATAAGAGTGCTCCGCTTTCCAGGAATTTGGAAACTCAGTTACGGGAGGGGGATTCCCGGACAGAGGAACTATCCCAGCTGCCGGCAGAATCCCCCCTAACCCATAACTAATATTCCATATCGGTATCAACGCCCAGTCGCTCCCATTGGCTTTGGGCTTCCGTTTCAGCCTTGGCGGCTTCTTCCTCGGACCAGGGCTCAAGAACCAATGTGTCGGCCACCAATTCCCAGATGTATTTCACCTCATATTTATAATCAGGATAATACTTTGGAACGCGTTTCATCAATTGGTCGTGACAGTTGGAACATCCTACCACCAGCACATTGGCGCCGCTCTTCTTGATGGAATTGTATTTTTCTCTGCCGTGGTAGGCAGCCGCTTCTTCATAAGGTCCGGGCCACATGCCCCCGCCGGCACCGCAGCAGTGTCCGTTGGCTCGATTGGGCTCCATTTCCACGAATTCGTCTACGCACTGTTGAATGATCCAGCGTGGTTCTTCATAGAAACCTTTGCCGAAATGCCGCTCCAATTCTCTACCGTGCTTACATGAGTCATGCCAGGTAAAGATCTTCCCTTCGTTGACGCTCTTGTCGAGTTTGATCCGTCCCGATTTGATGAGTTCAACCAGATACTCATACAGATAGATATAATTGATTTCGTTTTCCGGGTTTTCCATGACGCAGGTCTTCATTCCCACCCGACACCCGTAGGAACCGCCACCACAATCCGGCATGATCATGCGCTTGATGTTATATTGTTTCATAAAATCGATTTTGCGCTGAGCAAAGGCCTTGATGTAATCATAATTGCCGGTAAACAGCCCCCAGTCAACTGACTCCCAGTTTTCGGAAGGAATCGTCCAGTTTTCCCTGGCGGCGTAGAAAATTTTCCACCACCATTTCATATCGTCGTTGTCCGCAAAGACTTCTTTTGAATTTGGGAAAAACAGAATATCAGCATCTTTCTTATCAATGGGAACATAAAAACCGGGGCATTCCTCATCAGCCATTTCCAACCCCATGTCGGACATTAAGAACAGGTAATCCTCCTTGGGAATAGCCATGTTATTGCCCGTGTTGAAACAATGCTCTGCACCCTTGTGAAGAATTCCCGGAACCCGGTCCCTCGGCCTCAGATGCTTCATGTGGAGCATAATGTAGGGAATGTCGATATTCATCGGACAGGCGTGCGCACAACGACCGCATCCAGTACAAACCCAGGGGAACTTGGACTCGACAACTTCGTCCACTAACCCAAGATGCAACATTCGCAATACTTTTCTGGTATCCCAGCCTTCCATGCCCGGTGTCCCAGTAACTGGACATCCATTGGTACAGGTTCCGCAGGTCATGCAAAGGCTCAGATTTAACTTTGAAAGGCGTTCTTGAACAGGCGCCGGTAATGGTTGGGGTACTATTGCTGACTGCATAAAATTCTCCTCTGCAATTAGGAAATCGCGAAACCAACTGAAACACGATATCGTTTTTCGTGTTTTCTTTATTTCCGCGTTTTCGTGATTAAGATTTTGATACACAGGCGACGTATTGAGTTGACGCCGATGACTCTTGCAATATCACAGACGGAATGTAGACACGGAAAACAGACCCTTTGCCCGGTTCACTTTCCACCTGAATCATTCCGTTATGAGCATCCATAATGCTTTTTATGATGGACAATCCCAAACCTGTCCCCGGGATAAACCTGGTCTTCTCATCTTTAATCCGATAAAAGGGAGCAAAGATTTTTTGTTGATCGTCCTTTGCAATTCCAAAGCCGGTATCTGCGACTTCGATCTGCAGATAATCCCCCGCCTTCTCCGCGGAAACTCTAATGCTCCCTCCTGCCGGCGTGTAATTGATGGCATTGGCAATCAGATTGGAAAGGACTTCTTCCATGTTGCGTCTGTTGGCCACAACCGGCAGCGATTCGGGAATGCCGCCCAAACTGAGTGAGATACCGTTTGCCTCCGCTTTTTTGCCATGAAACTCCACCTGATCCACGATGATTTCAGTCATATCCAATTGCTCTCTCTCCTGACTGATCAAACCCGATTCGATCCTTGCCAGATCCAGCAACTCGGAAGAAAGGCAGACCAGGTCCTGCACTTTGCCAGAAACTCTTGCCAAGATCTCTTTTTGTTTACTTGATATTTCACCCGCCAGCCCGTCCTGCACTACCTGCAACTGCATAAGAACCGAATTCAATGGACCTCGAACTTCATGAGCGACCATCGACACGAAATCGGACTTTATTTGATCCATTCGCTTCATGGCGGTAATGTCATGCAACAAGGTGATCGTGCCAATATTTCGGCTGGCTCTATCTCGGAAAGGAATGCAGCGGGCGCTCAGGATTCGAGCGGGGCTGCCATTGCCGTTTCCTTCCGCAACCTCATCCACCAGTTCCGAGAACTCTCCGCTCGGCATGGTCAGCGCCTGGTCGATCATCTCCCGCAATCTTTCATATTTGGTTACCTGCTCCACCTTGTGGCCGACAGCTGTAGATCCCTGGTAGCCTACCATCTTCAGGAAGGCTGGATTGGCCAGCACAATTTCCTTTTTGTAGTCCGTCGCCATGACTCCATCGCTGAGGTGGTTGATAAGAACACGCATGCGCGACTTCTCATTGGCGATGTCCTTGAGTGCGCGCGTATATTCAAGAGCTTTGGTCACCAGCAGCCTGAGCTGTTCAGGCGTGAATGGTTTGGGGATAAAATCGAAAGCTCCTTTTTTCATTGCCTCGATGCTGTGTTCCAACGTAGCGTAGCCGCTTATTACAATGATGACGGTGTCAGGGTGCAAGCTTTTGACTCGCGATAATACATCGAACCCCGACAAACTCGGCATCATGAGATCCAGAAGGATGATGTCGAAATGCTGCTCTTCAATCATTTTCAGACCAGTCTCTCCGCATTCTGCGGTCAGCACTTCAAAGCCTTCCTGCGAGAGCACCTTGCGGCAACCGGTGCGAATGCGTTCCTCATCATCCACGATCAGGATTGTCGGCGAATTGGTGTTATTAAGCATTTCTTCCTGCTGCTTCATGACAGTGGGCTCCTTCCCGCGCACATCAATAGATCGCTCGCTGCTTCACTCTCTGATTCCTGCTGCAACTGGAAAGAGGGAAGTTCCACTAGAAAGGTAGTTCCTTCATTAGTTGTCTCTTTTACGGAAATATTGCCTTCGTTCTCCTTTATGATCCCATAGACAGTACTGAGCCCAAGTCCGGTGCCTTTTCCCGGCTCTTTAGTGGTAAAAAAAGGATCAAAAATTCGGGACAAATTCTGCAAGGCGATTCCGCAGCCTGTGTCGGTCACTTCCAAATAGACTTTTTGCGTTTCCTTGTCGCGGTAGGTTCTGAAAGTCAATGTCCCTTGCCGGTCCATCGCATCCACCGCGTTTATCACCAGGTTGATTATCACCTGACTCATCTGATTCTTATCTACCTGCACCAGCATCATTTCGTCCGAAAGATCCTTAACAACATCAATGTGTATAAACAGTTTCTGGTCTCTTATGAGGTTCAAGCTGTAATCAAGAAGCGTGTTGATATGGATAACTTCGGTTCTCTTACCGGTTTGACGACTGTAAGTAAGAAGATTCTTAACGATTTCTGCACATCGTTGAGCATCCTCAATTATGTTTTTCAAATCTTGCTGCTTGGTCGGATCCTTATCCATCGATTCTATAAGTATGTTGGCGTAAAGCAGAATACCGGTCAGAGGATTATTGATTTCATGGGCCACTCCGGCGGCAAGCTGCCCCAAGGAAGCCATTTTTTCCGAATGTGCAACTCTTGCCAACATGTGTGTCATTCGCTCTTCGTCAGCCAATTTGGGTCGCAAGTCGTGGAACACACCCATGGTTGCCACCTCTTCGCCATCTTCATAGATAATGGCTGCAGTCAGCTCGATCGGGATTTCCTCTCGCATGGCGCTGACAAAGTTCATTCGAGTAGAAAAAAGTTTTCCGACCCCTCCAAAGTCTTCACTTCTCAGCCTTCTCATGATTTCTTTGGCCATTCCCTTCGGGTAGAGGTCATCTACCATTAACGCTCGCCTAGCTTCGCTCAGGGAATAGCCGGTCAACTCCTCTGCGGCTCTGTTCATCATCAATATCTTACCGCTTCGGTCCGCCGCAATGATGCCGCTTGTCGAGCTCTGGATGAGTTTTGAAGTAAACTCCCTGATGCCCAACAATTCTTTTTCCAGAGCTTTGACCTGAGTGACATCCCGGATACTCTCGATGATGTATCGAACCGCTCCCTGATCGTCCAAAATCGGAGAAAATACCCGGTCTTCCCATTTCTCCTCCCCCGTTCGGGTGGTCACTCTTCTCAGAATGGAGTGACCCTTATTTCTTTTGAGCACTTCCGGCAAAGGGCAGTTCTCAAAAGGGCAAGCATCCTTTGATTGATAAAAAAAATCGTGGCAGGTTCTCCCCAATATTTCGTTTCTGCCAATGCCGTATTTTTTCAAGAAATTTTCATTTGCGCTCACAATGATTCTATTCGGCTTCAAAATCAAAGCCGGCAAGGAAAGGGATTCAAACACCCTTACACGCCAATCCATCTCTTCTGAGTTTATCTGTAAGTCCACGGATATATTCTATTATAAGGTTGAGCGATTTTTTTATCCTGTACCCGGCGCAACTGTGCTAGCAGGCTGTTGTAGGTTTCCGGACAGAAACTGCCAGCACAGCTGGGCGGAAGTAACTTCCCCACTGGAGTTCCCCCTTTCGTAAAGGGGGATTTCTCATCAGTGCGCGACGGGTAAAGACTTTCGACGCCATCCACTAGTTAATAGTGCCAGGCGCCGGACCCGAAACGACAATTCCAGAACAAGCTCCTGAAGGCGCCAGCTCACTTCAGCGTGCCAGATTATCCTGAACGATGTCCATGAGCTTATCCAGATCCACCGGTTTAGGGATGTAGTCGTCTGCCAGCGTCGTTTTACCTGAGAGGTGTGTGTAGCTTGTAGTTGCAACATTATCAGCCACTGCCGTTAAGAGCACCACCGTAATGTCCTTGAAATCCTGACTTTTCTTCAGTTCGTCACAGACGGTGTAGCCATCCTTGCGCGGCATCATAACGTCCAAAATCACGAGGTCCGGCCGATCCTGCTTGATCTTCTCCCAGGCTTCGATGCCGTCGTAGGCTTTCGAAGTCCGAAAATTGAGGCTGTTCAACTTCATGGCAACAGCTTCAACTACGCCCGGGTCATCGTCCACCACTAGAATGTGTTGTTGCTGACTCATTTTGGTCTCCTTTCATGACATTTTTTACTCAGTATTTATTCTTAGTAGCTGCTCCGGAGCTTTCATACCTTTTAAGGTTGAAGTGTTTCAGTTGGTGTGAATCATTCACCGTTGCGATTCGCTCCACTCAACGCAACCTACTGGCTTACTCCTCCACCGATGCTATGGAGATCAATCTGCGGTTCAATTTTCCCTTTTTTGCAAAAGGTGGCTAGAAAGGGTAATCCCCGTAACTCCCCCTTGATGAAAGGGCGAGTTTTAAATGCTTCCGGCGTCAAGTGTGCAACCCCGGCTCCTCAATCGAGGACTTCATTCTCAACTCGGAGAATAGAACAAATAGAGTCCTAGTTCACCGAGGGTCTCGGCAGCAATCCGGCCTTTTCAACGATCTCAGCAACTTTTTGCTCCCACTCTATCGCCATGATGTGGAATCCGTGCACACCCTCGATTTCTTTGCATTGCTGAATGGTCTCAATACAAATCTTTATTCCCTCTTCCGCCTGCTTTTCTTTTGGAACACCGGCTATCCGTTTAACCAGTTCATCAGGAACGTCCATGCCGGGTACTTTGTTTTTCATGTATCTTGCCATGCCCGCGGATTTCATAGGGGTGATGCCGGCCAGGATGTATACTTGTTCATGAAGGCCGCGATCTCGGACTCCTTCCATCCACTTGGCAAACTTATCGAGGTTATAGATGCATTGAGTCTGAATAAAATCGACTCCGGCTTTGGCCTTTTTTGCAAGTCTGGCAACCCGCAATTCAAAAGGGTCTGCAAACGGATTGGCTGCAGCCCCAATAAACATCTTTGGTGGACCGTCGATGCTTTCACCGCCCTGAAACTTTCCTTCATCGCGCATCGTTTTCACCATTTCGATGAATTGCACGGAATCTATGTCGTGCACATTCGCAGCCATGGGGTGGTCGCCGAAGTGGGGATGATCCCCGGAGAGGCAAAGCATGTTGTCAATGTTATGAGAATATGCGCCAAGAATGTCACTTTGCATGGAGAGACGATTTCTGTCCCGAGTGACCATTTGCAGGATTGGATCCAACCCCATTTGTCGGAGGAAGATACATGCTGCAAGGCTGCTCATTCTAACCATAGCCGTTTGATTATCGGTCACGTTGACGGCATCGACGTAGCCTCTGAGCAACTCGGCCTTTTCTTTGACTTTCTCCGGTAATGCGCCCCGCGGAGGCCCGCATTCAGAGGTTACAGCCAGATGTCCCGCCGCCAAGATCTTTTCAAGAGTGCTTTCCGTCTTCATGATGCCAAATCCTCTCTGATGATTTTGCGGGGTCCGCCGCCCCGTCCTGTTCGCCAATCTTTTGCAGGTATGTTTTCCTCATATAACTCGGACTTGCCCAAAGCTTTCAATCGGTCCCAGATCAACTGCCAGGCGCAATCCACACTGGAATCGATTTCACATTTGCCGTTGGTGGAGCCACCGCAGGGACCGTTGAGCAGCTGTTTGGAACAACGAGCAATGGGACAAACCCCTCCGGTTATTCCAAGCACACAGTCGCCGCAACCCTGGCAACGTTCAGCCCAAACCCCCTGACTCTCCGAAGCCCCCATAAACTTGGTGTTGACCGCGGGAAACACCGGTTTTTCCTTATATCGTTTTGCAATCTCCTGCACGCCACAACCACATGCCATGGAAAGCACTGCGTCCACCTGATTGATGTGGGGAACGAGTTCTTCTACATATTCAGGATCGCACTGTCTTTCCAAGGTGAGTTCTTTTACTTCGAACGGCTTGTTTTCTTTCATGAAATGCATTTGCAAAGCGGAGGAGAGCAACCCTACTTCTTTCCTGCCACCAGCAGCACACACCGTCACGCACTCGTTGCAGCCAACCAGCAGAATACGTCCGAAGGGTTTCATGCACTCCGTCAATTCTTCCATGGGTTTTCGTTCCGCTGTAATCATCTTAACTAACTCCCTCGTCTTTCAGCTTAGCCGACCGCTTGCCTGACTTCAGCAAACGCCGATGTTTTGACTGGATTAGGTCCCAACTTGCGAATTCTCTCGGTGAATTCGGAAGCCACCTCGGCAAACTTCTCCCCCATTCCTGCCGACATGGAGAACATCTCAACTCGTTCCTTTTCGATACCGATTTCATCAAGCAACTTCTTAACGGCGTCAACATGGCGGGCCGCTCGAATGTTGCCGCTTTTGAAATGGCAATCGCCGTCCAGACAGCCCGCCACATACACTCCGTCGGCCCCCTTCTGTAGAGCCTTCATCATGTGTATGGCATCTACCTTTCCGGAACAGGGCACCCGAATAATTTTGACGTTTGGCGGGTAGCTGAGTCTTTTGCTGCCTGCCATGTCTGCGGCCGTATAAGCGCAGTAATGGCAGCAGAAAGCTACAATTACCGGTTCAAAGTTCTGCATCACACCATCCTTTCCAAGAGTCCATCCAATTTGGCCAATATCTGATCATCTTCGTATTGCATGAGTTGAATCGCTTTTGCCGGGCATTCCGAAGCACAAGTCCCACACCCGTGGCATTTAGCCGGATCGATTTCTGAGTACCCATCGGCATTTATGAAGGGCACATCGAACGGGCAAGCCCGCACACAGATCAGGCAGGAAGCGCATTTGTCCTTGTCCACCGTGGCAACGGCCGCTCCCAAATTAATGATATCGCGCGCAAGGAACGTTTGGGCGCGGCCTGCAGCCGCCTTTGCCTGCGCAATGCTTTCGCGAATGGATCTGGGAGAATGCGCCGTACCCGCCACAAAAAAACCGGGAATTGGCAGATCTACGGGTCTGAGTTTGATGTGGTCTTCCAAAAAGTAAGCATCCTGGGTGCGCGGCAGCCGAAAAATAGTCCCCAAGTCTTCAGTGGACTCTTCATCGGCGATGAAGCCGGTGCTGAGCGCCAAGCAGTCGGCAGCAACTTGAATCTCTCGGCCGACTATTGGATCGGTGAAAGTGACTATGACGCCATTAGCGTTTGTTTGGACCACGGGCTTGTTTTCGAGCCCATAGTTGACAAAAATAACTCCTCGCTCGCGTGCCTTTCGATAATAGTCTTCTTCAAATCCCGGCGTGCGCATATCTCGATACAGAACATAGACTTTGGCCTGCGGATTCAAATCCAATATCCGCAGCGCGTTTTTTATGGCCGACTGGCAACAGATTCGGGAACAGTTGGGATTTTCAGGAGTGCGCGATCCAACGCACTGGATCATAGCGACGTTGTTCCATGACTTAACTTTGTCGGCCCGGTCTTCCACAAAATTATCCAGATCTCGCTGTGTCATCACCGCCGGATTTTGGTCCAACATATATTCGCGGGGCCGGTTGGCAAGCGCCCCCGTGGCTAGAATTGTAATGCCATGGCGAATCGGCCGATAAAACATCTGCGGACCGAATTGCACGCCTGTTCGAAACGCCCCGGCCACGCCCGTATGATCAACGATCAGTGACTGAGTGAGCACCTGAATTTGGTCATGGGTTTCAGTTCGTTTGATCAAATCTTCCACGTAGGCCTGAACGTCCTGCCCTTCCAGAGTTTTGCGGATGTTTCGGGCGTTGCCTCCAAGTTGACCCGACCGTTCAACCAAATAGACACGGAAGCCCATGTCGGCAAGACTCAAAGAAGCTTCCATGCCTGTCACTCCACCGCCAACCACCAAAACATCTTTGTTCATCGGCAGCGTATAATCGGTCAGAGGATGAGAGAGGCGGACAGCAGATACTGCCATTTTCAGCAGCTCTTTGGCTTTTTGGGCGGCAATCTCAGGTTGAGATCCATGCACCCAGGTATCTTGATCGCGCAGGTTGGCGATTTCCAACAAATACTTGTTCAGTCCGGCTTTCCGCAAAGTGTCTTGAAAGAGCCTCTCGTGAGTTCTCGGAGAGCAGGCCCCGACCACCACCCGGTTCAGACCTTGATCTTGGATTCGCTGCTGTATGACTTCCAGAGATCCTTTGCTGCAGCCATGACCGATGACCTCAGCGACAGAGACGTTGGGGAGCGAACCGGTGAATTCGACAAGCTTCTCCATATCTACGACTCCGCCAATATTGAGACCGCAATCGCAGATGAAAACGCCTATTTTGGGATCCTCTCCCAGGACATTGCGTTCCGGCGGCAATTCCTCTTCACTTTTCGCAACGATGCGCAAAGGATTTAAATCTCCGCCCGCGCTGCAGGCCGCAGCGCTGGCCTGGATCATGGTTTCGGGAATATCTTTCGGCGATTCAAATAGTCCACAGACATAGACTCCCGGCCTTGACGTGGCCACCGGATCGAAGCTCTCTGTTTGAGCAAAGCCATGCTCGTTCAGCGCCACCCCTAATTTCTCGGCAAGTTGTTTTATTTCCGGAGAAATCCGGAAGCCGGTGGTAAGAACCACCATGTCGAATATTTCGGTTTGCGCCTGGCCACCACCCTCCGGCAGAAAGGCTATCTCCAGATTTGCACTTCCGTTTTCAGACACAACACTGTGAGGACGACTGCGCACCAGCTGCACCCCGAAATCATTTTTGGCCCGCTCGTAATAAAGCTCGTAGTCCTTTCCCGAGGTCCTCATGTCCATATAGAAAATTGTAGTTTCAATATTTTCGTGAAAGCGTTCGCGGGTAACGATCGCCTCTTTTAGAGCATACATGCAGCAGGCGCTCGAACAGTAGGCGACGCAGCCTTCCTGTAATCCCCGCGATCCGACACATTGAATCCAAGCTATTTTTTCGGGCTTCTTACCATCCGAGGGTCGGACCAGCTGCCCGTTGGTAGGTCCTGTCGCCGAGAGAATCCGTTCATATTCCATGCTCGTGACGACGTTTGGATGAACCCCATAGCCGTATGTATCGAGTACCGTCGGATCGAACAAATCTGCTCCAGGAGCCAAAATAATCGACCCTACAGAGAGCTCCTCAGTCTTTGGAGCCTCTTTTGGATCGATAGCGCCTGTCGGGCAAGAGTCGATCAATGCATCGATATCCTCACAACTTTCCAGATCGATGGAGAAAGCGTATGGAGTCGCCTGCGGATATCGCATGCAGGTCGGCGCTCGATGATCCAGGCCCGGAGTGAAGCGCACCGCTTTTGGAAACTTCTCATAACACTGACCGCAGGCGGTGCATTTCTCTAAATCAATGTATCGGGGCTGCGTGGACAAGGTTGCCGTAAATTCGCCCGCCTGCCCTTCCAGTTTGGATAGTTGCGTCATGGTTAAAAGTTCGATATGCAGCTTTCTTCCGCTTTCGGAAAGATGCGGAGAAAGCGTACACAAGTCGCAGTTGTTTGTGGGAAACGTTCTGTCGAGGCGAGTCATGAGTCCACCGATCGAATAGGCTTTGTCAATGAGCACAACATCCCGACCCGACTCCGCCAGATCCAGAGCAGAACGGATGCCGCCCATACCGCCGCCGACTACCAGCACCTTATTGTTCGTTTTTTTATTCTCTTGCATGTTTATCCTGATCTTCCTGTTGAGGTTCGAGTAACAAAACGGATGATTTCCCTCCAAACGAAATCAAAGCCCTGCCAGGTCCAGGATTGCCGGGAGTTTGTGTTCCCATCCCAATGTCACAACCCGCACGCCTTGTGCCGACCCCTTGATTGCTGAAATGGTTTCTCCCGCTATGCGGACACATTCCATTTCTCGATCCGATGCCTTGCGAATACGTTGGATAATCTCTTCGGTTATGCCTGCGGCGGGTTCATTGGTAGCAATGTAGCGAGCGACGCCGACCGATTTTAGGAGAAATACGGTGGGAATAATCGGCACACCCAGTTGCTTGGCCTGTTCGGCAAAGGGAACAAAACGACCCAGGTTGAAAACTGGAGGGGTGACCACAAATTGAGCGCCTGCTTCTACTTTCTTTCTGGTAATTTCCAGTTCTTGCTCTAATGCCTTGTCATCGCGGCATGGAGCCATGGTGCAGCCGGTAGTAAACTCGGGTGAGCCATTGAGCTCGATGCCGGACAGATCAGTTCCTCCCTCCAGGGTGCGAATTGCACCCAGCAGTTCCAGCTCACCCAAATCATTCACTGGCTTGGCATCATGATGATCGGCATTTTTCATGTCTTCACCGCACACCACCACAACATTTTGAATACCCAACCCGTACGCGGCCAGAAGGTCGCCTTGCAGGGCCATTCTGTTGCGGTCCCGGCAGTACACGTGAATAATCGACTCAATGCCCAGTTGGTGCATCAGCACCCCCCCTGCCAGCGCGCTCATCCTCATAACACCGTTATCCATGTCTGGCACAATAACTGCATCAACTCGCCCTTTGATGCGGCGGGCATCGGCGACGAATTGCGAGGTATCCACCCCCTTGGGGGTGTTCATCTCTGCCAGAACTACAAATTCACCCGACGAAAGCCTTTTTTGAAAACTCATGCGGTTCCTTTTCCTTGTGAAAGTTGTCCTCAAATTAAAGCGGAAGCTATAATCTCATGCCCATAATGATGGATCGGGGTTCATGGCCAAAAATGTCTGATTTTCTTCAATTGGATACGATAGCAGTCGGCTTTTTCGTTAAATTCCATATCAAGGAGCTCGCAGGACGAAGGCGGGAGGACCTTGAAAAGATCTGTGCGAGTATCCGGATCGTATGCAATGATTTCAAGGATTTGATCTGTCTTCATCTCTCTCAGCACCTGGGTCATTTTCAAAAGGGCGAGAGGTGTAATGGTTTCTTTAAAATCGAGCACGTAATCTGCCTTGTGTTTAAAACCTGTCGGATTCAAATCTCGGACTCCTTCATTTTAGTTCGCTGATGGGTTAACGCAAAGTTAATGCCATACTAAAATCAAAATGGAATATTTATTGTATATGCAATGCTAATGTTAAACTATTTTACTTAATAACCTTAATATGCAGCTTTTGATGTTAAATAATATGATCAACGAATTGTTAAAATGTTAAAATTTGAACCTTAACAGTTATTAAAAATTGAACACGAGGCATTAAATGTTTGAGCAAGATCTTGACAGGTATTGGAAAACCGTAGTGAGCACCATACGTGACGGCATTATGATTGTGGATACCGGGGGCTCGATCATATCGGTCAATAAAGCTTTCGAGACAATCACCGGCTACTCCCGGGAGGAGCTGATCGGCCAGAAGTGTTCCATTTTAGGTTGCAGCATCTATGAAGCAGCCAGAGAGAGAAGTGGAAATCATTGGTGCATGCTTTTCAAGACCGGTTCTCTTAATACACGCCGTTGCACGCTTACGCGCAAGGACGGATCCCTCGTCCAGGTACTGAAAAACGCATCTCCGCTGGAAGACAGTAAAGGGCAGATTATCGGGGCCGTCGAATCCATTGCCGATATTACTGAAGTAGTCGAAAAGGACAAACAAATCGCTGCCTTTCGGCGTGAACTGAGATCTGAAGATACTTTTCAAGGCATCATAGGAGGCTCTTCGCCCATGCGCCAGGTATTCGATTTGATTGAAAATGCCGCCCAGTCGGACGCTCCCGTCATTATACTCGGCGAGAGTGGAACCGGCAAAGAGCTGGTTGCGAGAGCGATCCATCTTCTGGGAGACCGGAAAAGAGGGCCTTATGTTAAAGTCAACTGTGCCGCGCTGACCGAAACCTTACTTGAAAGCGAACTGTTCGGACACGTGAAAGGCGCTTATACGGGGGCCTATAAAGGACGAGAAGGCCGCTTTGAACTGGCCCAGAGCGGCGATATTTTCCTTGACGAGGTAGGTGATGTACCGCTGTCCACCCAGGTTAAACTGCTTCGAGTCCTGGAGGAAAAAGTGATTGAACGGGTGGGTGACAACCAACCGATTCCCGTTGATGTGCGTATCATTTCCGCTACTAACAGAAATTTGGTGAATTTGGTGGAAAAAGGCAGTTTTCGTAAGGATCTTTACTTTCGAATCAACGTTATTCCCATACAGCTTCCGCCTTTAAGGGAGCGCGTTGAAGATATTCCATTATTGGCCGAGTCGTTTTTTCGGAAGCTCTGTCTGAAAAGTGACAAGACTATCGAAGGCATCAGCAACAACGCCATGGAAGTTCTCATGAAATATGCATGGCCCGGTAACGTCCGGGAACTGAAAAGTGCCTTTGAATATGCGTTTGTAACCTGCCACTCGGGGTCAATTCAATCGTATCATCTACCGCCTGATATTTTGAAGGATAAACGAGCGCTGCGATCGGTCCAGGTTCCGCGCATTAGCAAAGAGGAAATGAAAAAACGACAGCTTATTGATGCTCTGGCCAGAGCCAAGGGCAACCAATCTGTGGCCGCTGAAATTCTTGGAGTATCAAGAGTTACCGTTTGGAATCGCATGAAGAGGTATGGAATCAGGTATCAAAAGAAAATCGATTCGGGCTTTGCAGCTGATTCCAAGATCTAGTAGGCGCTGGTGGAAGCCTCTAATCACTTGTGCCGCAATTCAAAATCCCCCCACCCCCGGGGGGAACTTTAGTTGGTTTCCATACCTTTATATACGGAACCCACGGCGTCAGGTTTGTCTAATTGCCAGCCCTACCCCATCCTTAGCCAACTTAAATTTTAACACTTTCCCACCCTGCAATTCACTTAAACTCGGCTGTTCTTAAGCCTATCCTCACCCTCATTTCACTTTTCATTACAACGAGTAACATTAAGCAATCATTGATATTTTAATTAACCCACGCAACCAAAATCGGTTCTGACGAAGCGCTGTTCGCTCCTTATTTAATACGCTTGGTCTGTTACTTGCAAAATCCATCTTTACGACTCGGGCTAAAAGTCCTCATTGCGGAACAGTGGATCCTTCAGGCGGCGGAGAGCAATACTATTAAATGAGCACCAGCTCTTCCAAAAGACTCGACGTACATGGAGAGGTTCACGGAGTCGTGTTGGTTAAATGTAGAAAACGGTTTTTAAACGCAAACTCACATGCGCTGTTCCACGTTGTTTAGAGGAGAAGCTTTATGAATACAGACCTCAAGACCCTGCAGGGCTCAACCGGCGCAGTAATGGTTGTAGGTGGGGGCATTGCAGGCACTCAGGCTGCACTCGACCTTGCGAATTCAGGGTTTTACGTATACCTCGTCGAAAAAACGCCTTCCATCGGCGGCGTGATGGCACAGTTGGACAAGACGTTCCCAACGAACGACTGCTCCATGTGCATCCTCTCTCCTAAACTAGTCGAAGCCGGTCGCCATTTGAATATCCGATTGATGACCATGAGTGACGTGCAGTCGCTGCAGGGAGAAGCCGGTCGCTTCACGGTGACTGTGCATGAACGGCCGCGTTACGTGGACATGGATAAGTGTATTGGCTGCGGTGTGTGTGCAGAAAAATGCCCGCGCAAGGTCAAGGACGAATTCAACGAACAGTTGAATTCCCGCAAGGCTGCTTATGTGATGTACCCTCAGGCAGTTCCGCTTAAATATCTCATTGATGAAGAGAATTGCATTTATTTTGAAAAAGGCAAATGTCGAGCCTGCGAGAAGTTCTGTCCAGCGGGTGCGATAGACTTGAAGCAAAAAGCGAAGACGCATCAGATCGAGGTCGGTTCAGTCATTCTATCTCCGGGTTTTAAGGCCTTCGATCCTCACGGCTACGACACCTATGGCTATGGCAGGTTCCCCAACGTCATTACCAGTATGCAGTTCGAGCGCATCCTCAGCGCTTCCGGTCCCTATGATGGGCACCTCGAACGTCCCTCGGATCGCCGCTCATGCAAAAAGATTGCCTGGCTGCAGTGCATTGGATCACGCGATCCACATCACGGCACGCACAATTACTGCTCGGGAGTTTGCTGCACCTATGCCATCAAAGAAGCGGTCATCGCTAAGGAGCACTCCAAAGGCGATCTCGATACGAGCATATTCTTCATGGATATGCGCACCTACGGCAAGGATTTCGAACGCTACTACGAGCGAGCCAGAGAATCAATTGGTGTTCGCTTTGTTCGCTCACGCGTCCATAGTGTAGAAGCAGCCGCGCCTGATTCCGACGACTTGAGAATCATCTACGTGGATGACGAGGGAAAGCTGCAAAATGAAGTTTACGATTTGGTGGTGTTGTCAGTGGGTCTCGAGACCGACAAAGAAATGCTCGCACTGGCCGAAAGGTTGAACGTTCGATTGAATAGCAGCGGATTTGCCGAAACCGGGAGTTTCACTCCGGTTGCAACATCTCGTCCCGGCATCTTTGCCTGCGGCGTCTTTGCCGGCCCCAAGGATATTCCACAATCCGTAATCGAGGCTTCAGCGGCTGCAGCAAGTTCTGCTGCACTACTCAGCGATTCTAGAGCGTCCTTGACTCAAGAAAAAGTATACCCTCCAGAGAACCCGGGTATTCATGCAAAGCCGCGCATCGGTGTTTTTGTCTGTCACTGCGGTATCAACATCGGCAGTGTGGTAGACGTTCCAGCTGTCCGCGACTACGCGAAAACGCTGCCCGCTGTCGCCTACGTCGCAGATAATATGTTTACCTGTAGTCAGGATACGCAGCAGCTCATCCGTCAGGCCATAAAAGAACATCAGCTGAACCGGGTCGTGGTCGCCGCCTGCACACCTCGAACGCATGAACCATTGTTTCAAGAGACTATCAGGGAAGCCGGTTTGAACCGCTATCTTTTTGAGATGGCAAATATCCGCGACCAGGATTCCTGGGTGCATCAATCACAGCCTGAGAAAGCCACCGAAAAAGCCAAGGATCAGGTTCGCATGGCTGTTGCAAAGGTGGCGCTGCTGGAACCTATCGAACGTTTTCATATTGACTTGAATCGGTCAGCGCTGGTGGTTGGCGGCGGAATTGCCGGAATGAATGCCGCTCTGAATCTCGCCGACCAGGGGTTTCAAACCTTTCTTCTGGAGAAGGAGGATGGGCTCGGAGGAAACGCTCTTACCATCAAAAGAAGCTGGAAGGGTGAGGATGTTCAAGCTTATCTGTCCGAGTTAAGCGGCCGCGTATTGAAGCACGATCACATTGAAGTTTTGACCGGGACCGAGATTGAGACCAGCAAGGGCTTTGTCGGCCAGTTCGCCACCACGGTTAGGACTAACGGCGATAGACGCGACCTGCACCACGGAGTCGTGATCCTGGCGACCGGTGCAAAAGCATCTGAACCCACTGAATATCTCTATGGTTCCAGCAGCCGGGTGCAACGGTGGCACGACCTCGTGCATCTTTTTGACGAAGAGCCGGAGCGCCTGCAGGAAAGCAATGCAGTCGGTTTTATTCTATGCGTGGGTTCGCGTGAACCGGCACGACCCTATTGCTCGAAAATCTGCTGCACTGCTTCTATTCAGCAGGCGATAGAACTCAAAGAACGTAAACCTGACTTGGATATTTACATTTTCTATCGCGATATTCGCACCTACGGCTTGCGTGAAGATCTGTTCAAAAAAGCTCGTGAATTGGGGGTGCTTTTTATCCGCTACTCACCGGATCGAAAACCGGTGGTTGAGGAGATCTTGAATGACAGCGGGAAACTCACCATCACGGCTCAAGACCATATTCTCCAGAGACCTTTAGAAATCAACCTTGATTATCTCGTTTTGGCTACGGCCATTGAGCCGAGAGAGCCGAAAGAACTAGCGACAATCTTTAAAGTGCCCCTCAACGAGGACCATTTTTTTCTGGAGGCGCATATGAAACTTCGTCCGGTGGATTTTGCCACGGATGGAATTTTCGTGTGCGGGCTTGCGCACTATCCGAAGCCCATTGACGAGTCCATCGCCCAAGCACAGGCTGCAGCGGCAAGAGCGGCCCTCGTTCTTTCGCAATCATACATCGAAGCCGAACCGATTGTTTCCATAGTCAATCCTGAGTTGTGCACGGGTTGTGGCTTGTGTGAAAAATCCTGCCCATTTGGCGCTATTCAGCGGCATGAAGTACCGGGCAGGGGGCTGGTTGCCGAAACCATTCCCGCCTCGTGCAAAGGGTGTGGAGTTTGCGCCGCTGCATGTCCGCAAAAAGCAATAGATATCATGCATTTTAGAAATCAGCAGATCGTCGCCACAATTCGAGCAGGGGGCGAAAGGCTTCAGGCTTAAAACTTATCTGACAAGTGCGGATGGAAAATACTGACCCATTAAGGAGTACTCCCTATGAACGCTGAAACATTTGAACCAAAGATGCTGGCATTTCTCTGCAACTGGTGCTCTTACGCCGGCGCCGATCTGGCTGGCGTGTCCCGATTCCAGTACCCCCCAACGGTCAGAGTTATCAGGACTCTTTGTTCCGGGAGAGTCGACCCGTTGCACATCATAGAAGGCTTACAGAGCGGCTTTGACAGCGTACTGGTGTTTGGGTGACACCTTGGAGACTGCCATTACCTGGAAGGTAATTACTATGCTGCAAAGCGAATCGAAGTCATCAAGCAACTATTCGAGTTGTCCGGAATTGGCCGGGATAGAGTCCAAATACGCTGGGTAAGCGCCGCCGAAGGTCAAATTTTCGCGGATTACGTAACAGAACTGACCGAGTTGATGCAGAACCTGGGACCTTTTGATCCAAAGCAGTTCCAAATGGAGCTGTCTGCCATCGCAACGGCACTCGATTCGCCACGGCTTCGCTGGCTCCTGGGAATCGACAGGCAACTCACCACAAAGGAAAATGTATATCACGAGAAGATCGACCAAGATGAATATCAGAAGATGCTCTCGACGGCTATAGAGATGGAATATCAGCGAGCGCTCATATTGGAAGCGCTCAAAGAAGGTCCTCGCTCTGTCAGGGAGATCGCCATGCTGGCACGGCTGCCTATTTACACCGTGTCACTTCGTTTAGGTGACCTGGAAAAAAAGGGTAAAGCAGACCTTTCCAGTTACGACGGGACTACACCGCGTTTTGCAAGTGTTGCCTTGTAGGACGACAACGGCTTGTGCGGAAGTTTCAGGGCTAAAGCCCTGCGCTACAAACATGGCCGCTAATAATCTAATTCGAGCAGAATATTCAGTAAATCACATTCGAGTTGCGAAGGGAGAGATAAATTATGACACAGCTTGGGAGTACTGAGAAAATAGGTTCGGTAATGGTCGTAGGAGCAGGCATTGCCGGCATGCAGGCGGCCTTAGACCTGGCGGATTCGGGCTATTACGTCCATCTCGTCGACCGGTCTCCCTGCATCGGCGGGCTGATGGCTCAACTGGATAAGACCTTTCCGACCAACGACTGTGCCATGTGAATTATCTCGCCCAAACTGGTCGAGGTCGGCCGGCACTTAAATATCAATATCGTCACCAATACGGAATTGGAAGCAGTTGAAGGTGAAGCGGGTAATTTCACGGCGAAGTTGATCAATTATCCGCGCTACATAGACGCGGATAATTGCACCGGATGCGGGCAGTGCGCTGAAGCCTGCCCGGTCGTGGCAGTAAATGAGTTCAATTGCGGTCTCGATTGCAGGACGGCAATGTGCATCAAATACGCGCAAGCAGTGCCGCTGGTCTACACCATCGACCGCGCTTCTTGCATCGGCTGCGGAATTTGCGAAACGGTATGTTTGGCAAAAGCAATCCGCTACGACGATGAACCAAAGCGTATGGAATTAGACGTTGGAGCCGTCATTCTGTCCACCGGCGACGAAGTTTTTGATCCAACCAAGTTCGACACATATCACTATGCGACTCTTCCCAATGTCGTAACGAGTCTTGAATTCGAGCGGATACTAAGTGCGTCGGGGCCATTCCGGGGAAGACTGATGCGGCCCTACGACCGCGAGGAGCCCTCTAAAATAGCCTGGTTGCAGTGCATCGGTTCAAGAGACCTAAACCAGAGCGATCATCCATATTGCTCATCCGTGTGTTGCATGTATGCCATAAAAGAGGCGGTTATAGCTAAAGAGCATGCTCACGTTCCTCTGGACGCGGCGGTCTTTTACATGGACATACGTTCTTACGGGAAGGATTTCGAACGGTACTACGAACGTGCAAAAGAACATGGCATTCGCTTTATCCGCTCGAGGGTTCACTCAGTCCTGCCGAGTGGCGATAGTGACCTGGAACTTCAATACATAGACGAAAAAGGTCAGCTCAAATCCGAAGTCTTCAACATGGTCGTCTTATCCGTCGGTTTTCAGGTGAGCCGGGAAACCATGGAGCTTGCAAAGCGCCTGGGAGTGGACCTGGACTCTCATCATTTCGTGAAAACGGAAAGCTTTACACCGGTTGCAACATCTCGACCCGGTATCTATGTATGCGGCTCTATTCAGGGCCCCAAAGACATTCCGCAGTCGGTTATGGAAGCTTCCGCTGCAGCTGCTGCCAGTGGAGTGTTGTTGACCGACAGTAGATGGACTCAAACAAAGAAAAAAGAGCTGCCAATTGAAACCGATGTGCGCGGCGATCGTCCGCGCATAGGAGTTTTCGTCTGTCACTGCGGGATCAACATCGGGGGCGTTGTAAATGTCCCTGAGGTGCGAGACTACGCCAAGACCCTTCCATTCGTCGTCTATGTAGAGGACAACCTCTACACCTGCTCTCAAGACACCCAGGTAAAAATGGCGCAAGTAATTAAGGAACAGGGGATCAATCGAGTAGTGGTTGCCGCTTGCACTCCGCGCACCCACGAACCTCTCTTCCAGGAGACCCTCCTCAACGCCGGAATTAACAAATACTTGTTTGAGATGGCCAACATCCGCAATCAGGATTCCTGGGTACACAGCGATCATCAAGCCGCCACAGAAAAAGCAAAAGATCTGATGCGTATGGCAGTCTCAAAAGCTGCGCTGCTGGAGCCGCTTAAAGACACTGAACTGGACCTTAACCCAAAGACCCTGGTGCTTGGCGGAGGCGTGGCGGGAATGACAGCCGCCAAGACCTTGGCTGATCAGGGCTATGAGGTACACCTGGCGGAAAAAACGGCGGAGCTCGGTGGGCAGGCTAAAGCCCTCTATAAAACATGGAAGGGAGACAGCATTCAGGACTACACGCATCGATTGATCGGAGAGGTAGAACAGCACCCCCTCATTCATGTGCTCAAGTCCGCGGAATTGCATAAAGTTGACGGTTTTGTCGGCAACTTCACCTCAGAGTTTACAAATGGAACCGGGGATCGATTCAGCCTCCAGCACGGGATAACCATAGTAGCAACGGGGGCGCATGAGTCGAAACCAAACGAATATCTCTACGGTCAGGACCCAAGGGTCATGACATCTCTCGAACTCGATGCGCTTTTTATTAAAGACGCTCCTATATTGCGGCAAGCAGCATCTGCGGTGTTCATCCAGTGCGTGGGCTCGCGTGAACCGCAGCGGCCCTACTGCAGTCGGGTATGCTGCACCCACAGTGTCGAAAGCGCACTCGATCTGAAGCGACGCAACCCTGCCATGACCGTCTATGTACTGTATCGTGACATCCGAACCTACGGAGAACGTGAAGATCTCTACACAGAAGCCCGCCGAGAAGGCGTCATTTTCATTCGCTACGACCTCGACTCTAAACCAAAAGTCAGTACCAATGGGAAAAACCTGCAAGTAATCGTGCAAGATCCCATTCTGGATAGGCCTGTTGCCCTATCGGCCGATTTGCTCGTGCTGGCCTCCGCCATTGAACCGTCCGACAACGAAAATCTTGCCCAGTTCTTCAAAGTCCCCATTAATGAAGACGGATTTTTCATGGAAGCCCATGCCAAGCTCAAGCCTGTTGAATTCGCCACCGAGGGAGTCTTTCTGTGCGGCCTTGCCCACTATCCGAAGTCGGTTGACGAAAGCATTTCCCAGGCTCTTGCAGCAGCCTCCCGAGCCACATGTCTGCTGGCAAAAGCACGTGTCGCGGTGAGTGGAATGGTGGCAGAAACCAACCCCGCACTTTGCAGCGAATGCGGAACGTGTGTCAGCATTTGTCCGTATTCGGCTCCCTATTTCAACGAACGCGGCAAGGCGCAAGTCAATCCCGCACTATGCAAAGGCTGCGGTCTTTGCACAGCCAGCTGCAGGTCTGGCGCAATTCGCCTGCAAGGATTCGATGATGCTCAGATTTTCGCGATGATTGAGAGCGTTTAGTGGGTGGATAGTGCCACCCGTTACATCACGTTGATATCAAGACTTGAAGGAGAAGAAAATGCACACGCACATGGACCGAGCCATTTTCCATCTTAGAACAAGTGTGCCGGCAACGTCCCTTTACCTCCTCATCTGTTCTCTTTTGGACGAGGGGCAGGCACCGACACTTAATCGAGCAAGGATGCTGTGGAACGGGAGCGATGAAGAATTTCAAGCAGCGGTCCAGGAGCTCACACAACGCGGCATTTTAGTACCGCCCCGTCCTATGGCGAACGGCAGGCCGCTGCAGTTGGATCTGACGAACAATTGGCGCCGAATCGTTTAGCTGATCCGTTATGCGTTGTACAGATCGCTGTGGGAATTCAAAGCGGCTAGAATGGCGGTTCGGCATAATGCCCGCAAACTGCCCCACCACTTGAACCGACTGGAGGAGCGCCGATTCCACCTCGGTCCTGAACCACGTGTGTTGTCTGATAAGAGAGTGGGATCGGAATTCATTCTCTGCAAGTGCCGCCGTAATGCTATTCATGCTACTCCACCCCCGATTGAATTTCTAATGCGCCCAGGGGGCATATAGGTCGTATGGCAAGTGCTAAAGGAGAGGAAGACTAAATGTGTTCAATAGATTATTTGACGCCATTTGTGGAAGTGGGCCGAGCCCTGTGCGATGGCGCCGACAGCTACAGTGTCATGAACCTCATCGCGCGCCGCATAACCGAAACGCTGCAGATCAAAGGCTGCCTCATCAAAATGCTCAGTTCGCATGTGGATCGACTGGAGCTACTCTCAAGCTACGGGTTAAGTGAGAACTTTTTGTTTAGTGAACCGCAAAATTCTCCCGACAGTCTTTGCTTTCGGCTGCCGGAGGATGTCACATGTCTTCCTAATCTGCAGGATTCTGAACCCATCGCTGAACGGGAAGCAATGCTGATAGAGGGGATTCGAGCAGCGGCTGCAGTACCAATTGAGGTGAACCAGAAGGTGTTGGCCCTGGTTGTTCTTTGCGCCTCCAGTCCGCGTGAATTCACCAGGACCGAGTTAAGTTTCGCCGAAGCGCTCACCGGCCGCGGCGTTCTCTCTTTTAACGCACGGCGGAGCATGGACGAAACCATCGAACGAGAGCGCGAGTATTTGAAGAGTTTTCAGGACATCAGCAGCACCATAAACGCGACTCTCAATATCAATAAGGTGCTGGAACTGGTCGTCCAAAAGGTCGCACAATTGCTGGGTGGAAAAGGCTGCACGGTTCGTCTTCTCGACTCGAAGACGCAGAAGCTATATTTGGCCCAGGCCTTCGGCTTGAGCAAGGAATTCCTGAACAAAGGTCCGGTGGACGCCCAAAAGAGCATCGCCGAAAACATGGCCGGTAAAATTGTGGTTATTGACGATGTGATCACCGACCCACGGCTTCAGTATCAGGCCGAGGTGATAGAGGAAGGCATTCGCAAAGTGCTCTCAATTCCTCTGATCGTGCGCAGCAAAGTCATTGGTGTCCTGCGGCTGTTTACTGCCGAGCGACCGCCTTTCACCAATCGTGAAATACAGTTTGCCAATGCCGTCGCTCAACAATGTGCCTTTGCCATCGAAAATGCGCGTATTTACCAGAGGCTGAAGTATGAATATCAACAGTTGCTCATCGACTTCGACTACAACGGGAGCAGTCATTGACGGATGCTAGATGTCAGGTAGCGGATACCGGATACCGGGTGTTGGATATTAGATATGGGATGTTGGATTTCCCATAACGTCATTCGCGCAGGCTTCAGGCGGGAATCCAGAAGCTCCACCCCAGGGGTTTGAATGATGAAAGTGTGGAATTTCATAAGAGTGATGGAACAAACTTGCGTCCGCTCGCGCAATTTTACCGGCATCGAGTATCCAACATCCAGGATCTAGGATTTAGAACTAGAATCGAGGAAATATCGTGACAATGGAACGCATCCATACCCTGGCCATTCAGGAATCCTGCGACACCGATTTTGTCAGAAAGGTGGAGGAGGCCAGCGGACAGAAGGTCAGCAAATGCTATCAATGCGGCAATTGCAGCGCCAGCTGCGCCTACACACAAGTCTACGACTACCCTGTCAATCAAATCATGCGTCTTGTTCAACTTGGACAAAAGGAAGCTGTGCTGCAGTCTCATTCCATTTGGCTGTGCGCAGCATGTCAGGCTTGCACCACACGCTGTCCAAACAATCTTGATGTTGCCCGAATCATGGAAACCCTGCGAATCATGTCCCGCCAGGAAAACAAGGTGGCTGAGAAGGATATTGAACTCTTCTATCGTGAATTTCTGGGATCGGTCAAAACATTCGGCAGGGTTTTCGAGGCGGGACTTTTGCCGATTTTCAGTCTCAAAGCCGGAAAACCTTTTACCGATATGGACCTTGCGCCGCAAGTCATCAAGAAGGGCAAACTGGCTTTTTTGCCCCATCGAATCAAGGGACGTAAACAAGTCGCTGAGATTTTCGCAAGGTTTGAAGCTCAGCAGAAAAATCGAAAAACCGAAGCGGAATGAGAATTGAAAGAACTAAGCGCATGAAAAAACGTGTAGCCTATTATCAGGGATGCTCGCTGGAAGGTCTGGCGGTTGAATACGATATTTCCACGCGGTCGGTTTGCAAGGCCCTGGATGTGGAATTGGTGGAAATCCCGGATTGGAATTGCTGCGGCTCCACACCGGCACACTCCCATGACCCCCTGCTTTCAGCGGCTCTGGCCGGACGAAATCTAGCCATCGCCGAAAAGATCGGCTGTGAAACGGTCATGACTCCTTGCCCGGGGTGCCTCAAATCCCTCAAAGGAGCTTTGCAAGTCTTCCATAATGAGCGAGAGCATGACTCTTTTATGCAGCTGTTAGCAATGCCTTTTGCAGGGGAAATCAAAGCCATCTCGGTCTTGCAACTGTTGTATGAAACCGTTGGAGCCGATCAGATTTTGCAGCGGATCACCCGTCCGCTGATCGATCTTGTATTGGCGCCTTACTACGGGTGCCTTCTCTCGAGGCCGGCTCAGTTTGCCCAGTTTGACGATCCGGAAAATCCCGTTTCCATGGATGAACTGCTTAGTAGTGCAGGGGCAACGGTGGTCGATTTTCCTTACAAGACCGAGTGCTGCGGCGCTACCTACGGGGTCACGCGAAACGAGATCGTTGCAAAACTGACCGGGCGAATCCTTGACATGGCTTTAAGTCTCGGAGCGCAGGCCATTGTTGTAGCCTGCCCCTTGTGCCAGCAAAACCTCGATCTGCGTCAATCTCAGGTGGACCGCCACTGGAAGCGTCGATTCGATATTCCGGCAGTCTATATCACACAGTTACTTGGGTTGGCCCTTGGCATTGAGCCTGAAAGGCTTGGTTTGGATAAGCTGTTTGTAAAGCCGGATTTTTTTCTCAAATTATCGCTCAATCACAGTGAACAAATGAAAGAAGCTCAAAGCTGAAAGCTCAAAGCGCTTTAGCATTGAGCATTGAGCTTTCAGCTGATAATAACAGGATAATCTTATGCGTATTGGAGTATTTGTCTGTCAATGTGGAACCAATATCGCCGGCACCGTAGACACCGAATCGGTTGCGTGTCAGGCTCTCCAGCACCCTGACGTAGTGTATGCAACGAGCTACATGTATACCTGTTCCGAACCGGGACAGCAGCAAATCCAGCGCGCTATAAAAGAAGAAAACCTGCAAGGCGTTGTGGTTGCGGCTTGCTCGCCGCGTATGCATGAGCCAACCTTTCGCCGCGCCGTGGAAAAAGCTGGTTTGAATCGGTTCATGTTTGAGATGGCAAATATCCGCGAGCATGTCTCGTGGATCAGCAACGACCGTGACGCCAACACCAAAAAAGCCGCCGAACAGGTTCAAATGGCGGTTGCCAAGCTGCGCTTCAACCATCCGCTGTTTTCCTCAAAGGTTCCCATCAATAAAAAAGTCCTGGTAATCGGCGGCGGAGTGGCCGGAATCCAGGCGGCCTTGGACTGTGCAGACGGCGGACTGGAAGTGGTGCTGGTGGAGCGCCAGCCTTCCATAGGCGGCAAGATGGCAAAGCTGGATAAAACCTTTCCGACCATTGACTGCTCCTCCTGCATTCTCGGCCCCAAAATGGTCGACGTCGTGCAGAAAGAAAACATTCGCCTTTCTACCTGTAGTGAAGTTGAATCCGTTTCAGGTTACATCGGCAACTTCAGCGTCCAAATCCGAAGAAAGACGACCTACGTCGATTGGAGCCTTTGCACCGGCTGTGGATTATGTATGGAAAAATGTCCATCGAAGAAAGTGCCGGACCATTTCAACGAGGACCTTGGAAACACGCGCGCCATAAGCATCCCGTTTCCGCAGGCCATTCCCAGAAAGGCCACCATCGATAAGGAATATTGCCGGCAGTTTACCAAGGGCAAGTGCGGCGTCTGCAAGAAACTTTGTCCGGTCGGTGCCATAAACTTTGAAATGGAGGATGAATTCATCAGCGAAGATGTCGGAGCCATCATCGTCGCCACCGGTTTCGATATGTTCGATCACACATCCTATGGAGAATACGGTGGGGGGAGGTTTCCCGATGTCATTTCCGGTCTGCAATATGAACGCATCCTGAGCGCATCGGGTCCTTTTGGAGGCCACATCAAGCGGCCATCCGACGGCAGGGAGCCTAAAAATATCGTGTTCGTCGCTTGCGTGGGTTCGCGCGATGCATCGGTCGATCGTCCCTATTGTTCCGGCGTTTGTTGCATGTACATCGCCAAACAGGCCATTTTGACCCGCGATCATCTGCCCGATGCCAACTGCTACGTGTTTTACATGGATATCCGATCTCCCGGCAAAAACTACGATGAGTTCGTCCGCAGAGCGCAGGAAGAATATGGAGTGAACTACATTCGCGGGCGGGTCGGCAAGATATACCCTAAGGACGATCACCTGATCGTGCAGGGCGCGGATACGCTGCTGGGTGTACAGGTGGAGGTAAAAGCGGATCTGGTAGTGCTTGCAACCGGGGTAGAAGCATCCGCAGGGGCCAGGGAGCTGGCTGAAAAATTGCGCATTTCCTACGATCAGCACGGCTTTTACATGGAAAGCCACCCCAAGCTGCGCCCGGTGGAAACCAACACTGCCGGGGTTTACCTGGCAGGAGTATGCCAGGGACCCAAGGATATACCATCTTCGGTGGCACAGGGCAGTGCCGCCGCGGCTAAAGTACAGGCGCTCTTTTCTCGCGATACTCTTGAAACCAACCCGCAGGTGGCCCTCGTCAACGAACGGGCCTGTGTTGCGTGCGGCAAGTGCATTCAGGTGTGCCCGTTTGGCGCTATCCAGTGGAAAGAGTTGCGCGGCGGAATCCAAAAAGCCGAGGTGCTGCCGAGTGTTTGCCAGGGATGCGGCTTGTGCAATGCGACCTGTCCGCCCAAGGCCGTTCAATTGCAGCACTGCACCGACAATCAGATCCTGGCCGAAATCGATGTGCTTTGTGCGTAGCACGGCCAAAGACTGAAATTCTGGAGGTTATCTCACCAGGAAGAGCACGAAGGATGATTGACCATATGAAAGAATCAAACCTTGCGCCCGCTCAGAAGCAGGCTTTGAGAATCGTCGGGTTTCTCTGCAACTGGTGCTCCTATGGAGGAGCGGATACGGCTGGGGTTTGCCGTTTTAAGCAGCCGACCGATCTGCGCGTTATTCGTGTTCCCTGCACCGGGCGCATGGATCCTTTATTCATCGCTCGAGCACTTATTCTTGGCGCGGACGGCGTATTGGTTTCCGGCTGCCATCCGAAAGACTGCCATTATGCGGTAGGAAACTTGTACGCACGGCGGCGTCTGGAAGTTTTAAAACGCATGCTGCCTTTTATGGGAATCCATATCGACAGGTTCCGCTACACCTGGGTTTCAGCATCCGAGGGACAGCGCTGGCAGCAGGTTGTGACCGAATTCTCCGAACAGATTCGGACACTCGGCCCAAATCCGGGCGTGCGAAGGCAGGCGATCGTTTAACGCGGCATGATCAACCACGAAGAACACTAAGGATCACGAAGTAATAGAATCCATAATCAATCCCTTCGTGTCCTTCGAGCTGCAAAAGATTCTTCAGCCGCAGTGAAAAACATAGGGAAAAGTTGTGAATAGGAACCTCATCTTGGAATTACAGAAGCAAGCAGAACAAATCTGGCCCGAGCTGGATCTTTTGATCGGCTGGGGGGCCGGATTCGATGAGCTCCACACCACACCGGTTTTTGTCCGAAATCCGAGTGAAATCGCAAGACTCATCTGGAATCCTTTTTGCGCCCAGAACCTTTCCGGCTATTTGGTAAAAGCTGCGCCAGTGAGCACTGGAGACAAGAACAAGAAAATCGGAATCTGCGTTAAAGGCTGTGACAGTCGTTCGTTGATTGCCCTTATCCAAGAGAACCTTATAGACCGGGACCGGTTGTATGTTATTGGACTTCCCTGTCGAGGAATACTCGACTTGCGAAGCTTGGTCGCCCGCTGCGGTGTTTCAAAGATTATGGCGGTACAGGTAAGTGGCGATCGGGTGGAAGTGGAAAACGAAAAAGGATTGCAGCAATTTTTGCTGGAAGACGTCCTGATGCGCAAGTGCAAACGATGTTTGTACCCCAATCCGGTCATCCATGATGTTCTGATCGGCGAACCCGTCTCTCCTCGACTAGAAAAGCATGAGATCTATGCAGATGCTGCACGAATCGAACAACTTCCTCTGCCGGAAAGACTCTCCTTTTGGCAGGAACAGTTGGATCGATGCATCCGCTGCTATGCATGCCGCAACGCCTGCCCGCTATGTGTCTGCCAGGACCGTTGTATTGCAGAAACACGGGACCCTAAATGGTTGACCCAGTATATGGGTCTACCGGAAAAATTCATGTTCCATTTCATCCATGCGATGCATCTTGCCGGTCGCTGCACCGAATGCGGTGAATGCGAGAGGGTGTGCCCCATGGAAATTCCGGTGGCTCTGATCAAAGAAGGATTGAATAAGATCACAAACGAGTTGCTTGATTTCGAAGCCGGTCTCGATCCGCAAAAGGTACCCCCGCTGCTCACTTTTGATGCCGGTGAGACAGGGATTTGATAGCGAGGTTCAAACAAATTATCCACCGCGTAGCAAGCTGAGATCGCAGAGGAATATGTAAACAAAATAGAAACCAATCCCTGCGCTTGCCGCGGTCGGGAATCTAGATTTCCTGTCCGTTTCAATTGAGAAAAAGGACGTTCAAGTGGATACCGCAATTAAGTTTATTGCTCTGGATAAGTTGAGTTCGGCCTTGGATAGAATTTCCGAGAAACTGGATGTTTGGGTTCCGGTTGCACCCAAGGATGGGAAAACAGTGGTACGGTTTGAACCTTATCGATCCGGTGCAACATTGGAGTTGGACTATCAAAGTACCTTGGGAGCAAAGGGGGTGCTGCTGCCTCAGGTCGAGACTCTGTTCCGCTTCAGCTGTCGGAAAGATGCGAACAAGCCATCCAAAAAACGAGTGCAACTGGAAGACCCGGCACCGCCGCCTCTCACTCTCATTTTTGGTGCTCGCCCTTGCGATGCCAAAGGTTTTCTGGTCCTGGACCGGGTTTTTTCCTCAGGCCCGTTTGTTGACGGCTTATATTCGGCCCGACGGGAACAGACCCTGTTGGCCACTATGGTGTGCCGGCAGGAGGATGCGGCTTGCTTTTGTTCTTCCGTCGGCGGTGGACCGGCCGACATGCAAGGCAGTGACTTGCGAATCACCCCGATTCCCGATGGCTACATTGTAGAAGCGTTGAACGAAAGGGCTCTTCCCGTTATGGCATGGCTCGAACATGCTGCTACGAAGTTGCAGATAGCGGCAGCCGGAAAAATGCAGGAAGAAGCTGCAAAGCGGAGCGTTGGAAGCCTGGATGCCGAACAAAGCAAAGAGCATTTCCTGCAACGCTTCAACGACTTGAATTACTGGCAGGATATGGCGGGTCAATGTATCAGCTGCGGAATCTGCACCTTTGTTTGTCCTACCTGTTACTGCTTCAGCATCACCGACGAGATGAAAGACAAGCGCGGTGAGCGCCTTCGTTCCTGGGACTCCTGCATGTTTTTCACCTACACGCTGGAAGCGAGCGGTCATAATCCACGACCGACTCGACTGGAACGCTACCGCAACCGGATAGGGCATAAGTTCAGCTACTTTCCCGAAAAGTATGACGGGATGATAGCGTGCTGCGGATGCGGACGCTGCATTCGAAGCTGCCCGGTCTCGATCGATATCCGCAGGGTAGTCGAAAACCTCAACGACGCCACTTGTTCACCGCGGAGTACGCAGAGATCGCAGAGCTAATCATTGACCGAAAGATCCATTGGATGACATCAGCTGAAAGAGAGCACGCTCGGGTAAGCCATCATATCAATTCCATTATGTCAAATCTCTGCGCACTCTGCGTTCTCTGCGGTTAAAAGCTCAGGAGGAAATAATCCATGCATGTGCATAGCCCATATCGTCCCGACCTGGCGACCGTTCGTGAGGTCATCCACGAAACCGCCAATATTACGACTCTGCGTATTGTCTTCGATGACGAAGCAGTAATGCGGAATTTTAGCTTCCGTCCCGGACAGGTCGGGCAGCTTTCCGTGTTCGGGGTTGGCGAGTCTACTTTTGTCATCAATTCGCCGCCGACTCGCAAAGAGTATCTGCAGTTCAGCGTGATGCGTGTGGGGGAAGTGACACAGCGACTGCATCAACTGAATGAAGGCGACCAGGTCGGAGTGCGGGCGCCTTTGGGCAACGGTTTCGACTATGAAGCGATGAAGGGCAAGGATGTTTTATTTGTCGGCGGCGGCATAGGGATGGCTCCGCTGCGCACTCTGCTCCTGTTCATGCTGGACAACCGGGGAGACTACGGTGACATTATGGCCATATATGGAGCCAGAACTCCGCAGGACCTTTGTTACAAGTACGAATTTAATGAATGGAAAGCCGGAGCAGTAAACCTGGTGCTCACTGTCGACAGCGAATTCCCGGGTTGGAGGGAAAGAGTAGGTTTTGTGCCAACCGTCCTTTCCGAAGAATCGCCCAGTCCTCACAACTGCGTCGCCATCGTGTGCGGCCCCCCGATCATGATCAAGTTCGTCCTGTTCGGGCTAAAAGAACTGGGCTTCGAGGATCACCAGATCATCACAACCCTTGAAAGGCGCATGAAATGTGGCGTAGGCATCTGCGGACGCTGCAATATCGGATCAAAATATGTCTGCATTGACGGCCCCGTGTTTACTCGCCAACAGCTCAATGGGATGGTCGACGAACTCTAGTAAGCCGTCCGACAATTGCCGTTTGGAGCCAATGACGAGAAATCCTATTCGCCTCAGTAGCTGATTCTAACCTAATTTAGCGATTCCATCGGAAACCTCCGTCATGCCGGTGAAAGCCGGCATCCAGTGGGTAAACCGACTTACCTGGATTCCTGCTTTCGCAGCAATGACGATTCAAGCTTCGCCTGAATAATAATTGCCAAATTTAGGTCTAACGTTTTTCATCACACCAAGGCGTGATTCGAAATGACAACGGAAGCATTTTCAGCCAGCCTCATACACGTAGGATTTCCTAAGTTGGGATGAACGGAGCTAAAGGCAAAGATGTTTGACCACATCACCGTGAAGGTCTTGCTCCCATTCATGTCTAAAGAAAACTGATCCCAACATGGGAACAATTCGTCCCTCTTGCGCCCTCGCGCCAGGTTCATTTTGTCCCCCTCACTAGTTGCACCTCTCTATCTTTTTCCTATTGCGGACGGATACTGCAAACACCGCAGGTCTGGTTTGCGTTGGAGCGAGTTTTGCTTGCTCAGAGCTTCCATCGATATGATCTATGGTTTGGTCTACGAATCATAGAAAATCACGATATTTTCAACAAAGAAAGGAGTCGACTATGGGAGAGGAAATGGAGGTCGGTTGTGCACGGCCTACCGGAGGTCCGGTTGGGGAGGCAATTGATTAACAAACTGCAAAAGAAACTACGCCAATCAAGGAGGTCGCACCCATGATACGAGTCGGGAAAAAGGCACCGGATTTTGTTGCACCAGCATATCAACAGGGAAAGTTCTTATCGGTAAAACTTTCGGAATATCTCGGAAAGTGGGTGCTTTTGTGCTTCTATCCAGGTGATTTCACCTTTGTTTGAGCGACAGAGATTTCGGCAGTTGCTGAAAAATATTCTGATTTCCAAAAGTTGGCGGTTGAAATCCTTTCAATGAGCATCGATAGCGTGTTTGTGCATAAGATGTGGAACGACAATGAACTTTCCAAAATGGTAAAAGGCGGAGTTCCATTTCCGATGCTGTCCGATGCTGGTGGAAAAGTCGGAAAAGTATTCGGTGTGTTTGATGAAGAGGCAGGAGTCGAGACGCGCGGGAGGTTCCTCATAGATCCCGAGGGAGTTGTTCAGGGCTATGAAGTACTGACTCCACCGGTGGGCCGAAACATCCAGGAAAGCATGCGACAGGTGCAGGCCTTCCAGCATGTGAGAGACAGCAAAGGCAGGGAGGCAACACCTTCCGGCTGGAAACCCGGAAAGCCAACCCTCAAACCTGGACCGGATCTTGTGGGAAAAGTATGGGAAGTGTGGAAAACGGACATGGCATTTGATTAATCCATAGATATATTTTGTGCAACAAACTGCAGGGTCGCTCGTATCTTGCCAAGAGCGGCCTTTTTGCCTCCATTCGTTGATGTTCGACAACTTGAGCCCTGCGGACTTTTTGCCAGCCTCTACAATGCGCATTCTAAGTGCCGACCGGCTGAGAACCTTTAAATACTTTCAGGAGGTCATCTTCTTAAGCGCTTCAATGGTGTGTGACGGGTCGGGTCGCGCTGTATAGTCGGGGCTCACTTCCGCGTACCGAATCGTCTGGTCCCGATCAACGATGTACCTGGCCGGCATAGGCAACTTCCACTGATCGTCACCGTTATACTTTGACAAATCGATATTGAATTGCAGGTAAACCGTTTTCAAATCCTCCGGGAATGTATAGGCTAGTCCATACTTTTCAGCCACTTGATTACCGGGATCGCTGAGCACCTCCATGTCGAGATTCTTCCTCTCCACAAAAGTGCGGGAATGTTCTTCTGTCTGCGGCGAAACCACGATCAGCATTCCACCGAGGGATTTGATTTCTGCGTGCGCTTCCTCCAGAGCCTCCAGCTCCAGATTGCAGTAAGGTCACCATCTCCCCCGGTAAAAGCCGAGCACTACAGGCCCCTGATTCAACCTCTCTTTTAGTTGAACCGGTTTGCCGTATGCATTGTTTAACGTGAAATCGGGTGCTTTATCTCCTTCTTTTACGGCCCGCTCCACCATTCCGGATTGCCGCAGATCCTCGGTAGCTCTGTGCATGATTTCAACGGCTTCGCTCGGGGCGGAGGATTCAAATTTTTCTCTTTGGGCGGCCAACTTTTGTTGCAGATTCATGAGTCAACTCCTGTTTAAACATAAGCGGTTTTGCAACGGATCGCTCTTAAAGCAATCTTCTCAGGACACGCAATCCACATGACTGGACGGGCCGCTCGCTTCTCCTAAAAACCTAAAAGCACCACCCGTCGGCACTGCCGC
>Ga0210125_1000013_pt1 | contig 47058 bp, 37 predicted proteins | sample RushMan_CattailN_FD_185555 | JGI IMG/M metagenome (GOLD analysis project Ga0210125, IMG submission 185555) | Wetland microbial communities from San Francisco Bay, California, USA, that impact long-term carbon sequestration -... | ecosystem: Environmental > Aquatic > Marine > Wetlands ...
AATCGAAGTCGGGCTTTCCATCTTTGAAGAAGCGGTGAAGGAGACAGCGGGCTAGAAACAAAAAAGGCAGGGCTGAAGCCCTGCGCTACATTTGGAATGAAGCTCATAGAGTATGCAGGGTACAGTTCCTAATCAGATTTTGCACTGGTTCCATCGCCTTACAATATGAGTTGTGCGGCATAGATTCTATCATATTTATCAAATACGTTGTGAATCCCGCATAGATCCGCATTACTTCTGTAGCGCAGGGCTTTAGCCCTGCCAACGATGCTTGAATCTGGGAGGGAGCCCCATGGAAAAACCCGGAAAACGTCCAAGGCTCAAATCTTTCGATTACCTCGGCAGCCATTGTTATTTTGTTACAATATGCACCCACCAAAAGAATCCGGTCTTCGCGGATTCAGATCTGGTGGAAGCTTTGAAGGAAGCATTAAAACAGAAGACAGCCGAACATGATTTTACCGTCTGGGCTTATTGCTTCATGCCGGACCATTTGCACTTGTTGATCCAAGGGAAATCGTCCAATGCCGATCTTCGAAGATTCGTCAGGTTTTTCAAACAAAAGACGGGCTTTCAATACAGACGATCGACAAACAGAGTTCTTTGGCAGCCGAGCTATTACGATCACGTACTGCGGGTGAATGAAGCGATTTCAGATGTTGCGCGCTATATTTTCGAGAATCCCGTGCGCAAAGGATTAGTGGAGCATTTTCTGGATTATCCTCATAGTGGGTCAGGAGAGTTCGATTTGGAGGATTTTGAGGCACATCGGAGGAGGCGGTAGTGCAGTCTTTTCGCGGGCATCGCCGGCAGGACTGAAGTCCTGCGCTACTTTAACAACGAAGCTTATCTGTGGCTGGATAGACAGAAGCTTTATAGAAAATGCATTGGTTTCTTTGCTATCTGACGAATCTGGGATGGATCATACTTGTATCTGTAGTGCAGGGCTTTAGCCCTGCTACGGAGCGTGATTCCTGGAAAAAACCTTGGTTGCACGGCCAACCATGAGCTATGTGGTTATGCTTGAACGTTAGGAAGCTGTCCGAGAACTGTCATTTCGAACCGAAGGAGATAAATCTTACTTTCACAAGTGCTTGATTTAACAGATTTCTCACTCCGCTGTACTTCGTTCAAAATGATAAAAACGGCATTCTCTAACACGCCCCCTGGTGAAAAAGCGAGCATTGAAGAATGAGGTGAAGATATGCGAGAGATATTGAATAGGCTGGGGCTGGAAGAGATGAACCCGGGAGCCGGGACGGGAGCGGACTGGCTGGAGTGCGGGGGAAAGAGTTTGGAATCCATTTCTCCTGCCGATGGGGCAGTGATCGGCAAAGTGAGGCAAGCTTCGCCGGAGGATTTGGAAAAGGTCGTGGTGAGAGCCCAGGAGGCCTTTAAAGAATGGCGCATGGTGCCGGCTCCCAAGCGGGGTGAAGTTGTGCGGCAAATTGGTGCGGCTATGCGCAAATATAAGACTGATTTGGGCGCACTGATCAGTCTTGAGGTCGGAAAAATCCGCGCAGAGGCAGAAGGAGAAGTCCAGGAGATGATCGACATTTGCGACTTTGCCGTGGGCCAGTCGCGGATGCTTTACGGCCGTACCATGCACAGCGAGCGTCCCGGGCACCGAATGTATGAGCAGTGGCATCCATTTGGGCCGATCGGCGTTATAACCGCATTCAATTTCCCGGTGGCGGTCTGGTCGTGGAATGCAATGATCGCCCTAATTGCCGGCGACACCGTGATCTGGAAGCCATCCAGCAAGGCCGTTCTTTGTGCCATAGCGGTTATGAAAATCGCGGGTCGAATTATCCGCGAAAATGGACTGCCGGATGGAATCTCAAATCTCGTGGTCGGAAAAGGAAGCGAGGTGGGCGAACATCTGATATGCGATCAACGCATCAGTCTCGTTTCTGCAACGGGCAGCGTGCCGATGGGAAAACATGTCAGCGAACGAGTCGCCGCTCGTCTTGGCAAATCTATCCTGGAACTGGGCGGCAACAATGCGATCATTGTCACTGCCAATGCAGATTTGGAGCTGGCGGTTCGGGCTATCCTGTTCGGGGCGGTGGGAACTGCCGGGCAGCGCTGTACCACAACCCGTCGGGTGATTGCTCAGCGGGATATTTATGACACTTTGACCGATCGACTGATCAAGGCCTACCGGCAGGTCCGGATAGGCAATCCGCTTGAGGAGGAAACGCTGATGGGCCCGCTTATCGATCGCGATGCCGTGACGTCCATGCAGGCGGCTCTGGAACAACTGAAAAGTGAAGGCGGGCGTGTGCTTTACGGTGGGGACGTGCTCTCCGGTGGGATTTTTGATACTGGAACCTACGTGATGCCCTGCATCTGTGAAGCCGAGAACAAATTTAAGATCGTTCAGCAGGAAACCTTTGCTCCTATCCTCTATATGATTCGCTACAATAACCTGGAGGAGGCCATTCAATATCACAACAGCGTGCCGCAGGGACTGACTTCCGCCATCTTTACCAACGACCTGCGCGAGGCGGAAGTCTTTTTGAGCCACATGGGCAGTGACTGCGGTATTGCCAACGTGAACATCGGGACCTCGGGCGCCGAGATTGGCGGGGCATTCGGCGGGGAGAAGGAAACGGGCGGCGGGCGAGAGTCCGGTTCGGATGCCTGGAAAGCCTATATGCGCCGACAAACAAACACCATCAACTGGTCGAGTGAAATGCCTCTGGCGCAGGGGATAAAGTTCGATCTCGGGTAGTTTTCCTCCGGATCGTTTTGTAGCGCAGGGCTTCAGCCCTGCTGCGACGTATCTTTGATAACGAGAGGTGTCTCGTTGGCAGGGCTAAAGCCCTGCGCTACAAAGAAAACGGGACAATGGTAATTTCCGAGTCCCTAAATAAAAATTCCTGGTTGTCGGCTAAAAGTGCCAGATGAATGGGATCAGGAAAGAACTCAGCAGCCATGTCACCAATACCAGTGGGATTCCCAGTTTGAGAAAATCAGTGAATCGATAGCCACCCGGACCATACACCAGCAGATTCGTCTGGTAGCCCAGTGGGGATGCGTAGCAACAGCTTGCGCCGAAGCATATGCCGATGATGAAAGGTCTGGGATCGACATCGAGGGACAGCGCCGTGGAGATTGCAATGGGCAGGAGAAGAACAGCGGTAGCGTTGTTGCTGATGATGTGAGTGATAATGCTGGTCAATAATATAAAGGCGGTCAGGATAAGCGAGGGACTTTGGCCTTTGAACGGAGCTAAAAATGCATCGGCATAGAGTTTGGCGGCGCCGGTTTTTTCCATGGCCGTGCCCAATGCGATGGTGCCGATGATGAGCAGCAAAACCTTTACGTCCAGCGATCGGTAAGCATCTCTCAACTGCAGGCATTTGGTTATTATCATCAGAAATACAGCCGTGACTGCTGCTGTCACAATGTTCATCCAACCGCTCGAGGCGGCAGCGATCATTGCTGCAAAAATAATCAGCGCAATGGGTGCTTTCTTCTTGTTGATGATTCGATGGTGAACATCCTCCAGCACAATGACGTCAGGGTTGTTGCGCAATTCATCCAGCTTATCTCTCGAACAGTGTATAAGCAGCACGTCACCTATTGAGAGCTTCAAATTTCTCAATTTTTGCCGCGTATAGTGAATCCCCTTCCGTTTTACCGCAATAAACTGAATGCCGAGCTCCGTCTGCAAATTGGCCTCAATGGGTTGTTCCCCAATCAACCTGGATTCGGGTGGAATGATCAACTCCACAATGAGAGAATTCTCGTCATGAGCCCTAAAGTTGAGTTCTTCTACCTTATGGGCAAGGTCTACAACTCCCTCATGCAGAATTGCTATCAGGTCATTGACCGTTCCTTTAACAAGAAGAATGTCAGCCGGGGCTGCAATCACTTTTTCTCTATCCGGGAGATGAATAAACGAACCGCGAATGACCTCAAAAAGTTCGATGCTTGGATACTCCTCGGATAAAAAAGACTGCGGTTCATTTCCAACCAGTCGGCCCTCCGGGTTGACTGAAAGCTCGGCCAGGTAGCGTGGAGCTGCTTCGCCTTTCAGCTCGCAGACCGGTGCTTTGTGCTGAGGCATGAACAGCGGAGACAGGAAGAAAAGAAGGGCGATGACGACAACGGCAATGAGCACGCCAAGAGAGGTAAGTTCAAACATTTGAATGCCGCCATAGCCATACTTGAGACTGAGGTCACTCACGATAATGTTGGTTGAAGTTCCAATGAGAGTGCAGGTGCCCGCAGTGATGGAACTGAAAGAAACGGGAATTAGATATCTGGACGGGCTCAATCCGTATTCGCAGCAAACACTCATGATTATCGAAACAAACAATACGACAACAGGAGTGTTGTTGAGAAATGCAGAGGGGATGGCTGTTCCCAGCATGGCCATGATGAGTATCCGTTTATCTTTGCCCTGAGAGTATTCGATCATTTTTTCGCTGACCAATGCCAGGGCCCCGGTTCGCATCAAACCTCTACTGAGCATGAACATGGACCCCACGGTTATGACCGCCGGGTTGGCAAATCCTCCGAGTGCTTCTGCGGGATCGAGTATTCCGGTTGCCATCAGTACGACCAATAGTCCAACAGCCGTCACGTCTATGGGAATCTTCTCGGTTACCAGCAGGAATATCGTTAGTGCGAGTATCAGAGAAATGAACCAAATAGTCATAAAATACTTTCAGAGTGCGGAAGGCAGAGGACAGCAACCATCCAGCATCTAGCCTCCAGAAAAAGCATTATGCCCTGAAATGTCGCGACCCAGGACAAGGGTGTGGATGTCCTGCGTCCCTTCATAAGTGTTTACCGTTTCCAAATTCAGCATATGGCGGATGACAGGATATCCGAGGCTGATGCCGTTGGCACCCAAAATGTCGCGGGCGGTTCTGGCGATTTTTAATGCTTCAGCGGCATTGTTCATCTTCGCCATCGATATGTGAGTGTGCCTGGCGATACCTTGATCTTTCAATTGAGCAAGCCGTACACAGAGCAGTTGTGCTTTTGTGATTTCCGTCAGCATTCTTACCAGTTTCTGCTGAACGAGTTGATAGGATGAAAGGGGCGCGCCGAATTGTTCGCGTTTACCGGCATATTCCAGCGCGGCTTCGTAACAGGCCATTGCAGCTCCTACAGCACCCCACGCGATGCCGTAGCGTGCCTCGTTCAGACACATGAGAGCGGATTTCAGCCCCGAAGTTCCGGGTAGCAGATTTTCAGAAGGAATATGCACGTCCTTTAAAACCAGAGCAGAAGTGACCGATGCACGCAGTGAGAACTTTCTGGCGATGGGATGCGCTGAAAATCCGGGGGTGTCTTTCTCGACTAAGAAGCCGCGGATGCCATCCTCAGTCTGCGCCCAAATGATGGCAACGTCGGCAATTTCACCATTGGTGATCCACATTTTCCGACCGTTGAGGACATAGCGGCCTTCCAGCAAAGCTGCAGTTGTTTTCATGCTGCTTGGATCGGACCCGGCCTCCGGTTCCGTCAAGCCGAAACAGCCGATCTTCTCGCCATTTGCCATGGCCGGCAGCCAGTTGTTTTTTTGTGCTTCCGTGCCAAATTGGGCAATCGGGTACATGACCAGTGCATTTATTACGGAAACAAACGAGCGAAGCCCGCTGTCACCCCGCTCGAGCTCTTGGCATATCAGCCCATAGGCAATGTTGCTCATGCCGGGGCAGCCGAATTCTTCTTGTTTGATTCCCAATAACTTGAGGGACGCCAACTCCGGAATGATTTCGCGGGGAAATACGCCCTGCTCGAAATAGTCGGCAACCTTCGGCAGATAACGGTTATGTACCCAGTGGCGGACCTCATCGCGAACGCTCTTGTCTTTATCCGAAAATAGATGATCACACTGGTAGTAGTCGGTGTAGTGATAGGATGTCATAGTCCGTGCTTTCTACTTTGATTCGGCGATTCTTGTCCAAGTGAGGCTACCCGTCGTCATTCATTCGAATGCAGCACCAATCGAAGAAGGTCGTGTCACCCACCGAATGTCAGCTACCCGCTTGATCCCACTTCGGGGGGGATCGCTGGAACAAGCTTTGCCGACATGACGAGAAGTAACCAATGAAATCGCCGAACTTAGGAATCAGTTATACGCGTTGAGGATGAGATGTTTCGGATCGAGAGTAGTTCGTATCAGATTCAACTCTGAACTGTGCTACTTCGGCCTGAAGGGCTTGTGCTGCTTCCGTAAGCTGCTCTGTTGCAACCTTGAAATCGTGAATGACTTGATTGGTCAATTCTGCCGTCTCGCTCAGCTGCCCCATAGCTTCGCTGATTTCCTCAGCACCTTCGCTCTGCGACTGCATGGATTCATTTACTGCGTCGAAGTGCGGTGTCAGCGCCTGCACCCGATCGATAATGGTGGACAGTTGTCCGCCGATTTGATCTACATTTTGAACACCTTGCCTGACCTGTTGAAGAAACTTATCGACCTCCATAACCCCCGAAGTCACCGCGGATTGCATGCCTTGGACCATCTTTTCGATGTCCAACGTCGCGACTGCGGTCTGGTCGGCAAGCCGACGAATCTCTTGGGAGACTACTGAAAATCCATAACCGTATTCGCCGGCCTTTTCCGCCTCAATTGCCGCATTAAGCGAAAGCAGGTTGGTTTGAGCAGCCACCTTGGTGATGGTGGTGACAATGGTATCGATACCGTGAGTCTTCTCGTTGATGCTTTCAAGCTTCTGCGCAATAGAACCCGTTGCCTGCATGAGTAGCTGCATGCTGGACTGCAGTCGACCCAGTCCGCCCTGGCCTTGCTCTGCCAAAGTTGCCGTTTCCGAAACCAATTCCGCAACTTCATTCATGGTGCTGGATAACTGCTGCGATCTGGTGGAAATGTTTCTGGAGGTGGCGCCAACCTGATTTACGGACACGACCTGCTCGGCTGCCGTCTCTTTCAGCTGGCCTGCAGATGCTGAGATCTCGGTGGCAGAACTCACCACTTGTATGCCCGATTTTTGGACCTGTCCAATTAAAGATTGAAGTGATCTTGCCATGCGACCGAAGGCGGCAGACAGTTGCCGGATTTCGTTGTTTGTCTCCTTGTTGGCTTGTGAGGACCGTTGTTCGGGGTCAAGATCGGCAAACACGGTTGCAGCATGACTCAAATTGCCTTCAGCAATTTCTTTGGCCGATGCAGTCATTGCACCGATAGGTTTGGTAATAGATTGTATAATCCCCATGCCGATGAAGAACAGAACCAGGACGCTTGCGGCAAAAGCCAGGCCATTCACTATAAGAAGTTGGTTGTTAAATTCATCCATGCTTTTGTCAGCGTTGGTCAGCATGCGCTCTTTAGCTTTTAGAACCTGCAGCCGAATCCCGTCCAACTGGGCTTGATTCACATCTTTATCAACCCAGATCCGGCGCACCTCCTTACTTTCATCCGGTATCCGATCAATCGTTTTGATCATCAGATTGATAAATTTTGAATACCTTTCATCCGTCACTAGATTTGAGAGCGCCGCGGCATTTTTCTTTTCCCTCTGGAGTGCTTTGAAGGCATCATTGGTATGGAGAAGGTAAGCGCTCATGTCGTCTTTGCGAAACAGGTCCTCGTTCAGGACAAGAAATATTCGATTGACTGTAAAAGCAACATCTCTGATGACATCCGCCAGCGATCGAATATGTTCATCGACCTCTTCAACATTTGTCAGAGCAGTACCGATATAGGTGTTGATTTGTTTTATGATGCCCTCGGAGTTTTCGTTGAAAATCCCGATAGCTCTGTCGATGTGATTCTCAACGGAGTCGAGCTGCTTGATCAATTTTGCTTGATTGCTAAATGATACCTGATAGTTGTCAATCAGCCCGAGGAGCTCCTTCACGGCAGAAGAACTGACCACCGTGTGTATCATCAATTTTTGCGCATCTTTTTCAGCTTCTTCGGCATACCTTAATGCTTCCTTTAAAGCATCCTCAGAATGGGTCGCGTCAAAATTCTTTTCCTCGATGATTGCGCTTAAAAGACTCTCGCTCATTCTATTAAGTTCATGAGTCGCCCTGTTGTATTCGCTCATTTTGCGATTCAGGTAGCGGTTCACGCCGAATTGGAAACCAATCATGACAATACCTAGTGAGATCAGAATGACGAGCTTTGTAGATACTTTCATTGCAGAGGTTCCTTAGAAGTCATCCAAAAATAACCTTGGTGCCTTAGTCCGCAAAAAGTTCCTGTAAACATCATTCCGGCGAGGTGCAGCGGGGGCGGCATCTTCGACCTGGATTCCAGGGATTTTCGATACCTTCCGGACCCCGGCTCCCCGCTTAAAGCGTTCGGAGACAAGCTTTGCCGGGGTGACGATTGACTGAAGGGCTAAGGCTCTGTGCTGCATGGAAAATGAAAGCATGTCGATCCCTAACCTCTGCTGGCAAGTTTATTTGAGCATTTGATTCAATTCCTGAACCGAAGCATCTTCGCTATAAATACCAGCCGCGACCTGATATGGCGTGTTAGGCACTTGTAGAACGTAGTTCAGCTTGCGCGACGGTTTCCGTTCATCGACCTTGGGGTACCAGAGCTCCACCCAGCCGCGGCCCTGCTCTTTGGCCATGCCACAATATTGCACCATGAAATAGTTGCCCTGCATGTCTTTGATTCCTGAATGATTCTTGCCAACCAATTTTGGGTTGATGGGGTGAGCGACAACGGTCATCAGGTCACACCTCAATACAAACACATAGGTGTCTTTCCAGACCCATCTCCCATGTCTATCCATGAATTCCGGAAGTCCTGCTTCTCCCACTTTGCTCAAGTATGCAGCTGCATCGTTTACTTTTTCGATGACTTCTAGAGGAGTTGCCTTGTCTTCGGCATGGCCTGAATGGGGGGTAGCCGCTAATAGAAGCGCGGTCAATGCTAGAGTCATATGAGCTAATTTCATGAGTCTTGACCCCTCACTGAAGCATCTTATCGAGCTGTTCCAACGATATATTTTCGTCATAAATTCCTGCTGCGACCTGATAAGGCGAATCCGGTACCGACAAAACGTAGGCAATTTTCCTGGAGGGCAGTTTTTCATCAACCTTCGGCCACCAGTATTCTACCCACCCGCCTTTGGGTCTTTTGGCCGCCTCGCAGAGTTGGACGAAAAAGTAATTGCCCCGCACATCCTTTATGCCGGCGAGGTTTTTGCCGACCAGTTTGGGTTTTATGGGATGAGCGGCATCCGTCATTTCATCACATTTGAGAACCCATACGTAGGTATCTTTCCAAACCCATCCGCCGTTACTGTCCATAAACTCCGAAAGCCCCCCTTCACCCGCAGTGTGCAGAAAGGCGGCAGCCTCTTTCACCTTCTCCATCACTTCCTGCGGAGTGGCTTTTTGATCTGTCGCAGTTGATGGGCAATTCAGCTGGAGAAGGAAAAGTGAGAGGAGTGTACAAGCGATCATTGTTAAAGATTTCAATGGACTCCCTCCGCTGCTCGGATCATTTGATGGATATTAGTTTTTTTCGAAAATTGATGAATGTTACTCGACAGCTTATACCATCAAGCAAGCTGATCCGCCAAATGGATTTCAGCAATAAGCATTAAAGGGAAAGAAAGAGTGCCGTTAAATTTGCAGGAATGACATGCAACAGCTATGGATGTTCTTTTTGTCATTCCCGTGAAGGCTGGAATCCTAAAAAACCCGGAATGCAAACGCAGTTTTTCGGCCTTGGCAATTATAGAAGGAGAACATTTTCGGACATGCTTTTAGACAGGGCCAAAGCCCTGAACTGCGAAGGAAAGGGTGGTTCCGGATTGCTCGGGTGAGCATCCTCAGTAATTGTCGAAGTTTTCCATGGAGTCCGAGAGCGCCATTTTCCTTTGGGAAAAATTAACCACCCAGGATGCAATATTGGCTCTTGTTATCGGAAGAGAAAGCCGGGAGAACATGGACTCCAGGCTATAAAATTTTTTGTATAACCTTATCACCTGATCCTCGAGTGCTTCCGGGGAGCAGAGTTTTGGTTTGATGTAGCAGTTCATCCCCGTCCACCTGCCTATATTGTAAGCGTCTAGAATTCGGTCTTCTTGTTCCATTCGGTCGAAAAGCGGTGTCCCTTTGTGTGGAGTCAGTAAGTTAAAGTAGGCCGCCGGTACTTTGTTGCGCATCAAGAATTCGAGGGTGGCATCGAAAACAGTGGGCTTCTCGGAATCGTGGCCGAAGATCAGGTTGACTGAATAGCTGATCCCCATGCTGCGCAATTTTCGCAATGTCTCTTCGTACTGATTGGCTTTGTTGGCCTTTTTGTTCATACCATTGAGAGTATCCTGATCGATGCTTTCCATTCCGATGTTAATGTGGAGAAGTCCGCTTCTCTTGGCGAGATCCATAAATTCCTGATTATTGCATAGATCCATCGACCATAAGGCCGACCAACGCAATTTCAAGGGAATCAGTGCCTCCATCAGTTCCACGGTATGTGCTCTTTTCCCGGCAAAATTACTGTCTGCAAAGAACAAGTTCTTGGCCTTACTACGCTTTATTTCCTCAATCACTTCCCCTGTGGGGCGATAGCGATACTTGTGACCAAGGTAGAAGCGCTCAGAGCAGAATTCGCATGCGAAAGGGCAGCCTCGGGAAGTCTGAACGGAGAAGGTTGTAAAAAATCCGTATTTCTTAAGATTAACCAAATCATATCTGGGAAAGGGAAGTCCATTTAAATCATGAAGAGCCTCGGCATGATAAATTTTCTTAAGACTTCCGTTTGCAGCATCTGCCAGCATCGTCTGCCAGATCCCTTCACCTTCCCCTATTCCTACGGCATCACAATGCTCCCCGGCTTCGTCAGCATAAAAGAATGTGTGCGGCCCTCCCATGATAACCGGAACGCCTCTTTCTCTGAATCGATCAGCGATCTTGTATGCCCAGAAGGAATTGATGGTCCAAGTGGTGATAGCAACCAGATCTACCGGGGCGTCATAGTCGATGTCCACAAGCTGCTCGTCTATTAGACTCACCTCCCATTCCTTGGGAGTGAGGGCCGCAAGGAAGGGAAGGGTAAGACCCACTACACTTCTTTTTCTGGTCTTATGGACGGTCCGGTCTTTACGGCTTCGGTAGTGTGAGGGCTGAATGATAAAGAGCTTCATGCAATCTCCCGGCTTAGCTTTCAAATGCAGTCGACCCCGTTGTGGTTGAACATCTTCCTTTACCGATTTCAGTATAAGGGCATGTGGGTTATTGGCAAGATGCTCGTCAACCGGAATCCATTTTCAAATTTAGGCGATTAATAACTTCGGCAAGAACAAAAAGCAACCGCCCACTTCAAGTTCCGCGCTTGATTGTAAATCAATTATGATGCAAAGCGACTGCCAAATCGGCTCTTTACCTCGGGCCGCATTTCGTATATAGCCCTATATAAGGATCCTTTATATTCACTAATTTGATGCTCACAACCTACCCTGGGAGAGGATGAAGTTTCTCGATGGAAACGTGTCGGGATTTTTCATTGTGCACAGCAAAAAACCTGATGTGAGGGGTTGATTTGAATATCAAAACAAAATTCATGTTAGCGGGTACCGTATTCTGTGTTGTGTTAAGTATAGCCGCCGTATGGGCTGATTCGTACTTCCTGCAGAGCATTTTTTTCAATGAGTATAAAGAGAAAGCGAAAATATTGCTCTATAGTATGAAGGCCGTTAGGGCACAGGCCGGAACAGTGATTCGACCGAAGGCTACCGAACTGATTGGAGATGGCTTCGTTACCGAATTGCAGTCCACTTCTTATACCGCCAACGGTGTATTCTCGAAAATACCTAAAGAAGACAGATATGGTCTCAGCTTCAGGACAGCATCGATCAAGCCGCGTAATCCCGACAACCGGGCGAATGAGGCAGAGGCGGAGATCATCAAGATGCTTGACGACATGCATGAGAAGGGACAAAAGCCGGCTTGGCAGGGTTTTAGAAAGCTGAATGGAGCCGAAAATTTCATAATCGCGGTCGGGGAGGTGAATGAACCCTCCTGCATGAAGTGTCACGGCCGGCCTGAGGATGCTCCCGAGGGTATGCGCAAGCTCTACCCTGTAGCCAAGGATGACGGCTACGGGCATCTCGTTAATCATGTCGAATCGGCTGAGATTGTTGCGATACCCGTTGCTGCTGTAGAGGCTAGTGTCGGCAAACTGAGAATATACAGTGTTGTTATTTCAATTTTCATCCTCGCCATTGCCCTGGTAGGGATAAACTACTTCCTGAATGCCATTTTCCGACCTGTGAGAAGGGTTACAGATGTCGCCCAGCAGATCGCCGGTGGTGACTTGCAAGGCGCCTCAGAATCGTTGGATGCGTATTATGATGGCTATAGCCGGCAGCCGGAGCAAACGGAGGAACAGCCAAAAGAGTCGGATGAAACGGGAAAGCTGCTCAATTCGTTCAATACAATGACCCACAATTTGAATTCGTTGGTGGGGCAGGTTCAAAATTCAGGCATACAAGTGACCACCTCCGCGACTGAAATTGCCGCTTCCGCGCGGCAACTCGAAGCAACTGCGGCCCAGCAGGCTGTTTCGCTCAATGAGGTTAGCGCCACCTCTAATGAAATCTTTGCAACGTCTCAGCAACTCACCGGTACCATGGGAGAAGTGGCGGACATGGTCTCAGGTACCGCTACGCTTGCCGGGCAGGGGCAAAACGGCCTGTCGGATATGGAACAGATAATGAGGAGACTAGTCAAAGCGACCACCACATTTTCTACAAGACTCTCTGCGATCAACGAAAAAGCAAATAATATCGGCAGTATAATAACAACCATAGCCAAGGTTGCCGATCAAACCAACCTTCTTTCGCTCAATGCCGCCATTGAAGCAGAGAAAGCCGGTGAATACGGATTGGGATTTTCAGTGGTAGCACGTGAAATTCGCCGTTTGGCCGATCAAACCGGTGTTGCCGCGCAGGACATCGAGCATATGGTAACAGCGATGCAGTCAGCGGTCTCCGCCGGAGTTATGGAAATGGACAAATTTTCCGAAGAAGTCCGGCAGGGCGTTGAGGAAGTCACCGGTGTGGGTGGAATGCTGGGACAAATCATAGCTCAGGTGCAAGAACTGGAGCCCCGGTTTGAGGCAGTCAAGGAAGGTATGCAGACTCAGTCCGAAGGAGCTCAACAGATCAGTGAAGCCATTAGTCAGCTTTCCGAGGCAGCCGAGCAGACGCGGGCTTCGCTCCAGGAGTTCAAAAGCGCAACGGTGCAACTGAATGAAGCGGTTCAAGGTCTGCGAAATGAAGTCGCACGTTTTAAGGTGAGTGGTGCTTAAACGATGCTGCTCCTGATTTTTTATGCAGGCAAGGAAAGATACGGGATCGATTCCACAAGGGTCATCGAGGTCGTGCCCAGCGTGAGTTTCAAATCGGTTCCTCATGCACCTTCTTATGTGGCTGGGCTGCTCAGCTACAGAGGCAATATTGTTCCGGTAGTGGATCTTTCCGCCCTTATAGGAGGAGCTCCCTCCAAGGCTTTATTGAGCACGCGGGTGATTCTAGTGGAATATGTCGGTGCGGATGGCGGTGAACATATTTTAGGGTTGTTAGCCGAAAGAGTTACAGAAACCCTCAAATGCAGGGAAGAAGATTTCAAACCGCCTGGGATTGTCGCTTCCGAAAGTCCTTATCTGGGAGATCTTTTCGTTGATGAAGAGGGCATGATCCAGCGAATTGAGGTAGACGCTGTTCTGCCGGAGGAATTGCGTAAATCGCTTTTCACCGAAACTGAGAAGGTTGCCGATGCGCTATCCGGAAATTGAAAAGTTCCTCACGAAGACAATCGGTCTCGACTCAGCCTCGATTGGGCCGAAAAGTGTGGAACGAGCCGTCAGCGCGAGGATGAGACTTGCTTCGATACAGGCGGAAGCTGAATATTTGGCTATTCTACAGGGCAGCAAGGCTGAACAGGCGGCGCTCATAGAAAGTGTTGTCGTGCCGGAAACCTGGTTTTTTCGCGACCAGGGGCCGTTTGATTACTTGCGTGAGTATGTGGCACGCGAATGGAAGCCGTCGAATAAAAACAGAATGTTTAGAGTCTTATCGGTACCCTGTTCTACAGGGGAAGAGCCGTTTTCAATTGCCATAACTCTTATTGAAGCAGGTCTTGGCCATGAGGATTTCTCCATCGATGCCGTAGACATCAGCGTGCGATCGCTGCAAGCGGCCAAAAGCGGGATTTACAGCAAGAGTTCGTTTCGGGAAAAAGACGATCAGTATGTCACTCGCTATTTTTCAAGAACCGAGAAAGGACTTCAGATTAGTGAGCGAATACTGAATTCGGTTCGTTTTCAGCGCGGAAATATCCTTGATCCTGATTTCAGTGCGGGTCGCTCTCCCTACGATGTCGTGTTCTGTCGAAATTTACTCATTTACATGACACAGGAGGCGAAGAAACGCATACTGGACGTGCTCAACAGTATCCTTTTGGAGGGAGGATTGTTCTTTACGGGGCATACTGAAACCATGCTCATACGTTCGTACGGTTATTCCATTGTAAAGCACCCCAGGGTTTTTGCCTGCAGAAAAGCAGAGAGAGACAATATAGTCAAAGTAAAGAGGCCGGAGAGAATGAGGACGGTGCTCAACGTTGCCCCTTTTTCTGTTCGGTCTGCTCCGGCTTCGCCCCCGGTGCCAAAGAATTACCCACACCCAAGACAGTCAAGTGAGAATACCAAGCCGATTGTGCAGGAGAGTCCTGAGCAGTTGCTCAATCGAGTGCGAGAATTGGGCAACAAAGGAGCCATAGAGGAAGCTGCCGGTCTTTGTGAGAAGTTTCTGAAGGAGCATAGCCTGAACAGTGAGGCCTATTATCTGATGGGGTTATTGCATGATGCGTCTAATAAGCACGATCTAGCCGAACAGTGCCTTTTGAAGGCCCTCTATCTGGACCCAAACCACTATTCGGTGTTAGTCAAACTCTACCTTCTCTACGAACAGAGAGGCGACAGCACGAGGGCGCAGGCTTATCGCGAACGTGCTTCACGTGTGCAGAACCAGCACAGAGTTGGTTCCACAGGATAGCCGATGAAGACAGAAAAACCCGCAAATGAGGCCGGGTGTTGGAAAATTACCGGAGCTGAAGGTGACGGTAGTTGCCCCAAGCTACCATTGCGCGGACACTGCCGCAACTGTTCGGAATATGCCGCTGCCGGTAGAAGCCTGTTTGACCGCCCTATGCCCGACCAGTATCAACAGCAATGGACCGAGATTATTGCCAGAGAAAAGGAAAGTGAAACGACCGAGCTGGTCTCGGTAATAGTCTTTAGAGTGAGGACTGAATGGCTGGCTCTCAAGACCAGATATTTTCAAGAAATCACGGACGAACGACTTGTTCATTACGTGCCTCACCGCACCAACAAGTTTTTCAGAGGACTCGTGAACATTGGCGGCGAACTCCTTCTTTGCGCATCGGCTGCCGACATTTTGGGGGTTGCGAATGAAGCCGAAGATCATGCCGCGAAGCAAAAGTTCCGGCGTATGCTCGTAGTTAGAAAAGAAGGGCGCCGTTTTGCCTTTGAGGTGGATGAAGTAATGGGCGTCCACCGTATTGCTCCAGGACTGATGCAAAAAGTGCCTGCCACTGTGTCTAAATCTGCGATGGCTCTCACCAGAGGGATAGTTAACATTGAAGAGAAGAAAATAGGTTTTCTCGACGAGGATGCATTCCTCAAAAGTCTGTCATTTGATTTTTAGGGCTTGTTACTGAGTAAAATGGGTCGAAACTGCCCGGGGATTTGGAGTTTATGGGGAATCCCCATAAATCCCCTAGTAAAGGGAGGACGTTGGGAACCCTGTAGGACAGGGTTTCAGCCCTGCCAAAATAGGTGATGAAACACAACAAACCGAATTACGGAGAAATGCAAACTTTGAAGCTTCAGGAGCATAGTTCAGACGGGAGCGACCGCTAGTGGCCTCGAACTTGGATGAGTTTAGCGATTTAAGCATGCTGGATCTTTTCCGGCTGGAGGCTGAGAATCACTCGCGAGTCCTCGATTCCGGGCTGCAGAGTCTGGAAAACGACCAGTCGCCGGAACGCATCGAAGCGCTTGCGCGTGCCGCCCACTCCATTAAGGGTGCAGCTCGTATCGTCGGCTTGAATATGGCGGTGGATTTGGCTAATGCAATGGAAGAGGTTTTGTCAAAGGCTCAAAAAGGTGCTCTAGCCGTTAATTCCGGACAAATAGAGGCGCTGTCGGAAGGTACCCATATTTTTAGTCACATTGCCGGTCTGGATGCGAATCACATACAAGAATGGCTGCAAGAAAAAGCAGAGGGCATCTCCCGAATAATTGAATTGCTGCACAGTTCCTCTTCCGAAAAGACTGTGCCTTCGGCAGTAAAAGAGCAGAAAAAGAAAAAAGCTGAAATCAGTGACTCTAAAACTGGTAAACTTCCGCAGGATCTTGGCGATCTGTCAATGTTGGATTTGTTCCGGCTCGAAGCAGAAAACCATGCACGTATTCTGGAGTCGGGGCTGGTGGATTTGGAAAAAGACCAGTCTCCCGAGCGGGTCGAGCCTCTCATGCGAGCTGCCCATTCCATCAAAGGGGCCGCTAGGATCGTTGGATTGGATATCGCCGTGGAACTGGCCCACGCTATGGAAGACGTCCTATCGGCTGCACAAAAAGCTAAGCTTCCACTTAACTCTGATGATATCGATATACTTTTGTGTGGCAATGATATTTTCACCCATGTCGCGGGACTCAGAGTTGCTGAGGTAGGGGGTTGGCTGGCGGAACAGAATCCGGCAATCAAAAAGATCTGTCAAGATCTCCATCAGATTTTGTCAGGCGGGAGCGAAGGGTTGGCCGGATCCGGCTCAAAACCGGCTGAGCATGTTGCAGAGCCAAAAGCCAAAGGGGCCCCGCAGGATCTTGGCGATCTATCAATGTTGGATTTGTTCCGGCTCGAAGCAGAAAACCATGCACGTATTCTGGAGTCGGGGCTGGTGGATTTGGAAAAAGACCAGTCTCCCGAGCGGGTCGAGCCGCTCATGCGAGCTGCCCATTCCATCAAAGGGGCCGCTAGGATTGTTGGATTGGATATTGCCGTGGCTTTGGCCCACGCCATGGAGGATGTCCTTTCCGCCGCACAGAGGGGGGAGCTGAAACTTACCCCCGATCACATAGACATCCTTTTATCCGGGAATGATGTTTTCGCGCGTGCCGCAAGTATGGATGCCAGCGATCTAGCTTTGTGGCTAAAGGAAGAGTCGGAGTCCATAGAAAAGATAAGCAGTCGCCTTGGGGACATAAGGTCCGGGCAGCAGCCGAAGCGAGAATCCGCTCCTGTTTCCAAGGCGAAGGCTGCGCTGGAGTCGGAGGCGAGTGCCAAGCAGGGAGTTGAGAGGGAAGGCGCCGATACTATAGTCCGTATCACGGCGGAAAACCTGAGCCGGCTCATGGGGCTGGCTGGAGAGAGCTTGATTGAGGCGAGATCTCTTGAGTCATTTGCTAGGACACTGTTGGACCTGAAGAGTCAGCATTACGAAGTTACGGAATCCTTAGAGGGTGTTCGCCAGTTGCTGCCTGCAGAATCGCTCCAAGATCAGTCGCTGTTGGCCCTGAACCTCGCTACTGATGCTTTGAGGCGTGCGCGTATGACCTTGGCAGATCATTTGGAGAGTTTCGATCTTTTCACCCGCCGCCTGGAACATTTAGCCGACCGTCTCTACAACGAGGTCATCGCGAGCCGAATGCGGCCGTTTTCCGATGGAACCTATGGTTTTTCGCGAATGTTGCGCGATCTGGCAAAAAAGCTAAAGAAAAGGGTCAACTTTCAGATCTTGGGTGAAAGCACCAAAGTGGACAGGGACATCCTGGAAAAGTTGGAGGCGCCCCTGACTCATTTATTGCGAAACGCGGTCGACCATGGTCTGGAAGTCCCGGAAGAGCGGGCGGCCGAGGGCAAGCCCGAGGAAGGCGATCTGACCCTGGAAGCTCGGCATCGAGCGGGTATGCTATCAATCACAGTGACGGACGATGGTCGAGGTATCGATCCCGAGTCAATCAAACGCAAGATCATAGAGAAGGGTCTTGGCAGCAAAGAGATGGCAGCCAGCCTGACTCGATCGGAACTTATGGACTTTCTATTCTTACCCGGCTTTACTACCGCCGGATCGGTGACGGAGATCTCCGGCCGTGGTGTAGGGCTGGATGTGGTGCATTCGATGGTTCAGGAAGTGGGCGGTTCAGTGAGGTGTGATTCGATGCCGGGGCAGGGCACTCGCTTCCACATGCAGCTTCCGTTATCGCTGTCGGTCGTTCGAACGATTTTGGTGGACGTTTCCAACGAGCCTTATGCAATCCCGCTAACGCGGATAGATCGAATCCTGAGCATCGAGCGTGCAGGAGTCAGGACCGTTGAAGACAGGCAGTTCTGCACATACGACGGTGACAACATAGGTCTGGTGGATGCTCATCAAATACTGCGAACAACAGCGGATTTCGAAGTCGGAGAGGTTTTGTCCGTAGTGGTCGTCAGCGACCGTATGAACAGTTTTGGTCTGGTGGTGGATCATTTTTTAGGAGAGCGTGATTTGGTGGTTAAACCATTGGATCCTGCGCTTGGAAAAGTTCCCAACATCAGCGCTGCAGCTATTTTGGAGGATGGTTCCCCGGTCTTGATACTTGATATTGACGATGTAGTGCGCTCCATTGACAACATGTTGACACAAAGTCAGCTCGGCAAAGTTGAGCTGATTGATCGGTCGGCCGTGGACAGGGTAAGGAAGAGAATTTTGGTAGTGGACGACTCGCTGACAGTTAGAGAAGTTGAGCGCAGACTACTGGAAAATAAAGGCTACGAGGTTGAAATCGCCGTGGACGGAATGGATGGCTGGAATATGGTTCGAAGTGCGCATTTCGATCTTGTTATCTCTGATGTGGATATGCCCCGGATGCACGGCATTGAATTTGTCGGCAAGATCAAAAGCGACCCTAAGCTGAAAGATATGCCAGTCATGATCGTGTCGTACAAGGACCGAGAGGAGGACAAACTTAAGGGGTTGGAGGCCGGAGCGAACTATTACTTAACCAAAAGTAGCTTTCATGACGAGAGTCTAATCAACGCAGTGATTGATCTGATCGGAGAGCCATAAGAAAGATGCGCATCGCAATAGTGAATGATCTGTTGATGGCGGTTGAAGTGCTGCGTCGGGTTTTGACCACGGTTCCAGACTATGAGATAGCCTGGATCGCATACAACGGTGCCGAGGCCGTCGAAAAATGCGTTGATGATTTACCGGATCTCATACTCATGGACCTGATCATGCCGGTTATGGATGGTGTGCAGGCGACCTGTACCATAATGAAAGGGACTCCTTGCGCCATTCTGGTCGTCACGGCTTCAGTTAGGGGAAATGCCGCTAAAGTTTTTGAGGCTATGGGCTGCGGTGCTCTCGATGCAGTCTCCACTCCTGTTCTTGGGTCCGAGGGAAAGATCGAAGGCGGGGCCGAGCTCATCAAGAAGATTAAAACTATCGGAAAACTCATTGGTAAGCCGGTTCCCAACGAAAAGACCGGACCATCCAAGGTGCTGCCTCGGAGTGCGCCTCAATTGGTGGCAATCGGCTCTTCAACAGGCGGACCGAAGGCGCTCGCCGATATTCTCTGCAAGCTTCCCGCAGATTTCAGAGCTTCAATCGTCATTGTCCAGCACGTGGACATTCAATTCGCCGGGGGTCTTGCAGAGTGGTTGAATGAACAGACTCATCTGACGGTCACTGTGGCTTCGGGCGGTCAAACTCTCAGGGAAGGAATGGTGTATGTGGCGGGAACCAATGATCATCTGGTCATAGGTCCGGATCTGGCGTTGCACTACACGCCGGAACCCAGAGACTACCCTTACCGCCCATCTGTCGACACATTTTTCTTCAGCGTTGGTAAGCATTGGCCTACGCAGTCCGTGGCCGTCTTGCTCACCGGCATGGGCAAGGATGGGGCCAAAGGGCTGCTGGCTCTTAAACGGGCCGGCTGGCATACGATTGCCCAAGATGAGAAAACCAGCATCGTCTATGGAATGCCCAAGGCTGCGGCAGAGATTGATGCGGCTGTTGAAATTCTGCCTTTGGATAGAATTGCAGAGAGCATCACCAAGCACATTCGTGAGGTGGAAGTGGCTTATTTGGGAGGATGAAAGATATTGAGATCTTGTGAGAATAAAATAGAGGGAGGGAAAGTTGCAATGCCGCTAGAACAACCCAAAGCCGATGCCGCTCTGACTCAGCATGCCATTACAGTGCTTCTGATCGATGATCAGGCGATGGTCGGCGAGGCCGTGCGACGTATGCTGGCTGCAGATGAAGACATCATCTTTTACTACTGCCAGGATCCCACTAAGGCTATTCATACTGCGAGTGAAATCGGGCCTACGGTGATATTGCAGGACTTGGTGATGCCCGAAATAGACGGTTTAACATTGGTTCGCTTTTTTCGGGCTCATCCCAAGCTTCGTGACGTTCCTCTCATCGTTTTGTCTACCAAAGAGGAAGCGACCACCAAAGCTGAGGCCTTTGCTTTGGGGGCTAATGATTACCTGGTTAAACTACCTGATAAGATAGAACTCATTGCGCGCATTCGCTACCATTCTAAAGCTTATATCAATTTGCTGCAAAGAAACGAAGCCTTTGAAGCTCTGGTCAAGAGCCAGCAAATCCTTTCCGCTCAGATTGAAAGGGCTGCAGAATATGTAACTTCGCTTCTGCCCATGCCGATACTTGAGGGAGAAATTACTACCAGGTGGCGTTTTGTTCCTTCAGCTGAATTGGGCGGCGACTCTTTCGGCTATCACTGGATAGACGATGACCATTTTGCCATATATCTTCTGGATGTGTGCGATCATGGTGTAGGCCCGGCGCTGTTGTCGGTTTCCGCATTGAATGTGTTGCGCTCGCAAAGTCTGCCGAATACAGACTTCAGGGAACCAGAGAGAGTGTTGGCCGCGCTCAACGATACTTTCCAGATGGAAAACCAGAATGATTTGTATTTCACAATTTGGTATGGGGTGTTCAGCAAGGAAGCCCGCGAGATCAAATATGCCAGCGCCGGACATCCTCCAGCCTTGCTTGTTTCCGATTCGGGAGAAGTAACGGAACTTAAAACACCCAATATTATGATAGGCGGCATGCCGGGAGTCGACTACAAAAATGGGGTTGTTAAACTTGAGCTGCCATCGAAAATGTACATCTTTTCTGATGGAGTCTATGAGGTATGCAAACCCGACGGACAGATGTGGAGTTTCGATGAATTCAAGAGTTATCTGCTCGGATTACAGAGCGATGAATCTGAAATCGATCGGTTGTACGAACATGTTAGGCAGATGAATAAAGGAGATACCCTGGAGGATGATTTCTCCATGCTAACGGCTAATTTTAGGTAGATATAATGCATTCCCTCGGAATCTGAAAATAAACATTTAACACATTGCCGTCTGCCTCGCGCTGGTAAGTTACCTGGTCGGCCATTCTACGAACCAGGTGAATTCCCAGTCCGCCGATGCCTCTTTCGTTTATTCCCTGAGTTATATCCGGATCTTGCCTGGCCAGGGGATCAAAGGGCTTCCCCCAATCACGAATGGACAGGTGAAACGTTGAGTCATCGGCCAAACAACATCCAACTTCCACCTCTCCGCCGTCATCACCGGCGTAAGCGTAATTGATTACGTTGGTGAGGAGTTCCTCCAGGACCAGTTCGATCTTGAACAGCATATCCGGAGCCAAGCCCCAATTTTCGGCTTTGCCCAGCACATATGATCGAAATCTTTCCAGATGTTCCATGGTTGCGGGTAGACGAAGGGTATCCATGCTTTATCTTTCGTAGTCGAGGAGCGCTTTATCTAGGGAATCATGGATTGAAAACATGGTTGTAAACCCCGAAATGGAAAATACATTCTCGACCATGCTGGAGAGGCAGCAGAAATTGATGTTCCCCTTGCTTTGTCTTAATTTTTTGGCGATTTGTAAGACACTTCTAAGCCCGGCACTACTGATATATTCCAGTTCTGCAAAGTCTGCAATCAGGAAAAGCTCGCCCTGGTTGATTCGCTTAGAGCATTCTGTCTCGAAATCAGGAGCAGTAATCGCATCCAGACGTCCGTTTACGGAAACGACCAAAGCGTTCCCCTTTTTATCAAATTTTGTCTCCACAGAGCGGTTCTCCTTTCGTTGGCTTTTCGTTGGCCTTCAGCCCATGCAATAGGGGTTGCTTAGCCGGTCCGAATTCTACTGAAAAACCTCAATTTTTGCCATTGGGCCGTGACAAGCATTGACAAACGGAAGCAAATTTTGCCAACTCGAATAAGTGTTTTTTAGCATGCTCGACCTTTGGATACAAGCTTACATTCCGTGGTCGACTTTTCATCTAACGAATTCTTACCCCCCGGATAGAACTGCGTCGACTGCCTCCTAGTCTTGCACCAGCAGGGCTTGGAGATGGGCGGCGATGTCGGGTGAATCTTGCTGACCCCTCAGGCTGCCGTTTTCATCGATCTCCTGAATGAAGGCCTCCACAAGGTCGGGTGCTAGATGAGTTCCGCTCATCTTTCTCAGAATAGAAAAAGCCTCACGGTTGTCACGGCCCTTTTGGTATGACCGTTCTGTCGTGATGGCGTCGAAGCAATCGGCTATGCTCACAATTTGAGCTCCAAGGGGAATCTCCTCTCCTTTGAGGCCGTTCGGGTAGCCGGAACCGTCCAGGCGTTCGTGGTGATAGTGTACATAATCGACTGCAGGTCCAATGAAATCCAGGGAATTTAGGATATTGACCCCTATCCCCGGGTGATTACGGATTTCTCGCAGCAGTCCGTCAGTTGCCCTGATATCCTGGTTTGAGAAAACTCGATCGCTGAAGCCGATCTTGCCGATGTCATGTAAAATGGCACCTATTCGGATATTTTTGATATCTTCTCCGGAAAGCCCGAGCCTCCTGGCAAGTCTTACGGCATAAGCGGCTACCCTTATGGCATGTCCTTCTGTATAGGTGTCCCGAGCACCAAGTGCATTTGCAATTGTTGCAACCGTCTTGAGGATGTTCTCTTTCAATCGACGGTTCAGTTCTTGAAGTTCTTCGATTAACTGCTCCAGCCGGTGCTCGCGTGCTTCAACCTTGACCATCATCATTCCAACTGCTTCGGCTATGCGCTGCGAGACTTCGTCATGCCCCGGCTTGGTAAATTCCATGATGTCGTTGGAATAATTCCCTTCTGCAACTTGTTCGATAATCGAGATCAGTTTCTCAGTTTCGTCCTTCATGGGTTGCTCCTTCAGCTCTGAGGGATAACCAGCAGCAGTGCACTGATCAAGCAAATAAACCATATTGTCGGTATGTGCAAATGATAATTGAGCACTTGCGCAAGTTCATTGTATTTGGTACCGGGTAAGATGGGCGGGAGTTGCGAGATACGTCTCGTGATGGATCAAGTTTGCCTTTCCTTAACAGCGGAGGGGCATAAGCATTAGAATGAGGAAAACGATCAATAGGACATGAGCCACGGTCGGTCAATCCGGGATAGAGGGTTCATTTGCAAGCGCTGCGGTGTAACTTATTTTATCTATTTCTGGTAAGCCTGGGAATGTTTTCGCTTGTGACATGTAAGACCGCGGCTCATGCCGAGGATTCGTTATCGGGCGATGCTCCACCCTCAAATCGGCAGTCCTTCAATGAATTTGTGGAAGAATGGAACCCTTTCTGTTCCAAAATGTATTGGGAAGATGGAATTCGGGTCGATAGTCCTCAAAAGAACATCCGGATTAAGGTGGGAGGAAGGTTGCAGGTCGATGGCGGCTACGTTGGGGCGGATGACAGCCTGGAAGATGCTTTCCCGGGTTTGATAGGCGGGCAGGGCGGGATTCGTCGGCTGAGAGTGTCGCTTCTGGCAAAATTCTATGATCGTGTCGATTTTAAAATCGAAGCGGATTTCAGTGATGTACCCACCTTGACAGACGCCTACCTTGATATCGAGAGGATTCCATTTGTTGGGCATTTCCGCTTTGGACACACCAAGGAGCCGTTTTCTTTGGAGGAACTGACCAGCAGCAACAATATCACTTTCATGGAAAGATCGCTGCCTACGGCTGCATTCGCACCTGGTCGCAATATTGGCATGGAGCTCTACAATACCGCTTTTAATCAGCGCCTCACATGGACGGCAGGCGGGTTCTGGGATGTGGGGTCGCTCACCCGTGGGACGAATCCGAAAGATGCTCTCAGCAATGCCACAGGGTTTAATCTCACCGCGCGGCTTACGGGTCTTCCCTGGTATGCAGAAAATGGGCGCAAGTTGGTCCATATCGGTTTTGGGTATAGTCACAAACTACGAACCGATCATCAGATCGAATTCGTGACCCGGCCGGAATCCAATCTAGTAAATAGCGACCTGGTTGACACGGGTAAGTTTGCAGCAGATGATGTGGACCTTATCGATTACGAGTTGGCCTTTGTGCACGGGCCTTTCTCCCTGCAGGGAGAATTTTATCAAGATTTCACAAGCGAATCCCAAAATCATTATTTTTGGGGCTACTATCTTCATCTGAGTTATATACTGACGGGCGAAACTCGACCTTACGACACATCAGAAGGCATCTTCACCAGATTGAAACCCAGAAACGATTTCAATCCATTAAAGCGGCAATGGGGCTGGGGGGCTTGGGAATTGGCCCTGAGGCACTCCTATGTAGATCTCAATGACGGAAGTGTGGATGGAGGGAAGGAAAACAATTTCACAGCCGGTCTGAACTGGTATCTTAATTCCAATGTTCGATTGATGTTTAACTACATTCATGCCAGAGTCGAGAATCGAGCCTCACCTGAGTTGGAAGACGGCTATGCTAATATAGTCCAAAGCCGTTTCCAGATTTTCTTTTAAAAAGCTCTGCAATTTGTAGAAACCGGCATGCACAATTCTTGATTGTCGAACCTGATTCGGTACAAACAGAAAATTTGAATTGTGCAGATCAGCTGATGGGAACGGTGACGAGCTGAGTCTAAAACTTGAATGTCCTGGATTTCGACTCTGTTCTCTCCGCAGTATGCTTTTACCATTAAAGCGAGAGCTTTTTCGCCATATTCTCCCGAACCTCCCAACCCATACCTGTCAGGTTGGTTCGAGCCATTTTGCTGACCGTTCCTCCAAATAAAAGCATCTTGCCTTTGCCATTTACATTCTTAACGGACTCGCCGCCAGTGCCTCCGGCCTTGGCCGCCATTTCTTCCGTCCAGACCAGATGATCGATCGGGAAAAGACCGATCAGCCGACCTTCTTTTGTTTCGGCGAAGGGATAGGGTCCGACCTGCATGAACCGGGCAAGAGGTTTCATGTCGTGGTGATACATTCCATACATGATTGCTTGTTGCTGAAAGTAGAACGCAACTGATGGATTGGCGGCGAGTAGTGCGGTTTCGAGAAAGGCGGTTCGGTTTTCGACGCCCTTCATTGCATCGAGTGCGCCTACAATGTATGTTTTTCTAGTTGGAGAATAATGAGGATGTTCAAGAAATTTTTTAGCGATGGCTGGTTCAATGCCCATAGCCTTGAGTTTATCGGCATTGAACTCACTCAGTTCAGTTGGTGATTTTTGCACAATTGCCTGGTTTATGTCGGCGACAAATTTGGTCGTAGAAATTGCCATACCTGCTCCGCCGGGAACTGCGCCAACCGCCATGGAAAAGGTTTTGCCGCCCGCGAACGCGGCCCATGCTATTCTGTCAAGCTGATCCTGAAGAACCTTATAGTCGGAGTATGGATCTACTTTGAATCTGGCAGCCACTTCCCGCTTCGTTTTGGCAAATCCGATCACCTTCTTCCAAGTGCTCTCATCATAAGCGCTCCCTCCCCCATTTTTAAGACTTTCGAAGCCACCCTTGATGGAGCGGCCCAAACCTCCGAGATAGGAGCCCACCCCGGATGCTACTCCCGCAACAGTCCCGGTTGGATTCTCTACCAGACCTTTGGCCAGGTTGATTGTCTTGTTCGCCGAATCCTGGGCCGTCTTGGTGAAAGCTTCCTGAAATTCCTCTGTTTCCTCGACTTTCTGCATTTTCGCTATTGCCGCAAGCTCTCTTAATCGGACTTGGAGCAGAGCGGTGCTTTCCACCCGCAGTGGACCATAGTCAGTCTTAAGGTCGTAGATATAATTAAACCCATCAGAGTGCACTTTATCCTGAATTTGATAATTGCTGCCTTTGAGAAGATTTTTGGGCAATATCTGAGAAGCTCGGAACACGGGCAGTTTTTCAAATTTCTCCGCCTGCTTGCCCAAAGCCGTAGCAGCAGCCAACAGTATGACCAAAAGACTCACCAACAGCAATCGTCCTGGAATTCGTACCACTCGAGCTGTCTGTAACTTTTCACTTCTACCTTTTTCCATGTTATCTCCTAGAAAGGGATGATGATCTGAGCCAAAACCAGCGGTATGCACTCAGTTGATACCACAATCATCGTGTTATGAAAAACTAGATATTCGTGCCCTCAAAGCTTCAATTAGAGTATCGGCCTGGGTACCGGTCTGTGGCTTTTCGGTAATAATCCCCTTCTGTGCAAGCGCCTGATGACACAGTAAAAACGATAAGAATAATGCAATCGGTGCGACCCGTGTTGTCCTCATCTTAAATCCCCCGGTTCCTGGATTGCCCACTAAGCAGCTTCTTGCTCAGTCTTCGCAAGCTGTCGAAGGTAAATATCTCGCGGTGGAAACGGAATACTGATTCCATGGCGGTCAAACTCTTCAAGAGACTCCACAAGTAATTCTCCTCCTTGTTTTATTTTCATAAGATGCGCCTCTAAAGCTCAATGATCATAGATGCGGCCTTTACTGGCCCAATTCGACGCCCTTCGTCGTTTTGCCCAACTCAGCGCTTAAACCGATCCGGCGTTCCGGGAACTTCCCGAAGCCGTTCAGGGCTTCAATTGTTCCAGCAGGATGCGGCGCACTTCGGCAATGGTATGAGGATTGGCCTGGCAGGAATGACCGGACCTCACTACGTACTCGGACTCTGCATCCTGCAGGTGAGCGCTCTGATACTCCACAACCCCGTCGTTGCCCTGTTCCACCGGCATGCCCTCCTTGACGGCAATAATGGAGTGAACCGAGACTCCGGGGGCGATGGGTATGGCGGCAAGAGTTTTGATGAAGGGGTTTCCGGGCGTCATGTTATCCACGCTGGTCGGGATTTTACCGGTTGAAGCGAATGCCAGAGCACTTTGGTCCTGCTGCAAGAGGTCGGCAACACCAAACAAAATGTTGGTCGGCATTTTGATCAACTTTGTGATCCATTGGCTGGGGCGCCATCCGGCAATGAAACTTCCCCGGTGCGGTGTGGCGATAAAGATCACGCAGTGTACAAACGGCAGGGGCTTTAAAAAAAGGCTTTGTTCCAGCAGTTCACGCGTGCTCTCCTTAAGTTTTAGTTCGTCGATAGGTTTTTCGCTGATGTTGCTCCACAGCTTGTCACCGGTGTCGATGACCGTCATTTTTGTCAGCAGCCCGCCCTGACTGTGCCCCATGACGACCATCCGGTGCAGTGCAGGATCTTTTCCCTGTGGGTCAAATTCTTTTACGGCATCAGTGAGAGACTCGCGCAACAGAGATGCCGAGTAGGGGATGGGGTTTCCGGTATCATAGGTAAAAAACCAGATCTGAAAGTGTCCTTGGATGAGCGGATCATTTTCCAGCTCATTGACCATATCAGCCCAGCGGCCGGCGCTGGAAGCCGTGCCGTGCACCATCACCACCGGGATCAAACCCGGCTGGTAGGGCCGCAGAGCGCGAAGTTGAGAAGCCCCTTTCTGCCTCAGTATGCTCTTGAAGAAACCCGCCAGCTCCGTCTGCCAAACCGGCGATTCGGCCAACATGGCTGCGAACGATGCGGTGGATTCCACTTCAAGCGGCACTTCTCTGCTGCCGATGGCAACCGATTCGGGAATGGCTACATCGTAAATTTCAAGAGTCGCATGCAACTTTTTTTGAGTGATCTGCTTTCTCGGTTCGGGAATGCGCAACAGGGCCGTTATCGGTACCTGCACATTAGGGGCGACAAACCCTGATATTCTATCCTCATTGCTGAGCGGTAAGGCTCTGGCTGAAAGTGGGGCTCCAATCCCGGGCCAGCGGTAGCGGTTTGTCAAACCCCGCACTTCGAGTTCTGCGACCGGCTGGAAATGGACCAGGACCCTTTTGTTCCAAAGAAGACTCGACTTGTCGAATTTGATTTCAATATAACCGAAGGGAAGGTAGAAGCTGCCCCCTCGCAGCTCAACCGTCGAGCCGTCCATAGCTTTGAAAGCCAAGGTGATGCTTCTATTATAGAGGTCGCATGCAAGGCGAAAGCGGGGATCATAGGGGCTGGGTGATTTCTCCTGATTTTCAGGGAAGAGGAAGGCATAGGCATAGATGGCCGAAGCCAGATAGTATTCACGTTTACCCGAATCTTCGGCATGAAAGAAGCACATTTCGGCAAGGGCTGAAAGGTCGTTGGCATTGCTATTGTCGGACACATACTGAGCGTGAAGCTGCGAAACAGCCTCTTCCGGATCCTTGCGGAACATCTCCGCAAGATCCTTCTGGTTGAGAACGATTTGGCTTCGCTCGCTGAGCTTACCGGCTGACAGCACATTGGCGGTCAGTTCCCGGTGAACGGTTTGTGGATCGACTCGTTTAACGCCTACCGGCGTTGCGCACCCGAAAACCGTCAAGCACACCAACAAAAGCCATGCGTGGAACAGGATTTGTCGATACGGCCTTGTCAATCGGTAAGTACTCAGCGATGAGTATGTCATAGTGTTTTTGTCCTCTTAATATGCTCCTGTGACTCTTGATGCCAGTCCACGATGTTCACGAAACTGCCTGCGGGGTGACCTCCGGTGCTGCAGCTTTTTCCCCCGCCATAAGGGGATATACCAGTCCCGCGGCAAATTCGCCAGTCAAAGGCGCCAACCAGAACAGCCACAACTGAGCAAGAGCCCAGCCACCGACGAAAAGCGCCGGCTTTAATAAGCGCAAAGAGAAATAGAGGTCAAACTCGGTGAACAGCGCCCAGACATCCGACACCGGGTTCCATGTTGTATTTTATAGATTGCTGGATAATGCGGCGATTAGTCTGTGGCAGATCGAAGGTTGGGGATAGATCGAGCGCCAGAACGGGCGCATCCGGGAAGAGATCCCGACCTTCGTTCAGGACGAATTGCAGGGCTCCTAGTTCCAGAGTGATAACAACATCAATCTTGCGCTGAGCAAACCGCAGGCGCAGCATTTCGGCAAGTTGCTGTCTGTGCTCGGGGCCGGGGTCGCGCGCCAGGTCCAGGTATTCGAAGAATTGCTGTTTGACGCCCACTCCAGCGGCCTCCAGAGTTGTCCTAATCCCTTGGTCGGCTTTAATGTTGAGTGGCATGTTGGCTTGAAAAGTATGCAAGACCAAAACGCTTGTCTTGAGCAAGTCAACAGCGGGAGCGTTCTGGGTATGCGCCCCATCCTGGGATTCGGGGTCCGCTGCAATGGCGATCTTGGGCGAAGTCTTGCTAGCGAGGATTATTTCTGCAATCAAAACGAAAATGAAAAACGTATATCGTACCCTCAAATGCATCGACAGTATCCGCAGGGGAGTTTTTTAAAAGCAACTGGTATGTACCGGGATATATTAGATCCATTCTTAACCCGGCTGCCCGCAAGATGACAAGCCAAATCAGGCTGGTGATCCTGAATGAGAACGTTGCGCCTTTTGGCCGAAACCCATTTAGGCACTTGACAATTCGTTCTCAAAATATCCTAATGCACCCATCCAAGGTCAGAACGAATTCGCTCAGAACGCAGGCAGTCAAAATGATAGATTGACATGACGCCTTCTTAGATGCTCCCGCTGCATGGAAGTAGACAAGAAAAGGATATAGAATTATGCCAATGAAACGACGACGGATAACCTTTAATTCAATCTCATGCATCGGTTTTTTGATTATGCTGATCGCGGCTCTGTTATTTGGGTCTCTCTCATCTGCAGAGGAAAAACTTGGGCAAAAGGATTCTACTTATACCGGTTCTGCCAGTTGTCGTGAATGCCATGAAAAGTTTTACAAACTCTGGGCGCCGTCCCACCATGGTCTTGCCATGCAACCCTATAGCGATGAGTTTGCGCAAAAAGAGTTGCTCCCGCAAAACGAGGATATCGTGATTGGAGACTACCGATACCGGGCTGAAATCCAAGCAGGCGCTGGATATGTGCTGGAGAAAGGACCTGATGGGGAAAAGCGGTATCCGATCAGTTACGCCCTCGGTGGTAAAAATGTCTATTACTTTTTGACACCCCAGGAACGCGGCCGGCTTCAGACGCTGCCCGTGGCCTACGATGTTCGCCAGAAACAATGGTACGATACGGCTGCCAGCGGCATGAGGCACTTCCCGAATATTCCCGAACGCCCGGTCGGCTGGAAAGAGTGGTACTACACTTTTAACACAGCCTGTCATAGCTGCCATGTCAGCCAGTATTCGCTTAACTACGATCAGGCGACTGATACCTACCAGACCACTTGGAAAGAACCCGGGATCAATTGTGAGACCTGCCACGGTCCGGCGGAGGAGCACATCGAGGTCTGCAAGAAGGCGCCCAAGGGAACCATCCCGCAAGACCTCAAGATCACCCGTGGCGGAAGATCATTCACCCACGATCAAAACAATGCCACCTGTTCCAGTTGCCATGCCAAAGCTTCACCTATTACCAGCTCCTTCCAGCCGGGGGATCGATTCTATGACCATTTCGATCTGGTCACATTGGAAAGTGCGGACTATTACCCGGATGGACGAGACTTGGGTGAGAACTACACTTATACCACATGGAGCATGAGTCCCTGCGTCAAGTCGGGCCGGCTGGATTGTCTGCACTGTCACACATCGAGTGGGCGGTTTCGCCAAAAGGACGATCCGAATCAAGCGTGCATGCCCTGCCACAAGGAGAGGGTGGAGAACTCGACGGCACACACCCATCACCCCGTGGAATCCAAGGGGAACCTTTGCATTTCCTGCCACATGCCTATGACGGAATTTGCCCGCATGCGGCGAAGCGACCATTCTATGCGTCCACCCACGCCGTCGGTAACGCTCGCTTACAATTCGCCCAATGCCTGCAACGCTTGTCACGAAGAAGAAGGTGCCGCTTGGGCAGACCAGCAGGTGCGCCAATGGCATAAAGAAGACTATCAGGCGGCGGTGCTGAATCGGGCGGGACTGATTGATGCAGCAAGAAAGGGCGATTGGACTCGCCTGCCGGAAATGCTCACAACCATAACGAAGTCGGATCGCGACGAAATCACTGCAGCCTCTCTTGTAAGATTGCTAAAGGGATGCGATGACGATCAAAAATGGCCGACGATTTTGCAGGCGCTTCACGATCCATCTCCTCTGGTCAGGTCCGCCGCCGCAGATCATTTGCAACAGTTGCCCTCGAAAGAGGCGACGCAAGCCTTGGTTGAGGCGACAGGGGATGAGTCTCGATTGGTTCGGGTGCGTGCAGCGGGCAGCCTTGCCGGATTCGATTGGACTTCGCTGCCGGCAAAAGAACGACAGCAGGTAAAGAAAGCGACCGACGAATACCTGGCATCCATGCTCTCTCGCCCCGACCAGTGGACTTCCAACTACAATCTAGGGAACTACTATCTCGATCTCGGCGAATACACGCTGGCGGTGGAAGCTTATCAGAACGCCTCAAAGTATGATCCTGACCAGATAATGCCGCTGGTCAATATGTCCATCGCCTACGCTAGAACCGGGGAGAACACCAAGGCTGAAGAAAGTCTCACCAAGGCGCTTGCCATCGAGCCGAAAAACGCGGAAGCTCAATTCAATATGGGGCTGCTTAAAGCGGAGCAAGGCGATTCGAAACAGGCCGAATTCCATCTGCGACAGGCCTTGGAGAACGATCCGTCGATGGCCGAGGCTGCTTACAATTTGGGTGTCCTTCTTGCCGACGAAGACCCGAAGCAGAGCATCGCACTTTGCCGCAACGCCTACAAGATGAGGCGGAACAATTTCAAGTATGCCTACACATTGGCTTTTTATGAATCCAGGGCGGGTGATACGGAAGCTGCGATTGAGATCCTTCAGACGCTTATTCGTAAAAACCCGGCCCATGCGGACGCCTACGCGCTTCTGGGTGATATTTACGAACGTGCAGGAAAGCTAAAGGATGCGGAAAAAGTCTATCGGGAGGCAGCCGCCAGCGAGGCTATTCCTGTCGGGAGCCGCTCTTTTTTTGCAGATAAAATCAAAACCTTACGTACCGGCAATTGAAGTTATGACGCTCCACACCTTTCAGTTGCTCCCTTCTGCGAACGCATCTTCGCCGTTGGAGATTGGAGCTTTGCTGACAGGTCGTGTCGCGACACGGGAATCTTGCGTTAGCTCTATCTCTTCGTCCAGGTGAAAGATGCTTAGGGACTCTCCTTCCTGCAAAGTATAAGTGACTTCTTGATGAGTGATGTCGACCTCGATCACGCGCAACCCAATTTTCAAGGGAAAATGAAGCCTTTTGAGTGCCTCGGGAAGGGAAGGGCGGAAGCTGAATCGTCCGCCGTAGTCGCGCATTCCTGCATAGCCGTAAACAAAGACCATCCAGGAACCGCCCATGGACGCGATGTGACACCCATCTTTAACGTTGCCCCCAACATCGGCCAGGTCCATGAGCACTGCGTAGCGTCCATACTCTGCCGCCAAATCGAGATAGCCAAGTTCAGCGGCAATAATGCTTTGTATACAGACCGACAGCGAGGAGTCGCCAGTCGTCAGCGGATCGTAAAAATCGAAGTTGCGTCTTTTTTGTCCCCTTGGGAATTCCTGTCCAAGAAGAAACATGGCCAAAACAACATCCGCCTGCTTGATTACTTGACGGCGATATATGACAAGAGGATGATGATACAATAGAAGAGGATACATGCTGGAAGGCGTATTTTCCAGGTCCCACCTTTCTTTGTCGAGAAAGCTATCGTCTTGGGGATGGATGCCTAACTCTACATCGTAGGGGATGTACATTAACTCAGCGGCTTTTCGCCATTCTTCGATTTCGGAAAGCTGCAGTGCGGTATTGTCCGTCAGCTCCGCAAATTCTTCGGCTTTGTTATTCAGAATAAATTCAACCACATCCGCTGCATAGCGGAGATTCTTGCGGGCCATTAAATTGGTGAAAGCGTTATTGTTGACTACGGTATTATATTCATCCGGTCCTGTGACGCCATGGATACAGAATTGGCCTCCCTTTCTTTCCGAATAGAAGCCAAGATCGCACCACAATCGAGCCGTCTCGACCAGCATTTCCGCGCCTTCCCGATAGAGAAACTCCCGATCTCCGGTGACATTTACATATTTTTTTAATGCGTAGATGATATCGGCATTGATATGATATTGAGCGGTCCCTGCCGCATAATAGGCAGATGCTTCATCTCCGTTTATCGTACGCCACGGGAACAGCGCTCCTCTCTGATTGACTTGAAGTGCCCGCTGACGGGCCTTGTCGAGCATGCTGTGGCGAAACTTGAGCAAGTTCTTGGCGATCTGCGGGGACGTGTAGATGAGGAAAGGCAAGACGTAGATTTCGGTATCCCAGAAGTAGTGCCCCTCATAGGCCTGACCTGTAAGGCCTTTGGCTGGAATGCCGACGCCTTCTGCGCGAGCGGCTGCCTGAAATATCTGGTAAAGGTTGAAGCGCACCGCCTGCTGGATCTCTTCCGTCTTTCTATGCGAAACTTCGAGATTAGCTTCGGCGCGGATGTCGCTTCTTTGCCAGAAGTCATCCAAATATTTGCGCTGGCCGGCAATCAAGGTTTTGAATCCATGCTTAAGGGCTCGGTCGAGAGTCCATTCAGCGCGGGTGCAGAGCTCTTCTGGTCGCGAACTGCGCGAAGTGTGATAAGTTATATACTTGAACAGCTTTACCGGTACCCCGGACTGCGCATTCACGGAAAACACCACATTACAGTGATGTTCCGAGGATTCATTCTTATAAGTGTAGGCATTATCGGTTTCGACCACATGTGCCATGCCGCAACCCAGAGACATTTTGCTGTGCTGTGTCGAGTAACCTTGTATGGCCCGCAGTTGATTGACATAACTCACTTTCGGACGCAGTACGTGCTGCTTGAAACCCCTGGCACGCCGCGGGTCGCCATTAGTGCCCGTGTGGTTGGTCTTCGGGTTGACCATTTCAGAAGAAATCACCAATGGAGCGTCTGCGTTGACCACTCTCACTTCATAAAATAGCGCAGCCAAATGCCGATGTTCAAACGATACGAATCTGCGCGAGCGAATGGCGACACGCTTTCCTGAAGGCATTTCCCAAAGAATCTCCCGGTCCAGGGTCCCGTTCTGCATGTCCAGCGCTCGCTCGAAGTGGATCAAGTTGGCGGTCGGCAGATAAAAAGGTTCATCATCTACATATAAACGCACTATTTTGCCGTTTGGCGCGTTGACGATGGTTTGACCGGTGGTGGCGAACCCATAGGCCTCTTCTCCGTAGACGATCGGCCAGGATTCATAGAATCCGTTGACGAAGGTTCCCTCCTGCACAACCGGGGCTCCTTCTTCGAATGTTCCACGGAATCCCAGGTAGCCGTTACCGGTAGAAAAAATACTTTCCATTTGCGCCATGAATTCAGGGGAAAATCTCTTTTCAATCATTTTCCATTCATGGGCCGGATAAATATATGAGGGCGGTTTCACTCGTTCACGATGAATCATTGATCAATCTCACCTCGATAAAATTATGAGCTATATTGCGGTGATATATACTCCCAGTCACCTCTCAATAAATGTAGGTAAAGTAGACAAACCACGCGTTTCTGAAAGATCCTTTACAACGATGTCTGTACTGTTTTGTTGTAAGTTTCCCGATTTTACCTCAGCTATACCTTCCTGACTTAGACACCGGCTCCGCGCCTAAAAATTTCACAATTTTTCCATTCTGAATTATGCGAAGTGTTGATAGCAATGGTTCCGTAGAACAATACATAGGAAAAGTCCGGGATTCTGTCAATCCCTCGTCGCGATTGGGCTATAGTGAGGATTTGTCAAACGTTAGTCGACATGATATTGAACAAAGCCGAGTACTCCAAGTCTCGTTATTTCTGATGTTGTTTGTGAAACGTTCGTGTTTTGAGTTGTTCCGGATTCTCGCTTTTTGCTCAAACCTTCCCGTAATGCTTGTGACGGGAACCCGGAAAAAAATTGTGCACCCCACCGGACTGCTATGATAAAAATCAAATCTGATGTATTTCAATCGAATTAGCAATGCCCATCCAATAACTTCCTTTTGACGCAGCGCAGGACTCCAACCCTGCCAAGAAGGACGCGAATTTGCAGCGAATCGTGGCTGAAAGAATTCCCGTTTCTAACGGGGGCAAGCCAAAAAACGAGGTTTCCGGAAGGATACTAATATAAGTCTGTTGGGCAATCCCAGGGAAGACTGCTCATCAAGTCTGGGATACGGAGGGGAAAAGAGTTGAACAAAGGTATTGAATCCACAGGGGTATGGCGGTTCGCGCGCTCGGTGGTGGAATATTTCCATCCATCACCGGAGAGGGCAGAGCAAATTATCGAGGAAATTTCCCTAGGTTCCACCCCGGCCCCCGGCTACTATGCGCTGATTTCCGCGGCATCGTTGATAGCCAGCCTTGGGCTGGTTGCAAACAGTCCCGCTGTCGTCATAGGAGCTATGTTGGTTTCGCCTCTCATGACGCCCATATTCGGCACCGCGCTCGGCATGATAAGGGGAGATGGTTCGCTTTTTGGCAGAGCCGTCCGTGCAGAGATCGGGGGAATACTGCTGGCGATAGCGTTTGGAGCGCTTTTCGGTACTCTGCCTCTTGCCACCGAGGTCACTCCCGAAATGTTATCCCGCACTACGCCCACTTTGCTTGATCTACTCGTTGCTGTGTTTGCCGGCCTTGCGGGAACGCTGGCGGTTGTCGATGAGCGGATCAGTCCGGCTCTGCCCGGGGTGGCCATCTCCACTGCAATTGTGCCTCCTCTTTCGACATGTGGATTATGCCTTGCGGTTGGTGCTTTCAAAGGGGCTTACGGAGCTTTCCTGCTGTTTTTCGCCAATTTTATGGCGATATTGGTGGTCTCTTCGCTCGTTTTTATCATGGGAGGCCTGGCGGCCGAGGAGGAGGTGCTAAGCCGCAAACAACTGGTGCGAAGACTGCTGGCGGCCGGATTTGGTTTTGCGATTGTCGCGGTAGTCTTGACAAATGCGCTCATTAGCATGATTGATGATCGCAAGCGTTACCAAACCATGCGAGATGTTTTTACAGAAACTTTGCGAAAAGAGCCCACAACTTCCTTGAGTGACATTGTATATAATGAAAACAAAGGAGAAATGCAGATACTTGCCACCGTCAGGACGCCCAAGGTGATGTCACCCGATCGGGTAAAGGTTATTGAAAAGGAACTTAACAAAAGATTAGACATGCCTGCCGAGTTGATAGTGCGGTGTGTGCTCGCAAAAGACATCTCTCCCACAGGAACCACAAGCGCAGCGATGGTTCAGTCTTTGGACGGGGCTTTTTTGGCGGACAATCTCGATCCCGATGTTGCAAAGGTGCAATTGGCAGAACAGGCGTTAAGAGAGATGCTTGCTTCACGTCCTGATCTTAGCCTGCTGGACGTTGACCTGCTGCACATTGCCGGGAAGCCTGTGATACTTGCCAGCGTACAGAGTTCCAGAGCGTTACTTCCTTACGAGGTCGAAGATGCTCAAACCAAACTTCGGAAGCGCCTCAATGACCCGACGGTTATCCTGCTGGCCCGCTCCCAAGTACCGATTGATGTCACGGGGAGAGGCCGGATATTGATAGGGCGGGCTCATTTCGGCGACTTGCCAGAAGGTACTTCTAAACTGGAGCAGGAAATACGCAGTGCAGTGGATAAACTCGGCGGCTATTTCGCCACAAACGTCGATGCGGTTTGGAATGAGGATCACTGGAGCGCCACAGCCGAAATTGTAGGTGAACGAGTGATCTCACCCAACGATGTCAATAAGATCGAACAGCTTGTATCCCAGGAAGTCGGGCAGCCTGTCGAGTTGAACGCTTGGTCTCGTGCGGAATTAATGGTCACGGATAAGCGATCGATGGCTCTTGACGAATACACAAAAGATAAGCTTCAATCCCGAAGGAAAGCAAAGGAACCTCAAACCTATTCCGACGATTGATGAACGGCTCGGCAACCTCTAGAACGCATCAAACATGTCCGGATTGGCTTTTCTTTCCTCGCTGGTTTTCGGCGCAGGCTTGGATTTTTCAGGAATGGTTGCAGCCTCTGCGGATTCAGGTGAGAGCAAACCACCGCTTTCTTTGCTTGCGGAGGTTTTCACTTTGTCGGGCTCGGGAGCGGGTTCGGTCTTTTGAACAGCTTCAGCAGTTGCCGGCTTTGACTCTGCAGCGGGAAGTTTCTCGCTCTTGTTCTTGACTGACTTTGTTTTCTGCGCTTGTGCAACCGGATCCTTCGATAGCAAGGAAGTCGGCAGCCAACCTTGCTGTTTGCCTTCCACAGATTTCACCTCACTCCAGCCAAGTTTGTTCCGCGTAACTTCAGTTACCTTGGAGTTTAAGGAAAGTCTACCCGCGCTTTTGGAAGTATGTTCAGGTTGACTGCGAAGAAGGGTATTGGATTTCACATAATATTGCGAAACACCCAAAAACTGCTTTACATCGGCAACGGGTCCCGAGATTTTTTGCTTGCCTGTTGCGCAGCTGGAGAGCAGCAATAGAGCCGAAAGCATACAAACCGGCACGAGATAAGCAATTCTTGATTTTGGCGAAATAGGCATTGTTCACTCCGATGCCGTCATAATTTAATAATGATCGCTTTCAAACGTCTCAGACAGCACAGCAATTCACTACAATAGTAATTACGACCCCTATCTATAGCTACACAAGTGTCACACCGATGTTAGCGCGGCATTTGGCGCAGTCGGGATCGCGATCGCCCACCAGCCGGATTTCCCACTCGTAGATGGTTTTCACCAAACCCTCGAATATTTTGCTCGTGATATCGGGAAACTGTTCAAGAGTCTTTTGGAATTTTTCCCGCGAAAGCATAAGAGCCGTAACTTGTGTTGCCGCCTTAAGTGTAAAAAGTCGCTTCATGCCATAGAACATGGAAAGGCCTCCGATGAAGGCGGATTCACCAAATTCTGATATTTCTTCTTCAATGTCATTTTCCAGGATTAATGTAGCTTTTCCGTCAATTAAAAAATATGCATTGTCATCCACCTCGTGTTGCTGAAAGATGATTTCCCCGGGCCGGAAGATTTCCCTCTTGCATAGATAAGCGAGAAGTTTTATGGGCTCGATGGGAAGTCCTGAAAACATTGGAATCTGCATCAGAATTTCAAGATTTGACTGATATTCACTGGGCGCTTGCTTTAGCTCCGTGGATGAATTCATACAACACCCCTTTCTTGGCCAAGAGTTCATCGTAAGTTCCCATCTCTATGATTTTGCCGGCTTTCATGACACCGATTTTGTCGTAGCCCTTGATGGTGTCGAGCCTATGGATTACTGAAATGAGGGTGCTTTTCCCTTTCCACTTCGTTTCCAACAGGTTCTGGATACGTTTTTGAGAAGCGTTATCCAATGCCGAGGTGGCTTCGTCCATAATCAGGATTGGCGGGGCCTTTAAGAATATCCTGGCAATAGCAAGCTTCTGCCGCTGTCCGCCCGAGAGCCGATCCCCTTTAGTTCCAACTCTGAAGTTCATGCCGATTTCGACAATTCTCTCCAGCAGATCTTCTTCAATCAGCAGTTGAATGATGCTCTGGTTGATGCGTTCCTGCGACTTGGGGTGATCGGTTCGAGGTTTACCAAATAAGGTATTGTCCAATATCGTTTGCGAATGGATGTATTCGGATATCCTGTAGAAGCTTATTGCTCCAGGATGATCTTCTTGAATCTTCTTCATGAACAGGAATCGACCGTCGAGAATGAGTTTTTCCAGCATTTCCGGTAGAGCGACAATTTTGTGAATGCCCGGGACAAACCGGAGTGCTAACTTGAGCAGGCTATGTTGATCCTGTGCCGAGAACTCATGCAGCCTTATTGCTCCGCCTCGCGCAACCAGTGTTTTGTAGTCGTCAAATTCATCGGCCAGTATCGGGCTTTGTTGAAAGAACATCTCATCAGGCGGCAGGTTGCCTAAAATGTCCATGGTCTGTTCGGCCAACTGGCGGCCCAAACTGATCAGTGGATTCTTCAGTTGAGCTTCATCCAGAAACTCTAGAAAGTACTGATTGTTCGTCAATTGATTGGGAGAAAACTCCGGCTGGTTGGGATTCCCGAAAATGAGGTTGGCAGCCACGGAAGAAAAGTACAGATAACGTTGTTCATCAAAAAACTCGACAAAGTCTGCAAGCTCTTGACCAAAATCGGCCTGGAAGCTTTCTCGCACTCTAATCAACTTATCGACTAACTCCGCTTCCTGGTCGGCCTCCAACAATGTGTTCAGACCAAATCGAAGCACGTCGACAAACAGACCCACTTGCTGGATCACTTCAATCATTTCGTCCAGCGACGGATACCTATGCTCTTTTTCAGGATCGCCGTCTTCGATCATCGCTGTACAGGAATAGAGCAGATTCTCTTTGATCGTTCCATCGAAAATGAACGGAGACTGTGCTACGACGCCGAGGTTCCTGGCAAGATCTTTTTTGGTCATATCGTTGACCTCTAAACCATCGATTTGAACACTTCCGCCAGTGTACGTGTAGAGTTGCGAAATGCACTGGGCAAGGGTGCTTTTGCCGCTCCCGGAAAACCCTACCAGTGCAAGCTGTTCTCCCGGTTGTAAATCCAGGCTGACTTGTTTGAGAAGTTGTATCCCTCCCGCAACAGTGAAAGAAAGATCTTTGACCTGGATCGCCCCCTTTAAGTCGTAAGCTTCTCGATCTGTTGGTTCCGTTGGGTGCTCCGGTTCTATGTCGTAGTATTCCATCAGCCGAACATAGCTGACTTTAGCGTCTTGGTAGGTCTGATAGAAATCCATCAGTTCTTTCCACGGATCGTAGAGTTTGTCCTGGGCTGAGAGGAAAGCTACCAGTGCTCCCAGATCGAATCTTCCCTGAATGGCCAGATAGCCGCCCACAATAAAAAGAAAAAAAGGACCGAGATTCTGAAAAAAGTTGTTGGTGGTCTTTATTCCTTGCTTGTACAAAGTCCAGACAATCCGAACCTTCATAAGTTCGTCTACGAACCCGCTGTACTTTCTATTTTCTATGTGGTAGCTGCCGTTGGCATGAATTTCATGTATTCCTGAAACAGTCTCTCCGATTTTACTGCTCAACTGGCGGGTCACGTCCACTCGTTCTTTGTTCGCCTCATTGGAACGACGCTGCATTCTGGGCACAACGGCAATAACCAGTGGGTAGATAATGAGGCTCAGGCAAGCCAACAAAGGGTTCAAATAAAACATATACCCGCCGAATGCGGCGAGTGTGAGCAGGTTGGTTACCGGTACAGCTACTGCCTGACCGACAAACTCACTGGATGTCACTACTTCAGTGACTAGAGAAGATACAACCAGGCCGGAGGAGGTCTTGCGGAAAAAACTCAGGGGCAGTTGTAAGATGTGCTCGAACATTTCCTTGCGCATTCTGGCCAGAGATTGTTGCCCCAAATAGGTCTGCAAATAAGTGATTACGAATTTCATGCCGCTGGCAATGATTACCGCGGCCAGATAAAACCCGCAATACCAGAACAAAAGTTCGAGTTTTTTCTGGCCGATCGCATGATTGACAATCTTTTTTTGCATCTCTAAAGGAATGACTCGAGTCGTCACGGTAATCAGAATGACGAAGAGCAGGATAATCTGTAATTTGAGATTGCTGGTTTTTACCCAATAACTCAATGGGCGTTTTGTGATCATCATGCAATTCTCCTTCTTACGGTTGCTCTTTTGGGATCGATAAATCTCGACCTGTTTGAGTTTAAGAGTATTCCAGCAAAGGTGTTGCAAATGTACATGAAACGGCTGTTAACAGCCTGTCGCTCGGGATCTGCCGAGGGCAGTCGCGGCATTGGGTGTCTCCAGTGAGTTGCTAATAAATTTAATCGATTCGGCGAAATGCTAATTTTCTACTTGTTTATTGACGTGCTGACAAGCTTTTTATATTGTACTAAGCAGATTTTAGCACCGCTTCCCGCCAGTTTTCTTCGCTTGGGAAGCTTGCCATTCGCCGGGTAAGAATTAAAGAGAAAGCACTACTTTCTAACATATATTGAACCAGCTCATATCGCGGATTGCGGTATCAGGATGAGAGGAGAATGGGGCAATGGAAGTGACGGAAAAACGCCAAAATGGAGTAGTGATACTTGTACCGAAGGGTCGTCTGGATTCCAATACATCCGATGAATTTGAAAAGAAGCTGCTTGGCCTTGTCGGAGCCGGTGAAACAAATTTAATAATCGACTTTAAAGAGTTGGACTACATATCCAGCGCCGGGCTGCGCGTTTTGCTCAAGGCCGCGAAAGAACTCAAACGCAAGAATGGCCAATTGGCTTTCTGCGCTGTAAAAGACTATATCAAAGAAATTTTTGAACTATCAGGCTTCGTTTCCTTTTTCCCTATCCACCCAACTTTGGAAGAATCGTTGAAAACGTTTTGATCCAGTCCCCAGCGACTCTGATGATCCAGTGCGAGCTTGCCTGAAATCATCGATAGCGGTTCTTCCCCAGTTTGGACAATAGAACCAAATTATGGCGATCGATATACAGGTTAAGCCGTAATTTTCATTCCTGCGAAGCTTGTCCCTGCAGGCTTTAGCAGGGGACACCAATCCAGGAAAGTCGATTCACCTGCTGGATGCGGGCTTTCGTCGGCGTGACGGAAGTTGCCGCTGGAATCGCCAAATTTAGGTAGAAAATGAGCTTCCTGCCATCCCCGACAAAACGTGATGAAGATATCTCCCTGCATGAAAATGTGCGGCTGCTTGCATCCAAATTAGGACAGGTTATTCGGCGAATCGAGGGAGAGGAATGTTTTAACGCAGTTGAAAACTTGCGTACCCAATGCCGAGCACGCCGAGTTGCCGAACCTGAAGCTCACAGTCTGGACAAGCTTTTGGCGTCTGTGGACGATCTGCCCATCGAATTGGCTGCCAAGGTTGCACGAGCCTTTACACTTTTTTTCCTGCTCATCAACACTGCAGAACAGGTCCACCGCGTGCGTCGTAGACGCTATCACCGGAGTAAATCTGACGATTCTCCGCAGCCGGGCTCTCTCGAGTGGGCCATGCGGAGGCTCAAGCAACGCGGGTATGGAGCGGATGAAGTCGCGCAGACCATTTCGAAAATGGAAGTCAGGCCTGTATTGACCGCTCATCCCACGGAAGCCGTGCGCAGTACTGTACTTGCTCTTCAATCAAGGATTGCTGACGGATTATTGGCGAGGGATGTCGCTGACTCCGGCGAGCACAAGACTTTAGAGGGTTTAATTGAAGCGGAGGTGGAGCTGCTTTGGCTTACTGCAGAAGTTCGTACGGAACGACCTTCGGTAATTGATGAAATCAACAGTGCCCTATGGTATCTGGAAAATCGGTTGATCAATGCCGGAGCCCGATCGCTGACCGAACTGAGACGCGCTTATAAAGAAGTCTTTGAAAGAGAGCTGACCCTTAAGACTCCTCTTCGGATCGGCAGCTGGGTTGGTGGAGATCGAGACGGCAATCCTTATGTTTCACCGGATGTAACTGCGGTTGCAGTGAAGCGGGCAGCTCAAACTGTTATCAGCACTTACCGAAGGACGGTTAGAGATTTGATCAATTATTTGTCTCTGTCCACTCGGGTCAAATCGGTTCCGGACATGTTGCTGAAATCCTTGGAAGAGGATCGGTTGCAGCTTCCGCAAGTTTGGGAAAGAAATAGGGAGCGTAATGCCGAAGAGCCTCTACGACTGAAACTAAGCTATATCGCAGCGAGACTCGATGAAAATTTCAACAACCTCAGGGACAGGAGGGAGGCGGGGCAAGAGCAGAGCTCAACCGCCTATACAAGTGTATCCGCCTTTGAGACCGATCTGTTGCTGGTCCGTTCTGCTCTAATTTCAGTTGGAGCGGGCCAGGCATGTCAGATGTACCTTGACCCATTATTGGACAAGATCAAAATATTCGGTTTCTTTGGGTATCTGCTGGATGCACGCGAAGATTCCGAAATTCATACCAAAGCCATCAATGATATTGCCCAAGCGATCTCTCTTCCGGCTTTGGATCGTGAGGTGCGGCAGAAGGAATTACTTGGACACCGCCCCCTTATTAACAATCTGGTTCCTCTGGAAGAACGTACTAGAGAAACTATCGAAGTCTTTAAAGCGATTGGGAGTGCCCAGCGCAAAGTGGCTCCGGAGGCGGTTAGCACATATATTATGTCCATGACCAAGTCTCCTGAGGATGTTCTCAACGTTTTGCTGCTCGCCAAGGAAACGGGGTTGGCTGAAATTGCTGCCGACCCGCCTAAGTCCAGTTTGGATATAGTACCTCTGTTTGAAACCGGGGAAGATCTCAAAAACGCTCCGAAGATCATGCGATCTTTATTTGCCCACCCCGCTTACAGCCGCCAATTGAAGGCACGCGGGATGCGCCAGGAAGTGATGATCGGCTACTCGGACTCGGCAAAAGATGTCGGTCTCATTCCTTCTGCTTGGATCTTACACAAAGCCCAAGAGGATCTCACCAAAGTCTGCCGGGAGGCAGGCGTCGATTTGACTCTGTTCCATGGTCGCGGTGGAACGGTGGGTCGCGGAGGTGGATCCCCTGTCTTACGTGCTCTTCTGGCATTGCCTCCGGGAACTGTACAGGGACGTATTAAGATCACCGAACAGGGTGAGGTCATTTCACAGAAATTCGGGCTGCAGCCGATTGCAGATCGCTCGCTGGAAGTAATCTTATCGGGCATACTGCTGGTTTCATTTCCTGACTGGTGCCAGGATCTTGAACCGGACGAGGATGCCCGTTTTCACGAGACGATGGAACGGCTTGCCGACCTGGCGCTGCCGGTTTACCGCAAGCTGGTTCATGAGAATGATGAGGTCTTCGAACTATTTCAGACCGCCACCCCGGTTCGTGAGCTGGCTCATGTCCATTTCGGTTCAAGACCCGCATATCGGCAAGGAAGCGCCGGGACCATGGCGGGTATACGTGCCATTCCCTGGGTGTTCGGCTGGACCCAGATTCGCCTCAATGTTCCAGCATGGCTTGGGGTAGGAACCGCTCTTTCCAAGATCTGCGACGATGCGCAAGGATTGGCACTGTTACGCAGCATGGCGCGTAAATGGTGTTTTTTTGACGATCTCCTGGGAAAAATTGAAATGATCTGTGCGAAGACGGATCTGGAAATAGCACGTTTGTACGTCGATCATTTGAGCAGTGCCGGCTCTCTGCTGAAAGAACTCGAAGCCGAATATCAGCGAACTGTTGAGACAATATTAAAAATCCGTGATGCCAAATACCTGCTAATGGACCAACCAATGCTTCAAACTGATATCGGTCACCGGGATCCGTATCTGGATCCACTTTCTCTGCTCCAGGTCAGTCTGCTCCGCAAAAAGCGAGAAGCCGGGGAAAGTTCTTCCCTTGAACTGCTGGAGCGTGCACTCGGCACCACACTCAACGGGATTGCCCAAGGTCTGAGGAACACTGGGTAGACAGAGGAGAGGGGTCAGAGGTCGGAAGTCGGGGGAGGTACTCCGCGGTATGAAATCCTTCGAGCATTGCCCCAATTGAGTGCAATGATGCTTGTTATGATCAAACTTCCACCCAGCCAGAACCGCCATGAGGCGATTTCATTCAGAAAAAATACCCCAAAGAGCGAAGTAAAAATAACCTCACTGGTCAAAAATAGTCCACCCTCCCAGCTCTTGCAGTAGTGGAATCCCTGGTTCATCAAAAGCTGAGCAAGCAGTGATGAGATCATTATCCCGATGACCAGGAACCACTGAATATGAGTTCTTGGAAAATGGGGATTGGCGACAAACGGTGGAAGTGCAGTTGCAGCCCCAAGTAAGCAGAAGTAGAGATAAATGATAACAGGACCGTTAGTGTTCCGAAGTTTCTTGATAGCGATAATGGCTAGTCCTGCGAAACAGGCTCCAAGCAGTCCCGTCAGCTGGCCAAGCAATTCGCCCCCTGCGGTCAAGTCGAATATAAATGCCACACCGCAAAAGGTCAAAACGATGCAGAATGCTTCAAATCTTGTGACCTTCTCACTCAAAAACAGGGTCGAGAATAGGGCGGCGAAGGCCGGAAAAGAATAAAAAAGGACCATGGCGGTGGAGATGGGAATCAGTTGGATGGTTGCAACCAGAGAGAGAAATGCCAGGCTGCCGACGATTCCTCGAATGATTAGAAGCTTCAAGTCCTTGCTTCGAAATGGATTGTTTTTCCAACCAAAGATAGACACTAATACGATCAGGCCGAATCCAAATCGATAAAACGCGATGTCCCAAATCCTAAAAGGGGGGCCGAGCAACTTTATAAAGCTGTCAAGGACGGCAAAGAGCAATGCTGATGCCGTCATAAGCAAGGGGCCTCGCAAGTTTAGCATTACCGGCAAACCGGCTGTTTGTTCTTTCACCGAATAATTTCCGTCAAAGCTACCTCTGCAACTCTTCCAAACCCCTGTTTGCTGAGAATCTCACCTCTCTTTGTGACTTACTGTTCGCGATTGATCGCCTGATTGACGTTAGGTTGGGAAGAGAAGCTTCCCGGGTAGCTTTCCGATTGAAGTGGGTTTGTTATTGCTGTCGGAACGCCTATGATCCCTAATATCTATCGTTTGTTGGGTTTTTGCCCTTCGGCGGTAGCTTCGCGTTCTGCCTTGGCTTCCAGTTCGGCAACCACATGATTAAAAACCTTGTACAGGGAATAACAGACTGTCAGGACTGCACGGGTTCCAAACTCAACAGCCAGCTCCGTCTTGCCGGTTTTCGGCAAATGGCTCGAGTGGTTGGGAGCGGCTTTTGTATTACCGTGGTATTCTGATTTTTCTGTGCCACTATGATGCAGCTCGGATTGCTCCGAATTCATGTCCCATTGCGATTGCGAAATCAGCGACTGATAGGCCCTATTGATATCTTTGAGCTTCTTTTCCGCCTTTTCTCTCAATCGTGGGTTATGAACGAAACGATCCGGATGCCATACGTTGACCAAGTCTTTATAGGCTTGCCTGATCTCAGCTGAAGATGGAGTATGATCCAATTCAAGGATTTCCAGACAGCGCTGAATGTCCATCTTATCTGCTATGGGCATTAGGCATCAATCCTTGAGGTTTTCTACGTTCTCCCCGAAATTCTGAGAGGCCAGTTCGTGGGTGTCGGAAAGTATTAAGTCTGCGGCAATCCCTGCCGCATCGACTATGACTCCACGGCAATAGAGCGCATGGTCGCGGCAGAGCCAGTTGTCGCGCCACTGTGCTGCTATGCCTCTGCACAACGTTTCGCCGTACTTTTGCCTGATTCTGTTGGGGATCTGGTTGAACAGACGGTAGAGACCGGGTTTACCGTATAATTGATCTTTAGACTGCATGAGCACTTCTTTGCCTTCGCCTGCAGGAAGTGAACTTCTGCCATGGAAGGCGCTAACCGCCATAACAGCGCCTGCCAACGCTCCGCAGGTATCGCCGTACAGCCCAATACCGCCACCGAATCCAGTGGCAAGCTTTTTCACTTCATCCGGAAGGCCGCTCTCCAGCAGGGTGAAAACAGCCTCTGTGACACATTCGGCACAATTATAACCCGATGAAAAATTCTTTTTTGCACGTTGCTGAACTGCTTCGATTTTTTCTTCTCGTGTCATTTATACGTTCTCCTCAAATTTATTCCTGATGCTTACTTTGAGCCCTCGAGGTTTAAATGAAAATGGGTTCTCTTCTCTCTAAGAACCTTTGGTCGGCTCGTTCGGCTCTTTCTTTTAACCCAAATATTTTCATTTATCAATTAGCTCCGGCTGCTCAGTAAAGGAATTGTGGTGCTGAATGCGAATAGTTGTGCGAGTTATGACGAACTCAGAAAACGGGGTTCCGGCCATCACGAATGTTTCCGGAAACCGAAGAT
>Ga0210125_1000017_pt1 | contig 43976 bp, 66 predicted proteins | sample RushMan_CattailN_FD_185555 | JGI IMG/M metagenome (GOLD analysis project Ga0210125, IMG submission 185555) | Wetland microbial communities from San Francisco Bay, California, USA, that impact long-term carbon sequestration -... | ecosystem: Environmental > Aquatic > Marine > Wetlands ...
ATGACTTTGTTTGATGGTAATAAAGATTTTTACGGGGAGTATATAGCAGGTGAAAAGAATACAGAAGGAAAAGAAAAGGGAGCTTGTTCTACTATAAAACAACCGGTGACCTTTGAACTATATAAAGCGCACCTGTTAGGTGATAAAGGTCTCGGAATTTCACCTCTTGTAGTTGATAAGGTAAAATTTGCTGTGATAGATATTGATATATACACTAACACAATACCTATAAACGATTACCAAAAAACAATAAATGAGTATAATCTGCCCTTTGTAATGTTTAAATCAAAGAGCGGCGGAATACATATGTATGTATTCTTTAAGGAGTTTGTCGATAGTAAAAAGATAAATGAAGTACTTTCTTTATTTATAGCAATTTTTAATATTGATAGAACTACAGAAATATTTCCCAAACAGTTTAGGATAAGTGAGAAAGGATTCTCAAACTGGATAAATCTTCCCTATTATGGGGATACCCGCAAAGCACTTGATACAAATTGTAATGAAATGAGCGTTCAGGATATGATATGCAGTGCCCTTGACCGTCTAACTACAATACAGCAGCTATTATATTTAATAAACTCCCTTCCTTTGCATGATGCTCCACCTTGTTTACAATCTATGTTTTTAATGAACAATACCCCTATGAGAGAAATGTATTTATTTAATATGGCTGTGTATCTAAAATACCGCAGCCCAGATGATTGGAAAACGTATATTGAGAAGGCGAATAACAGATTGATAGAACCTATAGATGATAGCAGGCTTTATCAACAGGTTATAGCCTCTAATGAAAAACATACTTATAGCTATAGGTGCAAAGAGGAGCCATTATGTAGCCGTTGTTATAGGGAGCTCTGTTATGCGCGGAAGTATGGAAAAGATGGAGATGAAATAAGTAACTTATCCTTTGAAGGTTTACAACAAGTTATGTGTGATCCGCCTAAATATATTTGGACGGTTAACGGCGTTAAAATGACCTTTTACACTGAAAGAGATTTAAAAGATCAAAATAAGTTCTCCGATTATTGCATGAGATATTTGCATTATGTTCCTAACACTGTAAAAAATTCAAAATGGAATGGAATATTAAATAAAGCATTCAGTGAAATTGAAGTTGTTAATATGGATATAAAGGATAGAATCGATCCTACTTCAATACTTTCAGAATATATCGTTGAATTTTTAACAGAAACAGCACGGGCACAAGCTAAAAAAGAGCTAATGAATCTTGGCCGTGTATACTTTAATATAGAGACCGGGGAATATTTCTTTAAAAAACAAAGCATAGTTAAATTTATAACTATGACTAAAAACTTTAGATATTTTAGTCCTGTCAAATTGGATGATAAGATTAAGGAGTTAGGTGCTCAATCAACAAGATTATATATAGATGCTAAACATACAATAAGAACCTGGAGTATATCGGAAGATACATTAAAAAATTTACATGAGGGTGACTTTAATAAACAGCTTGTTGACTTTAGCTTATATGATAATATAGATAATGAAAATGAGGAGCCTAAATTTTGATATGTAGTAAGTACAACATAATAGTTAAATGGGGTATTGTGTTCTACTTATATTATGACTGTAAGCACATAACAATAAAAAGAAAAAATCAGAAAAAAGATATTGTGTTAAATAGAAATAATGATTGTTACGAATGCACAGACAGAAAAATAAATGAGTCAGGGTATGCTGAAATAGTGTTTAAAGGTAAATGCTATAAGATGCATAGATTCATATATTGTCTGTTAAGCGGTAAAGATTTTAAAGACATTAAGCGTTATGTTTTACAACATACTTGTGATAATCCTTTATGCTGTAATCCATTACACCTAATACCTGGCACGCAATCGGAAAACATGCGGGATATGCGGGAAAAATACAGGAGCCCATATGGAGAGAAACACTGTAGAGCCGTCTTGACTAATGCGGATACGCTTTCTATTTATGAAAGTGAATCACCTATTGACTATTTGGCGCAAGTATACAGCGTAACAGAGCGAAAAATAAAGGAGATTAAAGCGGGAAAATTTAATCCTGCTATTTTAAATAAGGGGTAAAATATGGATAGGGAAGAGATAAAAATGGTTGTGAATGATTGTATAGAGAAGCTTAAAGGAGTGCTTGAAAATCTTAATAAGATAGAGGTGAGTAATCATACTGTAAAACAAGAAGCGCAGCTTATTCAATTTATTATAGAGTTTGTTAAAACTCAAAGCTCTATAGATAGAGGGGAGATTCTAAATGGAAAAATTTATTTTGATAATTCAAGAGATACTAAATACTTTATTAAATCAAGTCTAATCACATTTATAACTATTACTAAAGGACTTAAAACTTTTAATAGAACTGAAATAGACATAATCTTGAAGAAATTAAATTTTAGCATAGGAATTATTGCATTAGACCAGTGGCTATTACGTGTTTATAAAATAACGGAGGATGAAATAAAAAAAATAGAAGAAAGTTTTAGCCTAAATCAATTGCTTCTTTAATTATTATTGGATTAGTATTAAATATATTTATAGTAAAGGATAGAATATGGATAATGCAAGAATAGAATTAATTTTTGATTATGACAGAGCTATGAGAAATGTGTACCGTTATCAAACGATTCACACTGTAAGAAAACAAAACGTAGCAGAGCACTCAAACTTTGTAGGAATTTTGTTTATTGAAATATGCAGGGATGAAGGGTGTGGGATTGACACTTGTGATATATTATATGTTATGCGCCATGATCTTATGGAGACTATAACCGGGGATTTACCTTATCCTGTTAAAGAATCAATAAAAGAAGAGTGGGAAACAGCGGAAAGAAGACTTTCGCTTAAAAATAGATATTTACCGTATTACACGGATAAATCTTGTCCATTTAAAGATGATAAGACTAAATATACTATATTTAACGCAGCGGAGGCTATTGAAGTTTTAATGTTTTGCCTGGAAGAGTTAGAGGCAGGGAATAGACATGAGGATATAATAAAAATAGTAGAACAATATACTAATAGTCTTACCACATTCTGTGTGGGTATAGACTCCATATCAAGAATATGCTCGGTGTTATTTGATCAAATAAGTAAACAACTTAATTGTGTAGTGGGTAAATAATGGAATTCACTTTAATATATGGATCACCTGGAACAGGTAAAACAACAAAGCTATTAAGTATATTAGATGATTGCTTTAAGCAGAATATTCCACCGGAAAAAATAGCCTTTGTTTCATTCACACGTAAGGGCACCTATGAGGGTAGAGATAGAGCGGTTGACAGATTCGGGTATAATGAGGAAAGATTCCCTTATTTTAGAACAATACACAGCTTGGCTTTTCGCTTTTTAGACTTACGGCCTAATCAAATGGTAACAAAAACACATTATAAGGATTTATCAAAGTTACTGAATATGAATTTCTCTGGTTACTATACAGAGGATTTAAAGAATGATGACGATAAGTATATATTTTGTGAATCATTACAGCGTAATAACAAGCAAGCAGCTACTATAATGTTAGACGGTATTAACAATAAATTATTTGAATGGGTAAAGGAAAATTATATTGAGTATAAGAAACGTAAAAAGGTTTATGATTATACGGATATAGTAGAGTTATCAATAAAAAATAAAATAAATATACCCGTTGACATTGCTATAATTGATGAAGGGCAGGATTTAACGTCATTACAGTGGGAATTCGTTTGGTTAGCATTTAATAAATGCAAAAAGATATTTGTTGCCGGTGATGATGATCAGGCAATTTATGAATGGTCTGGTGCAGACGTTAAACAGTTTTTAGCATTAAATAAAAAGGCAAACAACATAATAACACTGGATAAAAGTTGGAGATTACCCTATGAAATACACAGTTACGCCTCTTTAATAACCGGTAGCATGATTAACAGAATACAAAAAAAGTTTTCGCATAACGGATCAAAAGGCGTAATAAAATTTGTTAATGATATAAAAACAATACCAATAGATAATGAATCTTCCTGGGCTATTTTATGCCGTAATAACTATTATCTTGATAGCGTATGCGATTATCTATATAATAAAGGTATATGCTTTGAACGTAACAACAAATTATCCTATAGTCAAGGCGTAATAAAAGCTATACAGTCATATAATCTTATAAAAAAAGGTTTATATGATAATAATAAATACTTAATAAAGAAATTTATGCCAGGTGATAGTTATGACGGTGACTGGTTTGATGCATTTACTAAATTATCTTATGAAACAAGGGTTTATTATAAAAAAATATTAGAAAATAAAAGTTACATAAGCCCTGTGTTTATTGGAACGATACACAGTATTAAAGGCGGTGAGGCGGATAATGTTGTCTTGTTAATGCAGTACACAAAGACAATTGAAGAGAATTATTTAAAAAATGCTGATGCGGAATTGCGCTGTTACTATGTAGCTGTTACAAGAGCAAGAAAAAACCTGTATCTTGTTCAATCGGAAACAAGGAACGGGTATAAACTATTACAATAGGAGTTAACTTATGTTAAGACTAAAAGAATGTAATGATTTTATGCGTATGGCCGGGCTTGCTGCGGAAAAAAGCACATGCCATAAAATAAAAATAGGAGCTGTGTTAGGTGTTTATACAAATAAGCTTGATTGTTATTATAAAGCTTCATCCGGCTATCACGGTTTTATAGAATCATGTAAAATCGATAAACAAGGGCTTTGTCCTGATAAGATTAAATGTTTAGCTATTCGCTCTGAGCAAAGGGCTTTAATTGAGGCGCTGTCTTTTTTCGGTAGAACCTTATTTGATACAAATAATAAAATAAGGTTTGAAAGTGCTTTATTTCTGACGCATAATCCTTGTGATGATAGCGTTAAGTTATGTGTATACACAGGGATAAAAAGAATCATATATAAGGAAATGTATACAGGAATTTGCTATGATAAATGGGAACCTTACATAGAAATAATTTGGTTTGAGGATATTAAGAATGATTTACCCTGACCTTTCTAATTCTGATATATTAGCTCTTGACCTGGAAACCTACGATCCTAATCTAAAGACAAAAGGAAATGGGGTATATCGTAAAGAGGGATTTATTTTAGGAGTAGCTTTATCAAATGGTAAAGGCTTTAATGCGTTCTACGGTTTTGATCACAAGGATATTCCTTTTGAAGAGCGCAATAAAAATAAAGCGTATATAAAGGATCAATTATCTAAATGCAAACAGGTAGTAGGGGCGCATATACTATATGATATTGATTGGCTGGAAAACTTTGAAGGTATGAAAGTAAATGGGTTTTTACGTGATGTCTTAATCGCAGAACCTTTAATAAATGAATTACAATATAAGTTTAGTTTGGAAAACGTGCTTAAAAAGTATTTGAATAAAAGTAAGAATACTTCAAAGCCTGAAAAGTTTTGTACTGATAATAAACTAATAGGAGATTTCAGGCAACACTTACATAAGATGTCTTTTGAAGCAGTAAGTGATTATGCTTTAGGGGATACTGCTGATTTAATAGAAGCGCATAACAAGCAGCTTGACATCATTAACTATGAAGGTACTAAAGATATTTATGATCTTGAATGTGAACTATTAAGGGTTTTGCTTATGATGCGTAAGAATGGCGTAAGAATTGATCTTAATAGGCTGTATAAAACAGGTATGCAGTTACAAGATAAACTATTATGGTATGACAATTATTTTAAAAAGGAAGTAGGTAAATATATAAATGTTAATGCTGCAGCAGATATGTTGTATGTATTCAGGAAGTTTAATTTTCCTATAACATACAACACACCAACGGAGTTAATGCTGAGTAAGGGAAAGATCAAAGGAAATCCAAGTTTTGATAAGCTGGCTTTAATGCGTGTTGATCATCCTATAGTAAAAGCTATATTAAACGCACGACATATTAAGACATTATTAAGTTTTTATATTGAGCCATATCCTGATTTAATTTGTCCAGACGGCAGAATACACTGCAACTTTCATCCTTTAAAGTGTGATGCGGGCGGCACTATAACAGGCAGACTATCCGCATCACAACCTAACTTACAGCAGGTATCTGGTAAAGATGAAGAGGATCAAAACGATATTGATAATGATTTAAAAGGTCAAATAATAAGAAAACTTTTTTTACCGAATGAGGGATGCTTATGGGGTAAAAAAGATTTAAGTCAAATAGAATATCGTATGATAAGCCATTATGGTAGGGGTGTAAGTGCTGAGCACATAAGAGAAAGATACAGAAAAGAACCTAAAACAGATTACCATAAAGAAATGATGGAAATGGCAAATTTGCCAGACCGCAAAACAACAAAGGCGCTAAATTTTGGAGCTGCTTATAATATGGGCTGGCGTAAAATGGCTATTGCTTTTATGTGGGAGCAGGAATTCGCTAAAGAAGTTTATAGCAGGTATCATGCAAAAGTACCTTTTATTAAGTACACTTCTCAACTTGTAGCTGATAGTGCTATTGCTAAACGTTATATAGTCACTATATTAGGTAGAAGGTCAAGGCTTAAAAATGATAAGTTAGCTTATCAAATGTTTAACCACCTAATACAGGGTAGCTGTGCGGACTATATGAAAAAAGCTATGGTCGATGGTTATAAAGCGGGTATCTTTGATATAATACCGCTTCATCTAACAGTACATGATGAACTTGACAATAGTCTACCCCATACAAAAGAAGCTTATCAAGCTTGGAAAGAATTAGATTTTATCATGAATCATACAATACCTACAATGCGCGTGCCTGTTAAATCATCAAGTGAGATTGGTTTTAATTGGGGCGAGTTAGTAGAGATATAAAAGGAGTTATTATGTCTTTAGTTATATGGAAATTATTTTTTAATTGGTTAAAATCTTTATGGTTACCTTTGTTAGTTTGTTTAAGTATATTTGCAATTGTTAAATGCTTTCGCATTCATTCCGATAACAAGCTTGCAGGTGGTGGATATATTGCAGAGCACTTTAAGCATATAGGAGAAGACAAAGAGCTACGGGAAGAGGTGCTTAAAGCCATTCGCAAAACATCGGACTACTACGAAACAAAGGAAAAAGAAATCTCCGGAGAAAAATATGATTTATCCGAAAAAAGTCTTCCAGGTACCTTACCTGGAGATTTGAAGCAAAAAATAAATGACTGAAAACCGGTACGAAGTATAAGGAAGCAAATTTAAATTGCTTTAGTCAATTATATATGCAAGGGAAAAGGTGTGAAATGCCGTGTGATTATGGAGTATTCCCCATTCATAAACTAAATAGCGATGATTGTTTTGACTGTGAATTAGACTGTGAACAAACACATCTAATGGAGCAGGAAATTTATAATGATACGGACTATATATGTAAAAAGTGTAAGCTTTATAGAAAGTTATGCGATAGATGCACCGGGTTCATATTTAATACAGGAGGGAATAATGAGTGTTTATAGTAAATGTAGCGTATGCGGTAGGGTAAAAGTTAATTGTAATAATGATAGAGGTTACATATGCTCTGAGTGTAAAGCATTAAATAAAAAGTTTAAAGAAACAAAGGAATGTTTATATTGTAAGAGAGATTTTATAGTAAAACGTATTACGCAAAAGTTTTGTAGTAATGAGTGCAGAGATAGAGCGCATAAGGCTATTTACAATAATAAAAGTGCTCATTATGATAAAGTATGTAAGAGCTGTAATAAAAAATTTCATACTGTTAAACAAAATAAGCTTTATTGCTGTAAGCTTTGTTATAATGAGGCAAAGGTAAAAAGAGGGAAGAGCAACTATATATTAAAAAAAGAGTATAACACTCAACAAAGGACAGATAGCTTTGAAATTAAATAATGAATATGACTGTTATGACCTTTTAAAAAAAGAGTACACAGAAAAAGGCTGGGGATTCTTACGCATTGAATCAATAGGTATACCGGACATAATAATATTTAAAGGGAATGATTATATATTTATAGAGGTCAAGTTTTATAAGGGTAAAGCACTATTGAATAATCTGTCTATAGAACATTTAAATGAAAAAGGTTATTTCAGGCCAGGACAATTATTATTTAGGGAATCCATGCGTATACGTAAAGTATTAAATCATTACAAATTGATTGTATTTAACAACAGAGGGGAAAGGATAGAATTATAATGACACTTGATAATATAACACTATACAAGGGGGATTGCAGAGATACATTAAGAAATATCATACAAGAAGGAATACGCGTTGATCTAATTATAGCGGATTTACCGTATGGGATAAATTATGAAAGTGATATATCACGAGATAATAAAAGATTTGGGCTTATTCTTAATGATAATATTTTTATGCTTGAAATAATACCCATACTTTATGCTATACTAAAATTTACTGGTGCTATGTATTTCTTTACAAGATGGGATGTCTATCATGTATGGTTTAAATGTATTAAAGACAATAAATTTACAGTTAAAAATTGTTTGATATGGGATAAATGTAACTGGACAGCCGGGGATTTACCCGGCAATTATAGCTATCAATACGAGCAAATTTTATTTTTAACAAAAGGTAATCATGGGCTTAATGGTACAAGAAAAAGTAATTTACTTAAATATAGCAGAGGATATAACGGATATTATACACATCCAACAGAAAAACCATTAGAGTTAATGCGTTTCTTAATAAATAAATCAACTAACAAAGGTGATCTGGTGCTTGATCCTACTATGGGGAGTGGAGTGGTGGGTGAAGCTTGCAAGCTAATGCAAAGAAAATTTATAGGTATAGAATTAGAGGATAACTATTTTAACATAGCAGAAAAAAGGATAAACGGAATTAAATAATGACAATACAGGACATAATGAAGAGAACAGGAAAAACAAGAGAAGAAATTTTAGAAAAGTTAATAGATAAACAAAAGATAAATAAGCCAGTAATATCAAGTAAAGTAATACTATCTATAAAAATAATCTGCTTAATAATAAGCGCTGCATCAATACTACTATCTATATACTTTTCTCAAAAGTGGATTGTTCAACGTTTGCCGAATCTCTTTTTGTCATGGACATTATCAAGCGTAATAGTCTTATTCCTAAGTTTATCCTGGCCTGCAAGAGAGCTGCTATTGCTGTTAGGTTTTAAAAAAGAAGCAAGCGCCATATTGTGGCTTTCAATAATTATTATGGCCTATTCTATGATAAGCTCAGTTATAGGTCAATTTGATCAAATACCGAATAACATAGAGCAGGTGGCAAATAAAAAGCTTAACGTTATGCGGTTGCAAAACATAGATGATCAAATAACAGCAAATAATAAAAAATATGAAGAAACTTATAAAGAAAAAGATTTACTGCTTAAAACAATAAGTGAATTAAGGAGTAACATGATTAAGTATAAAGAAGGAGATAAGGAATATAGTATATTATTGTATCAAGTAAATAAAGAAAGTGAGAAATTAAAAACGTTAAATAGTCTATTAAGTAGTTATGATAGTACTATAAATAAACTTAATGAAGATAAAACAACTTTTTTAAATTCAGACAGAAATATAAATGTTGTTGAAGAACAGCACTTAACCTTTTTCGCATGGGTGCAGAGCATCTTTTCCTTTATAGATAAGGATGCCCTGCAGCTGATCATTTTTCTTTTCCCCGCGATATTTATTGATATTGCCGCGCCATTTTGTTTAAAGTTATTTGTTATACTCTCAATCAAAAAGCATTAGCACCCTCTATTTGCATGTAATAGCGCCTAATAGCAGTTATCTTATCATCAAGTGTGGGTGTTTTAAACTCTTCACATAAAACGGAGTATGCTTGGACTACATACATTAAATCTCCTGGCTTAATATCAGCCGGATCATTTTTTATTTTATAGAATTGTTTATCTATATCATTAACTGTTTGAGTACCAATATACTGGCTAATAGGCATAAGCTTTTCATTCAGCTTTACTTCTATTAAATTATTAAAGGAATAATCTAAATATGTTAACGCTCCTACAATAGCGGGAACTACTACGATTAAACTTTTAACAATTGACACTAAACTTTCTTTACCAAAAAGCAATTTAAAGAATACTTTAAAAAAATCTTTCATTTCATTTTCTCCTTATCATTTCTTCTACTGTTGACGGGCTTGTTTTGCTTATCATGGTCTCCCTCGCCGCATAACGCAGATTGACTGTACTAACGATTGAGCCTATTACAGTACAAAGAGCTATAAACAAGGGAGCGAAATTTTTATTAAAAGCTCCTGACATAATAACAGTGAATGTATACTCAAAACACATAAAGAAAAACACTGTTAGGTTAAACGCCTGGAGCCGGGATTTATGATTTACCATGTTAATATAAGTCTTGATTGTGTGCCGCTTGATGCAATCCATGTTTGAGAAGTTATACTTCCAGCCAAGGACACACCATATAACACAATAGCAGTTGTTGTTGTTCTCTCTATTCTGTGTATATGTATTCCGCCGGAAGCGTCTGCATAACCTATTACATGTGCAGCATCACCTATTTCCGGAACAATATGGGATATTTTAGGAAATAATTCTGAAATAAATAACAAAGATGTGCTATAAATAAAATGTGCTTTACTTGCGTATTTTGTAGAATCATAAATTCCCCTAACCGCATACAACTTATTGACTGATAAATTATTAAACGCACCGTTACAATATTGATCTAATAAAAAATTGTAATTGACCCCACGGATAAAATCTTTTTCATAGTAATACTCATCATCCGTATTGTCATAATTGCTATTATATGCCGTGGTGCTGGTGTTTGCAATTAAAAGGGATTGCATATAAAAAACACTTTTGTCAAAGCTTTCAGCCTCTAAGGTAGATAAATACGTTTGAGCGCCAAGAGCAATAAGCGTTTTAGTTATGTTCATGTTTGATATACCTGTGCCCGTAGTTGTCTTTGTTCCATTAGTTACACCATCCATTTCAATTCCATTCACCCACATATTAGCAACATTACCACCCTTACTAAAGTTATATATAATAGAATGTCTAACTTGTAATTGAGGATTACTTGTGTAAGCGTTTGACTCCACTTTTAGTCCATTACTATTATCATCATATACAAGTAAAGTAAATTTACCAGCAGCATAATATAATAAATGCATATTGTCATTTGAGGCAGCGAATGCTCTTGTATCGATTATGAACACAGTATCAGTGTACACGAATTGAGGATAAATAATAAAGGCCACTGTCATTTCATTACTTGACGTAAAATTATAAATTAAATATCCTTTATTAAAAAACAATACCCCTTTATTCGCAAACGCTGCGAAAATGGAAGAGCTATCTTTAAAATCTAATCCTACAGCCCGTATAGGAAGACTCCTCGCGCTGTTTGCCAGGTTAGGGGAAGAAAAGCCCCAATATGTTACGCCGCTGTCCGGTAAAACAATTCCGTCATAAACATTCTTATCAATCGTTTCACCGATCTTAAAATCTTTTATCTTTAAGCCTTTTTCTTCGGATGTCTGCAAGCGCCTGTATATATTGGGTTCTGCTCCACCGTATTCAATCTCCCAATCAAGTACACGGAAACCGCTGATATTATAATATCCGTTTTTTGTTTCATCCCACGTTCCCGGGTCTAATGTTAATTCAGCGCTTCTATGTGTTGTATCACTACCAGCGATTAACGCAATATAATAAACCCCGGGCGCTGGAAATGCCAAGTTTAATTCTGTTGTGCAAACAAAGGGAAGGCCATTTTCATCAATCACACCAGATACTTCCAGTATAATTTCTTCCGCCATAGAATCCCATCTAACAGATGATCGATCTTTTCCATTTCTCTGCGCTTCAATATTTGTGTTTTGCGCCTGGTATCCCGTACTTACCGCTCCGGGTAAAGAATCAACCCAGCTATCTAACGCTGCGTTGACTGTTATCATTGCTAATTCATCCATAATTTTTCCTTTTTAAATTGATTCGATAGAAACAGTATCTTGACCGGGATCATTATCTATAACAATCCAATCTGTAAAGGGTGAAAATGTTCTATCATTTATTACTATTGGCATTACTATTTTATCCAAAAGATTTATTGCTATTGTATCAATACCTAACGCTGTACTGATTGATTCAGAGATTGTTCCAAAACGTGATAACAGCCTTGTAGCAAGGTCAGCTGCATCAACAGCGTTTAATAAATCTGTTTTAAATGTAGCTCTGTTTTTTCTTCTATACAATTCATTTAACATGAGCTCTTGCGTATCGTCTAAATAACTGTTGTTATATTTTTGTGTTGTGTGATTATAATTATATTCTATTAACACGGAGCTAAAATAAAGCTTTACCGCGTTCTCTGTTGTCTTTGTAGGTACACTCATTAAAGGCCACGATTCAATCGTATGAGTAGTATATGTTTCTCCCCACCTACGCAAAGTTAAGCGTCCATCATTTTTAGTCATTAAAAAAGCACTATCGTTTTGTAAACACTTAACCACAAGAGAGCGTAAATCTCCATCTTGAAAATATAGTCCAATAGCCGGGGAGATTGATATATAATAATCTGTTTCCGTTTTGTCCCAGGGATTCTCTACATAGGGGATAAGTGATTTACTTCCTATTTCGCTTGTTATTATCTCCCCTATAGTGTTATTTGTTAATCCTGTTACGTCTGCACTTTCCGCATCGATTGCAGTTATTACACCATTTAATAGAGTAAAAGAAATAGAAGCTCCATCTTTATCATATACAGTAGTAACAGCTGTTAAATAATTAGGATCAAGTGCAATATACTGATTAGTACCAACGGGAATTAAAGGTATTCCATATAACACTCCATAGCCTATTGGTATGCTTTTATCAATACTCGCAGCAGGAGCAGATGGAAAAATAGCAGTTGTTATACGCCGTGTAACCGGATAAGTTAAACTTCTTAAAACTTCTGCACAATTAACGATCAAGCTTTCTTGCGTTACTGCGACATTATCAACAAAGCCATATCTAATAACATTAAAATCACTTAATTTAGGGTTGAGTACACTTGTACGCTTTAACCTAACAGGTGTGTTATATGCATTAAGGGCTTGAACATTATCAAAATAACCGTCTTCATTATTTAATGATACTGAAAAGGTACTATATAAAGCTGTACCATTTATCGCATCGGATAAAGAAGATTTTACAGAGGGTATATCAAGCTTTACTGGAGCATTTATAAAATTACCTAATGCATCTTCAAAGGTTGTATCCGAGGGAAGTGCTCTATTACGTGGAGCAGAGCTATAAAGCTCTATTGAGCTTGTTTCCGTTACTTTATCATTAAACTGCCAGGGTTTTTTATATAGATTGAGATAAACAAAATTTTGAGTAACTAAAAAACTACCAACAACAGCTAACAAAGCAGCAACACTATAAACCTCTGTTAAATAGCTTTCAAATAACAGCTGTACACCGGGATATATAGGATTATCATAGTACCCTCCCCAATCCGTCCAATAATTATCGCCCTCCGGTCTACCCGTAGCAAATACACTAATGTTATATTTCTTTTCAGCTAAACAAGAGGCTAATGCTAATTCAGGCGGATACTCTGTCCTTTGTGCTAATTCCAATAAATATATAATTTCTGACATCCTTAAAACCTTTCAACAAAATCGAATCTTTTTGAGTACAAATAGTATGCAACACTTGATTGAAATACAATCTCATTCCCGCATGATGCATACAGCCTTAACCAGTGAATTTTTTTATCTTCATTATCAAACAGTATAAATAAAGGAAAGCCCTTACTTATTTGATTAAAATAAGCCTGCTCTATTTCCTTTATTATAGTCTCATTAAACTTATATCTAAAATCTAATGATATTTTTCTTCCAGCTACACCTCCAGCTCCAATAACAACTTGACCGGCGGCGGTTACACGCGGGGCGCTTGTAGTATAGTAACCGGGTTCCCGCGTAGGTGAAGCGGATAACGATACATATTTACCAGCTGCGAATCTTCCAATATACGTGCCGTTATGCGATATTGTAAGGGTATCCGTTAATAAGGGTGTTACTAATGCATAAAGGCCATTTTTAAAAGAATCGGGTGTCGTAGCTGTTATTGTTATGCTCTCACCATTAACTATTAGAGTTGTAGCATCGGTGTAACCTATACCAACACAATCAATATCATATGTATCGTCAAGCGTTATAACAAACGCGGTTAACGCGATATATTTATCAGACAAGGCGGCGCTTTTTAATTTTTCATCCGCATCGGAATCTTGAACACGGTCATAAAAAAGTATTTTCATTAACCAGCCCTTCTTGACGTTATATTATAGTCATTAAGTTTAATTTTTCCTGCAAGCACACCCTTATTTATAATTTTAAATATATTATCCTCGTTAATGTTTATGCTTATTTCAGTTAGTCCACCGTTAGACTCTCCCCTGGGAGTTACTTTTATATTTTCTCCCGCCGATGCCATTATAGCCACATTATCCGCTTTAGATGATGACCTAACAGAGGGAATATCAAAACCCTCAAGAGGCGTTCCAGTTTGTAAAGGTGGCAGAGGTGCACTGTTAAGCGCAATCGCTCGGGCTATTCCTTCACCTAAATAAAACGCTGACCAGGGCAGACCAAAACCTAAAGGATTGGCAACATATGATTTAGTGATAGCAGATGAGGTATTCGCTATGATCTCAAGATTACCCGCGATACGTGTAGCTATTGCATTTTCACGCTTAATCTTTCTTTCCTCTTTTGCCATAGCTTCATTTTGAATAGCCCTATCTTGTTCTGCTTTCATCTGTAAATCATTAGCAGTTATAGTGTTTTGTAAATCAGTTATTTGCTGTTGTAGCTTTATTTTTGTTTCTTCATCGGTTGCTGAGCTTAAATCACTTTTCAATTGCTCTAATGTTGAAAGATTATTTTTTACTTCATCTTGCTTTTGCTTCTTTAAAAAATTTTGATAGTCAATTTCACTTTGTGTCTGTGCTCCGTACTTCTCTCTTAATGCTTCTAACTCTGCATCATTACCCGCAATAAAAGCGCTTGCAATAGAGTTTGTTAGGCTACTGATAGCACTTGCATATTGCGCATACAGCTCACCCTTTGCCTTTAAGGAATCCTCTAATGCTTTTTCTTCTTCCTTTAAATGTTCTTCGTATTCCTTTTTAGCTTTATCATGCTCTTCTTTTCTTGTTGAAGTATCTTTTTTATAAATTTCTTTTGCCGCATCCGTTGCTGCTTTTAATGCTGTTGCTTTTTCATCATTAGATAATGAATCTAACTTTGATATTCTATCGTATTCACTTTTTAAAAAAGCATAACGCGCGTTGCCTGTTATTTTTTCCTGTTCAATTCTTTTTTGTAAAAAATCTTTAAACGTTTTTAAATTTTCTTGCTGTAATACAGCTTCTTTATTATTAAGTATTGACAATCTTTCTGAAAGTGTTATTTGCTTTTCCCTTGCAGCATTATCTTTATCTATTTGTGCAAGCAGTTCTTTTTCTGCATCGGTTAATTCATCAAGAGCTCCTGCCTCATCTTCTAAAGACTTGTTATTTTTTTCAGCAATGCGTAGCTGCTGCGCCCGTAGCTCTACTTGTTTAGCGATTGATTCATTATAGAGCTTTATCTTTTCAATTGATATAAGATTGAGATTAACAGAATTAGCCAAAAAATCAATTGTTTCTTTTCTTCCCTGCCTTGATTTTTCCACCTCTAAATTAGCATTCGCCAATTCACTGTTAGCTTTTTGCTGCGCTTTTGCGTTACTTTCAAGCGCCATACTAACACGAGATATAGCTCCTGGGTCTACTACATTAAACCCTATTGCATTTAATTCTTTTTGCTGTTGTGTTAAATCCTTTTCTTCATTTGTTAGTTGTTTTAATCTACTGTTTAACTTTGTTATAGTATCAATTCTTTGATTTTCTGCATCCCTTGTCTGTTGTAATGACTTTACTGTCTTTGCTAAATCAGCTTCTATTTGCAACCCAGCAAGTTTAATTCGTGTATTTAATGTGTTTGTTTCCTCAGCATTAAGGTTTTTAGTAGCTGTTTTTAGTTCTTCATTAGCCTTTTTATATTCTTGTACTGATAGCTTTAAATTATCCGTATTTGTTAAAAGTTCTTTATGTTTATTAGACAGGTTTTCTGATTCATTAACAAATATAGGGAACGCATCATTAAGCGCCATTATAGCGGGAACTAAAATTGTAGACAATACAACAGCTAACGCGCCTATAGGATTAGTTGCAACAGCAACAGTCAAAGCTTTAAAAGACTTTGTTAAAAAATCAACGATAGCAGCGCCTTTAGCTACTACTAAAAAAGTAACAAGCCCAGCTGTCACACCAGCTAACACGTATGTTCCTATTTTAATAGCACTATTTACGGCCTCTTCATCCTGCAAGAAATTTGTTAATTGATTACTGGCCTCGGTTAAACCTGGAATAAGCCCGGAAAAAAGCCGTATTTTAGTTCCTTCTATTGCTGCGTTTAAACGCTTTTGTGAATCATCCCATAAACCAGCATTCTTTGCGGTCTCACCTGTAATAACGCCAAACGCAAGAGCTTCTTTTCTTAATCTCTGTATACCCTCTGCGCCTTGTGAGTTTATCGTAAGCATATCTTTTCCAGCACCGGCAAACAAGGCGCTTGCTAATGATGCTTTTTCAAAAGAATCCGCTGCGTTATCAAGAGCTTTAACCGATATATTAAAAGCATCTTCCGTATCTTTTGCAAGTACAAGCTGCTTTAATAACTCAGGATTAGATTTAACTAAATTAGTATATAGTTTTCCTGTACCTTCTCTCGCATCACCTAACGACCTGTTTAAATTCTTTAAGCCACTTGTCAACTTTTCTTGTGACACGTCATTAAGTTTAGCAGCGTAAGACAATTCTTGATAAGCTTCAATCGTTATCCCGATCTGGTCAGCATACGTTTGATAATCGTCTCCGGCTTTAGCTATATCGATAGCACTTTTTATTGATATACCGGCTACAGCAACAACAGCAGCACCTAATGCTAATAAAGAGTTTTTAGCGACATCAACAGATTTTTTACCTAACTCTTCTAATGCTTTTGTTTCCTGTTCGGTTTTAATGCGTAGAGCCTCTGTTTTATCTTTTGTCTGAGTTATTCTATCACCTAACTCAGAATATCTACTTATTAAAGGTTTTAACACGGCATCTGTTGGAGATAAACCCTTATTTATAAGCCTTTCAATCTCCCTCTGCATGTTGTTATATTCTATTTGATTGGCGGCCAATTCCCCTCTTGTAGCCATTAAAGCTATTTTGTTTCTCTCTTGCTTTGATATAAACTTGTCAATCTGTTCTGTTTTGAATGATTCAGCATATTTCTGTATTCTTTTGACCTCTGACTCTGTAAATCCTGAAAAGTTTTTTAAATCTCTTTCCGCTTGTTCAAAGTCTGTTGATATTTTTAAAGAAATCGCCATTCTTCATTTTCCTTTTATCATATAAAAAATCTTCTATACGACTAAACCACTTATTAAAGCACTTAACAATATCAAGCACTACTGGTTTTTCATTCATCCAGCCACTACCGGAGGGAAGTCCAAACGCCCTAAAGTTTTCCCACAAATAATAAAGTTCTTTAAACTCTTTAACACATGCGACCAGGTCACTTATAAATATAACTTTATCCCCTTCGTTATACTCAAAGTCTTTGTACTGTAAAAACTTTGATATATTATAATAGGATATAGAGCAGTTATCCGGTAACTGCTCTATATCATCATTAAAAAATCCATCGTCTAACAAGGACTCCGCATAATCGCAAACTGTCATATAAAAGATTATACGGAGTCTTTCTCTTCCTTTTGTGTTAATTCCTGCTCTTCATTAAGCAAGTGATCCCTTATCTCTATAATAAGAGGTCTTAAATTAAGGTTGTTTGACGTTGCAAGAGCTATGCCGTCGGTTATGCGGCCTTTATCGTCTTCCAGGTTGCGTATTTTACCAACGCAGCTTACAATAAGATCATAATCTGAGTATACAAGCTCTGTCGCACCACCTTTAAACCTATAAGACTTAAAGGAGCTTATTGTTGTAGCTGTAGGGAACTCTTTGAACTCTATTGTTAGGCGTTTGTCCGCATCTTTCTCCTGCATATTGTTATTGAATACAGGGGTAAAAATCTTTTCTCTTAAGATTGTCTTTATTTTCATTTCTTATCCTTTAAAATACTGTTTCCGTAGCGTTTGTAACACGCTGATAAATAGAGGCAGCGCCTTGTCCTTTCTGGAAGTTAAAGTTAAATGTCTGCGCTCCCTTTAATGGTGCATCAAGCGTAATACCTGATAATATAACAGGAACAAGAATCCATATTTGCACATCATCCTCAGCAACACGATGCGAATTTTTTAGTATAGCAAGGATCATATCATCATCATTTTTAGCCGTAAATGTGTACACACCCGCCCCATCATCCGTAACAAGGTCAAAGAATCTTTGCATAAATGCTAACTGCCCTGCTGCCATACCGCCTAACGGGTCATTTTCTTTAAAGAAAGCATTCGCGCTGCCGGATATTTCCGTGAATCCATCTGATATATAGGCGTTATACCCCGCTTCGCAGTCGTCCGTAACGTCAACAGTGCCCTTTGACGGTGATAAGGATAAATCCGCTTTGCATATTTTTGTAAATGTTAGAGGGTAAACATTTTCTCCAACTTTAGGGGTAAGAACACCCGCTGCAATCGCTTCTTTAAATATATATCCTACACCTAACGGCAGCTCCGGTGCAACAGCAATTGCTGAGCTTATCAAATACCATGTATTAGCCGTTAAAGGCAGTGCTCCTGTTCCTTCAAACAAAGTTCCTTTTGTTACATTAAATAAAATGGCTTTGTTGCCTTGTATTGCTTTTAAACTCATAACTTAACTCCTTTAATTACAATCATCTAACTGATTGTAAAATGATAATTCATAATATATAAAGCCGGTGCTCTCCATCGGCCAGATATCATAACCTATATAATCTCTTTCCGTAAAACCTAACAGCTGCACAGTAATGTTGTCAAACAGATACTCATATAAAATATCATTATACGGGGTAAAATGACTAATAGAGTTTAACTGTAATTGTATGATAAATAAACAACTATCTCGCTCACCATTATTATTACCATCCGCTAAATAAACACATAGTTCATTATCATCGATCTGTAATGGTCTTCCCTGCACAAATTGATCAATAGCGGGTAATCCTGCTGTTAAAAGTAAAGATGGTATATCCACGCTTAATTTATTCTTTATAAGTAATTCAATATTACTGTAATTCATTTTTGAGCACCTCTTCTAAGGGTTCTTTTTCAAAATCATTCGCGTATTGTGGCAAATTAGACATAACCGCTTCTTTAAGTTTAACTTGTAACACAAACTTTCCAGGTTCTCTTTCACCATTACGCAAATACCTCCCCTCTTCAAATAAATTAAGTGGGTAAGATTTTATAGTCGTAGATTTTCTATCTTTACTTACATTAGAAGTTATTGTATATCTTCCTTTTTTATCTTTTGGATAAGCTCTTAAATCAATCTCTTGACCAGATAAAAAAAGCTTTTTCAAAAGATGTCTTGCTTTGCCTCCGACATAAGCAAGGAACTTACCGGATACAGACGGCAATACTCCGGCTATTTGAGATAATCGTTTATTATCTGTAGTAAATGTATACTTTATATAAGCCATAAGTGCTGTATTCCTTCATCGTCTATTCCTGCATAACCGAATAAATACTCCGTACCGTCTTCACGCGTTATCTTTGATACACGCGGTATAAGCCCTGTAGGTACTGTTGCAACTAAAATCCGCGCAAGCAGCTTACGATTCGTAACGTTACCTTTATCTTGTGAACCTTCTATGAAAGCGCGGTCAAAAATACCTTTAAATGTGTTAGTTGTACCTATTATACCAAACATTTCCGAAAAGGGACTATTCTCTAACAGGTAAACTTTGTTATCATTATAGGTACTTCGACCGCTCATTAAAAATCCTTAAAGGTGTGTTATGTGTTAAAATGTTCCAACGCTTTCTACTGTATGATTAATGTTAGCTGGAATAAAAACGTGTCTTGTGTTTGACCGAATATAATCGATTGTTGGGTCTTTACTATTAAAAGTGTCAAACACTAATTGACCGGAAAGCCTTTCCGTTGCTCCATTCGTGCCAATTACGCTCATACCACGCAGAACCGTGTAACGTGGTGAGTTTAGTGTAAAGGCAATAGCGGAGGTGGCTGGAATCCAATCGCCAACGGATGCGCCATCATAAGCGATATAGGGCACGCCGGGGTCGTAGCTTAAAATATAAACAGGTGCAAGCATGTTAGGCGCTCTGTATATAGCCAATAAGTATAAACCTTGTACTCCTTGCAATTCCGGAGGCATCATGTTCTGCAGAAGCAACATATTCGCAGTGTTAGCTTGTAAATATGCAAGCACTCCGGCATCAATTGAAAATTGATTTAACCAGTCACTGCCTAATATAATAGCGATTCCGGATAAACCGCCTTTATTTGTTATATGTATAATATCCACCATAGCTTTAATTGCTTTAGCCATAGTCGCACCGCCTGCTGTAAAGTCATAAGTTGTACTATTACCCGCCGCTCTGCCAAAATCAAAACCAACATTTAAATCTTTACCGTCTATACCATTAGCATAGAAGTTGCCTGTACGTATAACATCAATGGCTTGTTTGTTTTTTGTAATAGTATGGCCTGTTACATGACTCTGTACAATCTGCATCATTGTTTTAGCCGTGTGTTCAGTAATAGGAGCTGTTGCTTCAAGCCCTGTTGCTACGACATCCCTTAAACTTTCCGGTATAGGCGTTTTTTCAGAACAGTGGGGTGCTTCATACAAAGAACCCACACCTGCCTCATGTTTCCGTATAACACTTTGAGAGTCACTTTCACGATAAACAACACCGTGAGGGTTCTGTATAAACCGATCAATCAAAAAGCTTGAGGATAAATCCTCATCCGGAATAGGAAAAAGAAATTCATGCAGCTGCTTTTGTGTTGTATCAAAAAAGTACTGCTCATATACTTTACGCGCTCCACGCGTTAAAATCTCTAAACCCATAATATTTAACTCCTTACAATCTTTTAGTGTTTAAGTTTATTACATTCGCTTTATATAAAGACCAGCTTTAGCGAATGCCTGCCGCATCCATTCGGTAAATGTTAAAGCCACGCCTGCATCATTTACGACACCATCTTCACGCAACTCCCCAAAGATGATTACAGTACCATAACCAGGCGCTAAAATGATTCTTCCATTAGCTCCATCATAAACACAGCTTACAGCATCATAATCGGTTGTATAGCGATAAGTACCAGCCGTTGATACAGCGATTGCAAATTTATCACCTACCTCAAAATCTATTGCTCCATCGGTTAAGGTAAGGGTAAACCCGTGGCCTACATAATTGATAGAGCCTAATGCCGTGCCAGGTAATTCAATATCAATATCAAGTACTTCACCGGTAGGCGCTACAAGCTTAAATACTCCACCATGCACTGCTGATACTGTTATTGTAAACCCATCCCCGACAATAAAATCGGTAAGCCCATCCGCAAGAGTAATGGAGAAATGAGTACTAACAAAGGCAACTCCAACAGTTAGGTTATTCATAAGCTCACCGGTAGGCGTTGTTACTCTAAATATTTCACTACCCGACACCGTAGCAGAAATACATTCAAGTGTATAAACCCCAGACTTTACGTCTGCGCCTAATGTAACTACGCCAGGCGCACCGTTTCCAGTATTACCACCATCAGCAACCATGCCGAGTGGTGCCGTTTTAGTGCCTGCTTTATATGTACATTCAAGGTTATAAGTACCTGCCGGTACTTTTTTATTTGCAAGTACTAACGTTAATGTTCCATCACCAGTGTTCCCAACATTAGGCGTAACTACACCAGCTGCTTCGTACTGTAAAGGCATACCCTGGTAATAAGTATCTGCGGCTAAAGGTACTTGATCGGTAAATATCTTACCGCCTATCACCTTATTTCCGACTGAATAAGTTTGTGTTTCCGGTGTCATTATTTCACACTCCTTTTAGTCTTTTCGGCAACTTTCTTAAGTGCCTTGTCCCAGTCATCGTTTAAATCTTTTGCATTATCCGGGGTTTTCCCTGCTGAATCAATAAATTTACCGAAATTTTGCGGTGATCCGCTTGATTTTCTTTGAGCATTAAGCTCATCAATTGCGAATTCTTCCACCGTTTTATTATTTTTAATAGCATTTAATGCTATTTCCGGAATGTTTGAACCGGATAGCACAAGTATTTTTTCAACGTTTTCTATGTGTTTGTTGATAATTTCTTTAGAATTTTTATCAACTAACGCATTAAAAGCGTCCTGGTAAGCGTCCCCTTGTGCTAAAAATTCGTTTATATCCATAATTTTAGCTCCTTTATTTTCAAGCTCATTCGGTTTAAATGAGCTTTTATTAACAATATTATTTATCTTTGATATAAAAGCAGCGTCCTTTTGTTCTGTTTCAATTCTACGCTTGCATTTTTCATTAACAATACGTAATTGAGTCTTACAATTAACTACTTCAATCTCTTTATTGCTTTGCATATCAAACATAGGAAAAAGATTTTCTTTTTTGTTCTTTTCATCAAATTCTATATAATCTATTTTTTCATCATCATTAAGTATTCTTGTTGCAAACCCATCATTCTTAATCTCATCACCGAAAAGCCATGTTTCTTCATCCATTTCTTTCCGTATCTTCTTTATTTCCTTACCGCTAACGTTAGAATAAGACTCCGCTATGATCTTTGTTAGGCTTTCGGAGAAATTCGCGGCCTCTCTTAAAGCCCTATAATCACCCATACCAACAGTAAACACGTTATGATGCAACCATAAAGTATTTTTTCTCCCTATTCTTTCAGCATCTTTAATACTAACAATATAAGAAGCGGCAGAGGCAACCAATGCGCCTAACACAAAAGTTATTTTTCCTTTATAGTTAAGCAGCATATCTTTAATGTCATATGCATCTAACACATACCCACCAGGTGAAGAAACAAATATAGCTATATCACTACCAGCTGCCTCAGATAAAAATGAGGATACCTTATCCGCTGTAACCTCCCAGCCTATAGTACCAGTCATAAAAAAAGTTTTCATATTGTTTCAACTCCTTCATTTTTTGCAATAATAGCTGCTTGCTTTTCCGCTGATATATTAGCATACTCAATCTCCTGCTGTGTGTACTCTTCAAGAAAATTATCCCATTCATTACCGTACATAGCTGCAGCATCACCACGCAGCTTAAACGCTGCATCCACGGCTGTCTTTTCAGCATTAACTTCTTGTAAAGGGTTTATTACACCTAACACAGGAGCAAGATAATTGCCTTGTAAATAGGCAAACTGTATAAAAGGATTCATAAAAAACCCAGGAGCGGTTATATATTTATTCTTAATTGCATCTTTAGCAATTTCCTTTAAAACAATCTGCATTACATTATTTTTAAAGTAATTGCGTTTATATGTAAAGTTAATTTTAAAATCATTTAGTGTACCCCTGTGTGCGGTATAACTTGTGCTATACTTTGACATAGCAACCTCGGCAGGTGTCCCTGTATATGCGCCAACATAATCATAGGCGGCAGTCTTATATTGTGCAAATGTGTTTGAGGGTGTCTTTAAATCTGTAAAGCTTAACTTTTCCCCTTTACGCGTAACATACACATTCCCTGTTCCCATACGCATAGTGTTAAAGATACGACTAAAGAACCCCTCTTTAACATCTTCACCCTTTTTAAGTTTTTCTTTTATGTTATTCCTTGCCATACCCCTGGCCTGCTGTACAGGGTCGGAAACATCCGTTTCAAAATTTCCAAACTGCATTGATTCTAACACTGCACGCTGCGTTGTAGCATCCCAGTGCCTGTCATCATTTTTCATAAAGTTAATTAGGCCATAGTGCAGAGGAAATCCGCGCATCTGCCTCGCTTGCTGTTTAAACATAAACAGAATTATATTTTGATCTTCATTATCTTCTTTAAACTTTATAGCTTTACCGTCTAACTTTATAATGGCTTTCCTTCTGAAATATTCGTCCCTTTCTATACCTAAAGTATGTGTATCATCTGTCATTTTCCAGTCAATTTGATCATTACCATACTCTATAATATCACTTAAAAAGCCTTGTTCATCCCTTAAAAACAACAATAGAGAATCACCTGCGGATAGCGTAGACACAAACATAATGCGCTGCTTTTCATAAATATTAAACTTATTACAATAAAAATGAACTATGCTTTGAAAATCTTTAGCCCAATCTTTCGCAGATTCCCTTGTCATATCAGGAATGCGCTTATAATCCGGCTGTGAACGAAAAAACATTCCGGAGCCTATAGCATAATCAGCTTGCTTATCAACAAACGCCTTTATAATTGTAGTATGGTATAAAGTTAAAGAACGTGCAACCATAATACCATAAGTATCTTTAAGCATTGAGTTTGGATCAACGTTATAGCTATTCCACCCCTCAAGATCACCGGGGATTTTTTCCCCGTCATACTGTTTCCCTGCATCAACGTTATAGACTCTGCCATTCTTATATATAATAATACTCATTTTACCACCCAGGCTTTATTACCATACCACCACCGCCACGCAATTCACGCAAACGCAGCTCTAAATCTCTTTTATCTTTAACTAATATGCTATAGTCAACCATAGTTACAGAACGGCTTGAGGCACCGCTGCTTATGGTGAATGATTGACCACCTAACCGTAGAGCATTGATAGCGGCTTTAATCTGTACTAATTCCGCTTCTATTTCTGTTATTTCTTCACTACTACAATACATTTCACCACCTACGCGGCCAACAGCTCATAATAATAAGCCTGCCATTTCTCAACAGACCATGTTCTAACATTACGCAGCTCCGAAGTACCTACTCCATAAATAAAAGTATCCCAAACTTCATTACGCTTATATATTTTAACATAACTATATTCACGGGGTTTAACCTCTTCATAACGTTCGGATAAAAACTGTTTAAAGTGCTCGTCTGGCACTTCTACAAGCTCATTTCCATTCTTATAATATTTAGGAAAATGAATTAAATTCTTTTTTGCTTTCTCATTTACCATAATGGATACAACATCTTTAAGCAGGTCAACGGCAACCATATAATTTTTTTTTAGGAGAGACTCCCCATTTATTCTATTTTCTTTTATCACTCCAAAAGTTTTAAGTGTCTTTACACCGAACAAAGCAATAAATCTATCACTGTTATACGCCACAAACTCATGAACTATGTTTGATATGTCAAAGTCAGACTCATCTTTAATAATCTTACCACTTCTCGGGTTGTATCTTGTATCAATTCCGGTTAAAGCTATAATACATTCTTTCCCGAGTATGTTATATGAATGAGCGTATACGTAATCCCTTAATGCATCCCAGCAAGGCGCATCAATTGACTTTGTATCCCCGTAAAATATTTGATAATCGACTGACCATATAGCTCCTCTGTACCCTATACCTATGACATGCAGCTCCAGTCTATCTTTATGCACATCAACGCCACCAAACAATACGAGCGCTCCATCATACACCTCTTCCCCTTCAACGTTAATAAGTTTTCCCGCGGGAACTTCACCATAACAATAATCATCTGCAGCAGCTTTAAATTCTTTCCAGGGTGTTATTTTATGCGTAATAGCCCAGGCCAATCCTTTATAGTTTATTACGTAGTCCTTATATCTTAAAAGATCATTACCATAATCGGAATCAATCAATGCTTGACAAACGCGCTCCCAGGATAGAAACATAGTAGGAGAGTATAAAGCATTTATCCTAAATGATGCATGATGCTTGTTCTTTGCTTTTGCTGTTGCTCTCCATTCACCATTAGATAGCATATACTGTTTTTTACTTTCATAAATATCTTTCTTACAGAATTTACAAATAAACTTTATTGTATCAGGGATTAAAACTTTAAGCCCTGTTTCTTTATCCTTTTCCCTTTTAAAAGTTAAGCCATACTCTCCATCTGTATCATATAACATAACAAGCAGCTGCATTTCACCACACATAGGACAAGGTACAAAGTAGTAACGTTGATCACCATTTAAAAAACTTCTTTCTATTCTGCATGTCTCTTTATTACCAGACGTTGATATTTCCAGGATTTTAAACATTCTTAAACCTAATGTTCGACCATCGATAATCCCATCGATATCACCTTGACCTTTTAGCTCTTGTGGAGCTTCTGTCCACTCATCTTTTATAATAAGCGCGAATGTGTTAGACTTTAGATCACCAATTGAGTTATAAGAAGTCAATAACAATATATGATTACCAATCAATTCCTTATAGTAAGAAGTGTCCGCCGTTTTTCTTTTCATGCGTTCGGACATAGGCTTTAATAAATGAGATAGATTAGAAGTATCTATCATAACATCAATAGCGCTGCTACTTCTTATTTTTGCAATATTCTTGTTAGATGTTATATAAAGAATAGAACCTAATCTATATTTAATGAATGCACCGATTGCACATTCAGCAACAGACACGGTGCCTCCGGATTGTCCGGGCTTTTGAATAGTAACTTTAGTATAATCGCTATCCGGGTGCAATAGATTTAAAGGTTCTATCCACTGAGGAGCTGTATTACGGCTGAATTGACCGTAATATTCAGACACCCCTGGCGGGATATACCTGTTTTGTTCTGCCCAGTCAATAAAAGGTGAAATGTTATATTCAGAAGTTAACTCTGATAAACGTTTATCAAGGCGGTCAATAACAATAAAGCTATTTTTTAGTTTCAAGTCTTAACCTCCAGGATTTAACCTCTTTCCGCTGTTCAGTTTTAACAGTATTTAATATGGTGCTATGCTCATTCGATAAAAAAGAAATAAGACCGGAGTAATCTTTTTCCTTGCAAAAGTTTTCTATAATTGGTTTAAGCTTTTTTATCAAAGAGAGAAGCTCAACATTAATAGATTCCATATATCCAAAGAACAGCATTTCAGCATCTTTGAACGTGATTAAATCACCTTGCTGTATATGAAAATTTAATTCAAGCTCTTTTAACTTTAATCTTAAAGCTTTGTTCTTTAAGATAGGTGCTTCACACTTTGCCTGCAGCGCCTGCATTTCTAAAATTTGCATTTCCGGGGATATATCTATTAACGGGTTTACTTTAGCACCTTTCTTTTTATCATTTATGGTATTACTATTTAATAAAGCTAACCAGCTGGGGTCTTCGGTGTTGATCTTTATCTTATCTTCAACGACTATGGCAAAAGGTGGAGGGTTTGGACTATTAACGAGCTTATACAGCTTTGTCCTATCGGGAGCGCCTATTAATTGTGAGGCCTGGTATTGCGTTAATAGCATAAAGCGCCTATACTCCACTCAAAAAGTTGCCAGGATTTAAAGCCCAGGACTTTAGCGTTCGATTAAACTTAAATTTCCTGGAAGAACCTATCAAATTATTCAATAGCCTAACGCCTAACATTTTTTCACACAACATACTAAAAGTATAGTAGATGATTTTTTTTATGGAGTCAAGTACTTTTTAGACTTTATTTAAAAAAGAAAAGGCCACTCCCTCACTTTTGGGGGGAGTGGCTGGGCATGGGAGATAATAGATAATAGATAAATGTAACTTACTCTGCGGATTCGATAGGGCTGTATCCCTTCCAATCGTCCGGAACAGCTGCACCAACAGACTCAACGATATATGTATCATTATCCAGGTCATAGCTAATCCAGGTTCTTTCCTCGGGCTTTACACCGCGTACAGCATATTTAAGAACTTCCCGCATTCCCTCTGTGCCTTTCTTAAATTCTTTATAGCATTCAAGCCCGGTCATGGTTACCCTTTCACGCAATACTGAAACAATTCCGGCTTTTGGGTTTACAGTGTGGGAGACTCCGATCTGGGCACCTTTTGTACCATCCCCAACAGCAAAGAGTAAAGCCCTTTTCAGGTCTTTATCATCGCTGCTGATATTGCGCAAATAGAGCTGCGCAGCGTGCCGTCTGATCTTGTTTACCCTGTTTTTACTATCCTTAGGAATGACCTCTTCAAATTGTTTAAAGCAAGCATCCAAAGGCTTTTTAACATCAATTAAAATTTCCATTTTAACTCCTTTTCAAAATGTTTGATAATAAGAGTATACCACTTAATTATCAATATGTCAATACTTATATTAAATATTTTATGATAAAGCGTAATAGAGTGCTTTGCGCCAACCTATACCCTTGTGTCCTGCAAGCCCTGTACCCGAAGCTGTTTTAGAGAATAACCACCACCGCTCCTCCGGTCTTAAAGCAAGCCATTTCTTGCATATAGTTTCGCATTGTTCCAGCTCCGCCTGCTCCGCAGCCCAGGCTAATACACAAAGCTCTTTACCTAAAAAAGGATCAAGGTATATTTTCCCCACTGTCCATGCGCCTGCAGCCTGCTTGTTATCCCGCAGGCGCTTGTTAAAATCCCGCCTGGCATCATCCCTTATTTTTACCCATAGATGATAGGATAGTTCAACCCGTTTGACCTCATTACCAGTGTACCCATAATCCTCATAAATGAGCACCTTTCTTTTCCTATCAAACGGGATAGAAACGTAAAATTTATGTAATCCTTGTGCTTTAGGCGCTCCATAATTATTATCCATATCAACCCTCCACTATAAATAATATAATAGATAAACGTTAAATAGTCAAGCAAAAAGAAAATTTCCACTTGTGCTATGTTATATTTTCTCATAGAGAAGTTGAAATTTGCCTTTCTCATAAATGCATTAACATAATAGGGTATATAACGTTAAACAATCAAGCAAATTGAAATTTTCCGCTTCTCCCCTCCCTGTCACTACTGTCACTATCCCCGACATTACTTCCGCCTAACACACACAACCTTTTAATTCCTTATAGCATAAGGAATTAAAACCCCTATATAGGTGATCTAATGACGGTCATGAACACTATGCCAGCCAACTTAATTCTGGATAAGAAGTGTTAGGTGTTAGGTGGCTTAGCCACTATACCTCTTCTCCTAAATAGTAATGATTCCTATTATCATTTATTTGTTAGGTGTTATGTTATCTTTTTGTATACTTTTATATTCTATAATTGCTATTATATGTATTTTTTGTAAAATTTATTTCAGCTTAAATTCATAATTCATCTAATGACACCCATTCACCAACCGGGTGTCATGTCTGTCAAGTCTGTCATTAATATTTCTAAAAAGTTATTTTAATTCCATATACTACAAGGAATTAAAACCATGTTGATGTTAGGTTAAAGTAATGACAAACGTCATGACAACCCTGTCACTATTGACATTATCATAATAGGCAAATACCATGCCAAACGCGCTATTATTATAGTATATAATTAAAATATATTTATATAATATTAAATAATACTTGCAATCCTTTTTATAATGTTGTATATTAGTAAAAGAGGGTAGCGCAAGGCGCAAATAAACCCTCTACCGTTGGAGGTGAATTATGATAGAAATATACAAAAACAAGTTTATTACAGTGGAAACAAAAGGATATAGGGATAGATTTATTACAGCAAAAACAATATATAATATTGAATATAAGCTTAGCACAATGAGCTTTATTGCAAAAGTCTCTTTTGATAATAGAGAAAAAGCAGTGGGTTTTATGTATAACGCACTTAGTTTTCCCATTAACGAGGCCAATCATGAATTAGACACCCGCCCAGAAAGCACCTATATATCCGGGGATACTACAATAGGAACAACAAAAGAAATTTGTCTTTCCCTTAACGATGTTAAATCCATAAATGCATATCTATCTTTATTGCCTAAAGATGAAGATATGGATCAATATAAGACTGAACTATCGAAGCATTTAGAACAACACCCCTTAACCGATGATATTAAACAGATCGTTGATTGGCAAATTGCTAAATGTGATTTGGCTAATTTCCTTAAATATGGACATAAAAACGGACATCAGGCAGCCCTGCAGGCTGGTGTGGAAGTACCCAATCCGGATAAAAGCGCCGCAGATGCAATCAGAGATTTAATAAGACGATCTCTTTATTATTGTAAACCAACAATAAATGAGTTATTTATTGCTCCGCAAGTTTAAGTAAATTACACGTTGGAGCGGACTACGTAACCGCTCCAACGGTTCACCCTGCCGGTGTATAATGTTCTATCCGGCAGGGTTCTTTTGAAAGGGGTTTAAATGGATGTTGCTATATTTCTTTCTCTGATAGTCCTACCGGTAATAATTATAGCTTCTTTTTCCTTATATGGAATTGCACATAAGGGGATAAAGTGGAATGTTATAGGAGTATTTTTATTTATTATAGCTATAATAATAGCCTTTATAGTATTAAAGCTATTTGGTGCTATTTGATGCTGCAGGGTTCTTTTGAAAGGAGACTTATTTGTTAGATAATCAACCACACTTCTACAACACAACAGAAGGCTTATTAGTATTAGGTGAAAAGTTAGGTAATAAAATAATAAACATTAGAGCAACAGCAGAGCGCCTTAAAGACGGTTCATTTAGTTGTATAGTTGGTGGATGTTATTATAAAAATGTTCCTTCTAAAGAATTAGCTGTTGATTATATAAGGAAGACTTTAAATATAGGAGAAATGTTATGGTAATTCTACCAACGGCAATTGATTTTAAACGTAGAAGAGTGGAATCTTCTGAAAATATTAAAAATTTTTTGAAAGAGCTTAATTCATTAGATGCAAAAGAGAATAAACTTGAATTATGTATCCCTTTTACACCGGATGAGCTATCCTACATTAAAGCGCGTGGGTATAGTATAGCCTGGAGCAGCCCTTGTAAATGGTGGGTAGTGTCATTCTAATGATAACTACTAAATACAATAATTTAGAAGAAAAACAGATTAATATATTTCATAATCTTTTTTCAATCTTTAATGAAAAGCTTTTTAATAATGAATTAAAGAAACCTATTATCTTAATTGATTATAATGTTAAAAAGGCTACGGGATACGCATCAAACAAACGTTTAATTGATAATGAAACAAAACAAGAAAACTCAGTTCTCGGTCTTAATCCTGATTTTTTTGATGACAGATTAGAGTTGTTACAAACATTAGCACATGAAATGTGCCATTTATGGGAGTATCAGCAACCGGGATATAACAGCAACAATAACAGACATACAAAGCTCTGGGCGGATAAAATGGAATCAATTGGCTTAATGCCGTCAAGCACAGGAAAAATTGGTGGAAAAAGAACAGGTTCAAAAGTGCTTGATTATATAATAGACTATAGCCCTTTTGCTATGGAAGCTCAAAGTATATTAGATAATAATCGGGAAATAGCCTATTTATTAGGTAAACTGATTAAAGCTAAAGAATCAAGGATAAATAAGACTTATAAATATGTCTGCCCTTTATGCAAGTGCACCCTACGGGGAAAATCCGGGCTTGATATTATTTGTGGAGTCTGTATGGAGACTATGGATGAAGTGGTTAAAACTAATGCGTAAATAGCTCTCTTTTCTCTTGACTCTATGCATTAAATAGACTATATTGTATGTATAAGGTAAGCATTAAGTGCAAATAAATACCTTGTAAAGAGGGGAAGGTAATGATGAAGCGTATTGAAACGGAAAATGATAGAAATAATGCAAGATGCGGAGTAAAGGTGTGCTCTCCATCAAGTAAATGTTGGGGGTGCCCTATAGCGGATGAGATAGAAAAAGAAAACGCTTTAACCGATGAAGCGGAATTTCAAAACTTTATAGCTGAGGAGTTTCCGCAAGATTTTGATTGACTTAATGGGTGATTATCATGATGACATCTGCCCTATCTGTGGGAAACAGATAGAAGAGGTGGGTGATAGATATACTGAGTTAGGTTCTATTATGTGTAAACTTTGTCAAAATGCATTAGAGTTAATAGAAGAAAATGATTAAACATTTTAATAATAATAAAGGAGAAATTATGGCTATTGAAAACACAAGCAACCACCCCGGGTTTATACCCGCATTTGGAGGAGATTCCTCTGTGATTGAATCACAGGAAAGAGCTGGTCAGCAAGAGTTAGTAAACTCTTCACAGTTACCAAAAAGAGGGATTGAAGAGGCTTGTAAAGAGATAACAGTAATAGGGGATTCAAAGGAAGATGCTTTATTTGTTGATGTTAAACTACCTAAAGGATGGAAAATTATTGAGGACAATCCGCCTTATTGGTCTGCCTTAATTGATGAAAAGGAGAAAGTAAGAGCAAAAATATTTTATAAAGCTGCCTTTTATGATAGGAGAGCATTTATAAAGTTTATGCTTATATATTAAAATACTTATCATTTATGCTTGACTCTTAATGTTAAATACCTTATATTATATGTATAAGGTTAATGAACGAAGAGTTCATAAATAAAAACCTTAAAGGAGCACAGAATGGTACAAATAACAATCTATGACAAAGAAAACAGAATAATTGACACAATAAAAACAACTGCTGCGGAATTAAAACTTACAGTTAACTTAATAATGTCCTGGTATTTTAAAGGAGAACAGAATGGTACATTATAAAAGCAGAGTAACAGAAACAAACGGGAACGCAGAAAACGGAATCCGTGGATCAAGAATCACTGTTTATGGAAAAGACGGGGAAGTAATTGACCGTTTTTCCATACCGGTAAGAGGTGCAAGATATTATTGCGCTAAATACCCTAATGGTGTGTATGGCAAACGTTGCACCGAAGCGGTTAATAAAATGAAAGCACAGCTTGAGAAGGTAGAACAAAATAGCTAATTGTTCTCCTTTCTCCTTTAATCATGCCCAGGGAAACCTGGGCTTGTAATGTAGCCGATGCCGGTCACAAGCCCGGATAAATTCAGAGTGAAAGGGGTTTAATATGTATAACGTTTATGACCATATCAACAAATATGCGGAGGATAATGAACTCCACCGTCAAACTATGATTGATGATGCCAGGAAAAACTTTCCGGAAATTTCGTATAAAGAAATTTCTGATATAGTCGATGTTGTTATAGAAAATTCTTGTGAATGATATATATGCTTGCCGACCTTTAACAAGGCGCATAGGAAGAAACGAGGCAAGGGCTTTTATGCTAAACTACAATAAAGGGGATATGTTAATAAATGAATTAGAGGAAATTATCATAATAAGGGATGTTTCTGTTTATGGTGTTTACTATCAATCTTTTGGTGATGATCAGACGCATTTTTTGATATTTTCAGCACTGGAAGGCTATAATTTTATTGAAAAAGAATTGGCGGTTAAAAAGCTAAAGATAAAGCTGTCTAAAAAAACAGTCAATGATTGTCTTTGCCTTGCTGCTGCTTTTGTAAGAATTGTTGATATGGCCGCAGAGGATAGGGCAGTTTGTGCTGTTAATTTAGCGGATGGTGTGTCTACCGTAAATAATTTAATCAGCTGGTTTAAAACAGAGGAGTAATCATGGACAAAGTCTTAATAACGGTAGAAGCGCTGAAAGAGATTGAAATATTTCTTTCAGCGCTTGAAAGGACAAAGACAGAGTTGCAGAAATTCACAGCTAAAGAGGGGAATGGGCGCTTTGTCCATAAATTAAATGGAATAAGTGCAAAATTATTTATGGGGATCAATGCCATTCGCTCATGGATAAAGATAGGAACAAAGGGGGAATAATATGGATAAGTTAGATGTTCTTAAAAAAGAGTTCGGTGGCACAATAACGGAAATAGATAATCAGAGACAGTACCAATTAACAGACGGAAAAAATCTGCTGCTTGTTAGTTTTGTGCATGAATGTCTTAAAGTTATTTATAGGGATAAATCCGGAGATGAAGAAATGCACTTATTTAAACATTTTTTGAGTGTAGAGGGCTTTATCAAATTAAAAGGCTTTAAAGGAGTAATTTAATCATGGATAATATTTTTTATGAGCTTAAAGCAGATTTCGGTGGTGATGTCTTTGTTTATGGGGACTATTCTCAATATAGGTTAAAAACTGATGAAATGTTAATCACTGTGGATATAGCTATTGCAAGAAACCCACAAACAGACATTATCGGTGATATGTTTAAGGTTGTTTGTAATAGTTTTTGCGGTTTATATCATGAAACATGTATACTACAAAAATTATCCTCTGTTAAAGATTGTCTTAAAAGACATATTGAAAAAGTTTTTTCTTTAAGCTATAATAAACAAGCTTTAATTGATGTTCTGTTAGAATCTACTAAAGATATTAAAAAAGAGCTTAAAGGATGTCTAACAAATAACAAAAGTAAAAAGTTAAATGGTATTGATACGAATCTTTTTACCTTACATAAAAATGAAAAAGTTACTCTGGTTAAATCTGAAAAGTTTGTAGTGGCTTGTCTTTATGATTTTAATGATACTGGTCACCCCATATGGGCTTTAGAAGAACATGATAACTATGATAGTGCTTTAGAATCATATAACAAACAACATAACTGCTATCATGCTATAAGGCTTTTTAAGGTAATGAAAGAAGGAGAATAGACTATGCAATTTATAGAAGGAAACGAAAAAATTGTTCAGATACTAAAAACACTTTTGCTTGATGCGGAAAGTGAATGGAGTAAGTATGAAGGTACTAACAAAGAAGCTCTTAAGCTATTTTATATAGTGTTAGGGATTAAAGGTGTAATAATGTGTTTACAAAGCCTTACTGACTGGATACTTTTAAGTTATAATGATGAGCTTATATTAGAAAATAAGAATATTATTAAATTGCTTAATGCACTTTTGCTTGATGCGGAAAGCGAATGTATTAAATATTGTAGGGATAAGCAAGATAGCGCGGTTAACAAAGAGGCTTTTAAGCTGGGATATATACAATCTGGTATTAACACTCTAATAAACAGCATAGAGCGAAAAACTCAAGATAATATGCACAGTCTAATTAAAAAAGTAACAGGTGAAGACTACCAGGAAGACTTTATAAATTACTTTCATAGCATTTATTGTATACCAGAATGCGGCTGTGAGTGTAACGAGCATTATATTGAAGGTGCTGACTTAAAAGATATTTTAGGTTGTTGTATCGTTAAACATAGTGAAAAAGAAGCTATTGATATAATCAACACTGTTATTGATAATGTTGATAAGGAGTATTATTGGGAGGGGGCTATAGGCTGGAAAAAGATTGAGTATTTAGGTTAATAGCATGGATGACAAAATATTTAAAGAGCTTCTGGAAATATTAGAGGAAAACTCTGAAACACATATCATATATAAAGAAAAGAACTCATTAGGCAAAGAAGTATACTATCGCTTTTTACAAAACAGACAAAATATTATGGCTACTATTATAACCACAAATACTTTAGATAAAGAAAAAACCTTTAACTTTATAAAATATGAATCAAGAACAGTAGTTAGAATATCCGCTTTGAAGTGGGCTTTTAATATAGAAGAAAAGGAGCTTTAACATGGATGATATAACAGCAAATGAATTAAAGAAACTTTTGGAAGATGCGGATAATGCATATACAGCTTATAAAGGTTATGAAGTGATTGGTGATCCATATGAAGATGATAATTCTCCTTGCAAGTTTAAATATAGCTATGTTAAATCTGGCATAGAGCATATATTAAAAAATCATTTTGATAAAACAGAGGGGCGGTAGTATGTATGTTGTTAGTATAGACAAATATCCACCAATAAAGATGTCCTTTATTGAAGCGCGGGAGGTTCTTTTATTAAGAGGATACAACAATAAGAAATTTACACCTAACTACTTATCATCATTAAATAAGTTAATTTTTAATGGTGTAACTATTAACATTATTAAAGGGAAAAAATATGTTTGACTATATAAGAGAATTTGTAGGAGAGGAAAGGAAGGGTATAATATCTAAACTTGTAACAGATATAGAGACACTTTATGAATTACATAAAGATATGAGTCTTTTATATGGTGTTTATTTAGGCGAATTAAAAGTGCTTACCGGGAATGTCATTGATTTTAATAGAGCTTTGTCAAATGTGCTGAATCCCGCTATGTTTGAAGTATTTGGTGAAGCATTTCTTAAAATAAAGATAGGTAATATAAAATAAAAGGAAGTGTAAAATGTCCGATTATATAAAGGAATTTATAACAAAAGTAAACGATAAGAAAAATGAAGATATTATTTTTAATAAACTTGTTAAAGAAATAAGGAAGCTTAATAAGGTGTTAAATAATATGACTTTAGTCTATGGTGTTTATTTAGGTGAAGCAAGAGTAACGGCGTTAAATAAATATATGTTTAGTGATATTATTGATAATGTAGTAAACCCCGCTTTTTATATAGTATTCAGTGAAAGCTTTTTGGATATATGTATTGGTGCAATTAAAGAGAGGTGATAGTATGTATGAATTTTTAGAAACATATTTTTTAAATAATGGGGGTAAGGAACAAGCTATGACTATTCTTAAAGAAAAAATAAGCTCTTTATATAAAGAAAATAACAATATAGCAATTGTTTATGGATTTATTATGGGATTAACCAGAGCGCGTATAGTCTATGACGGGAACTATTTAACGTTCATTAAAGATTTTTTAAATCCTGCTATGTTTGAAGTGTTTGGTGAAGAGTTTTTAAAGATAAGAATAGAGGGGTAAGTATGGAAAAAATAATAAACGATCAAAGGGAAAAAGATATAAGAAAAGTGTGCAAAGCGCTGTTGTACTTTCATTTTGTATGTGTTACTCCGGAGCAGGATGAGTGGGTACATTGCAGGTATTGCAAAAGTAGCGGAGTAATGGCAAAGAATTTCAGATTTCTCCATAGAGGGGAGCAGCGAGCAGCAGCAAAAAGAATTAAGCATGATATATACTGCCCCGTACTTATTGCAAAAGATTTACTAACATAGAGATATAATGGAAAAGATAAATGAAAAATTAGACATAATAAAGCAGGCTTTAGCAAAGGTTAGATACTTTAGTAATGATTATGGAATATCCTTTTGTGGTGTAGCTGTAGTTAGTGAAAAAATAAAGGCCGCGGAAAATGCTATTGTCTTTCTTGAATCATTACCACATAACAATATATTGATAATAAAAGAACACATAAAAACAATAAAAGAAGCTTTAAACGCTATTATGTTTAGAGTTAATGACTATGGAATGAAAAAGTATAAATGGAAAGCAGTAAAAGATAAAATAACCGCTGCAGAGGGTGCTCTTGCTTCTCTTCCCGGATGTTATGCGAATGTGTAAGCAAAATTTATGCCAGCAAGCCGGGAACAAAGTTTATTTTGGTTTTTAATTTTAAATAATAATTGTAAAATACTTTACAATTTATAATTATTGTGTATACTGTAAATATGGAGCATGTGAAATGGAAAAAGGAAAAAAGATGCATATACTGTCTATTTCCATTGATATTGTGTGTATTGTGTTTATTTGTATTGGTGCAACAAGTGCATTCACAGGATCAAACAAAGAACAAACTACAAAGCTTGAACAATCAATCGATGATAATTATAAACGAATTGAAACTAATTTATCAGGAATTGCAGAACAAATTGACGTTATCCAATCAACAACTAACAAACTACAAAATATTATTAAAGAATTACAGCGACAAACTACAGAGCTTGAATCAGGCTTTGACGATATACAAAAATTCTATCGGGATATTGGAACAGGACTACAAACAACTATTGACAAATTACAACAGCTTGAAAAGCTTAATAGAGAAACTGGAAAAGAAATTGAAAAACTATGATAAAGAAAAAATTATCACATCAAGTATTAGCGCTATTATAGCGTTGATAGTTGGTTATATTGTAGGCTATTTAGTAAAACAGCTTACAATATAAACTATAAAAAAGGAATATAATCATGAGTTTATTATTCTTGACATTATTTTTAGGATTATTTATTGATTACTTTGTGTGATTAGGTGCAGGCGCTGCCTGCCCTTATTCCCTTTAAAGGAGCTTATAATGAGTGATACGGAAATACAGAGCAAAAAACAACTTGCTCTTTTAACTAATGAAATGATTGATAATGTTATTTCAACCTCGGATGAAGATATACTGAAAGAGGTTAAAGAGGACTATGGCAGCTCTGATTATGAAGCTAACAAAATGCGTGAAATAATAGCAAAGATGAAAATATTCGCAGCTATTGCGAATAAAAGGATTTAGCATGGATGAACTATTTAATGTAAAGAATTTAAAGCAAATTAAATATGAACACGGTGGCAGCAGAATATATCTTGAATCTAATCATAAAAGAATTTTGCTATGTGATACCTTTAGCTACTTTGATACTTTTAGTAATTCAACAGAGGATAACAATAATCAGCGTGAGGAAATAAGGGAAGTCATATTTAATGCTATTAAAGAATATTTAGGGAAGTAAAGGTAAATAATGCAAACAATAAGAGAAATAGCGCAGAATGTTGTGAGAATGGAAGATGTCCAGCCCGGTTACCCTAATTGGCAAAGAATACAGGAATTAAAGAAAAAAAACATAAAACCCGCTTCCGGAATGATGAAAGGTGTTACATGGTGTAACAGGTTTGTTGATAGAGTTGCAACTCTTGCAGGATATGACACATACCCTATGCTTGATGATAAGTATCATCATATAGGCTACACAAACGCAAATACTTGTTATAATCAATTATGTAAGGCGGTAGAAAATGGAACAATCCCGGTGGATGTTACTGCTGCGGTAGCACAAAGTTTAGCTAATATGAATATATTAGTTATAATGGCAGCACCTGGTAGATATCACGGTCATGTTGCTATTGTAATTAATGATAGAGTACCATATGATGAAAAGTTAGGTGTAAAGATCATACAGGCCGGTGGGCTTAATGGGGAGTTCTATGCAAATAAAATATTTATTGCACCTTTTATTTATCCGGAAAGAATAAGATATTTCTTATTGAATAGGATAAAGAGCCTAAAAGAATGACTTATTACGAATTACGCAATCATTTTACAACTTATCATTTAGGCTATATAACAAAGAAAGGGCTTGTTATTATAATAAATAAATGGCAAGAGGAAGGAGCTAAAATAAAATGACTAAAAATATAATGATTGACCTTGAGACTATGGGAACTAATTCATTCACACCTATCATTTCAATAGGCGCTGTATATTTCGATGAATATGGTATTGGTGAAAAGTTTTATACTAAAGTCTCATTAGACTCTTGCTTAAATTGCGGTATGAAAATTGATGCTGACTCTGTTATATGGTGGCTGCAGCAATCCGATGAAGCAAGAAAAGAGTTTAAATATAATTCTCAAGATAGGTGCATTCAAGATGCTTTAGCTATGTTTAAAGATTTTTATAAAGAGGATTCTTATGTCTGGGGTAATGGTGCGGATTTTGATATTGTAATATTGGCTAATGCATATAAAAGAGTTAATCTTCCTGTTCCCTGGAAATTTTATCATGTTTGTTGTTTTAGAACGATTAGAACGCTTTTTCCGGATATAGAGGCACAAGATTGTTCCGATTTGATTGCACATAACGCTTTACATGATGCTATAAATCAAGCAGCTTATGCTATTGAAGTTTTAAGGCTTTTAAAAAGAGTAGGTAATGAATGAGTGTTAGAATAAGCAATTCTTTGATATCTGCGGTTGATTGGTATTTAACAGCACCAAACACAGCACATAATAAAAAAGAGGGTGAAACCTGGAAATCAGATGCTTTAAACCAATTAAAGTCACTTATATTTAAGATGCCATTTATTGAATCGGAAGAGATGAAACATGGCCTTGTATTTGAAGAATTCCTTTATAAATGCGCTTTAAATAATAAACGCGGAAAAACAGAGCTTTTTAATAAAGTGCTTAATAATATAATAGGTGCACAGTATCAAAAGTGGATGAAGCAATTACGGTTTGGAGTTACTTATGATATGAAAGGTTATAATATTGTAATGTCGGGAAAGATAGACGTTTTAAAAGAAGATAAAATCATAGACATTAAAACAACTAACAGTTTTAATAAAGATAAATATACAAATAGCTGGCAGCATATAATTTATTGCATAGGTACTGGTCTGTTAAACTTTGAATATCATGTGATTACATGGGGTAAGTACCCTACAATAAAGAGTTATGACATAGTGCCTTTTAATTGTAATAAGGATGACTTATACTATATTTATAAGCCTATGTTGGAAAAGAAAATTGAAGAATGTTTAGCTGTTATTGACCAGTTAGGCTATCTAAAAGAATATTTATCCGGATTCTATTGTATTTAAAAGGGGTTGCAATGGCAAATAAACAAGAGCGTATTTTCAGGGGACATAAATTTTTTACTGAAATAATTCATAATGAGGATGATAATAAGGATTATGAGTGCATGACAGTAGCGGATTTTGCAAAGGCAACAGGAAAACACGTTTCACAAGTACACTTATACATGAGAAAATTTCCTAATATTACACCTTTAAAAGTAATAAGAATTATAAATAAGCCTTTTATACCTGTTAGTGAGCTGTGTGACTTTGTATTTACTACTAACAGCATAATGACTTATCGCTATAACGCGGCAGGGGAAAAAGTTTTTACAGATAAAGGAATTGAAAAAATTGTTGAATAAAATAGTTCCTTTACCCCGACAATATCAATATGATGCCTTTAATTATTTACAGTTAAAAAGATCTGCTGCTTTAGCTATGGAGCAGGGATTAGGTAAAACAAAAGTTTGTTTAATGTATGCGGAATATCTATACAATTTAGGTGTAACGGATAGGATTCTTGTTATATGTCCTAATAGTTTAAAGTATCAGTGGGTAGAGGATGAACCAAATACTCACCTGATAAATGATTTTAAAGGTATGTTCTGGGACAACTTCGTGACTAAAAAGAGAAAAAAGGAGTTTGATTGTTTCCTGTTGTATAAAGGCTTAAAGATATTTAGCGTTAACTACGAAGCATTTAGCAGTAATAGAGTTGATAAATATATCATTCAATATTTAAAAGATAAGGAAGCGCTTATAGTATGCGATGAAAGCACAGAGATTAAAAATCCAAAGGCTTTAAGAACAATAAAAATATTAAGTAGATTCATAAAAAGAAAATATAAAGTAATTTTATCCGGTACTTTATTAAATAATAGTCCTTTTGACCTATGGCCTCAATATGAATTTCTATATCCTAACTTTTGGGGTATGGATTATTCTATGTTTATATATCATCATGCTATGATGATCAAAAAAACTCACCCGGTAACTAATGCAGTGAAAAATGCTGTAATGACTGAATTTGATTTTAATATAATAAAGAGTAGGCTTAATAAGATTATAAAAGATAAAGGAAGATTAACAGAGAAAGACTTTGAATATTTATCAGATATTCTATTTGTTAGGGAAAAAGATTTAATATCTATCCATGCTATGGGTAAGTTTACGCCATATAAAAACCTAACAGAGCTGCGTAATAAGATGTCAAAGGTTACGTTTTACTGTAAAAAAGAAGGTAACCTTGAACTACCGGAAAAGATTTATAATAAGCTGGAATGTGAATTAAACGCAGAGCAGAAACGACTAATAAAAGAGCTTAAAAGTGACTTAATGACTCAATATGAAGATAAGACACTTACTTTAAAGAGTGTTATATGTTTGTTGTTAAGACAGCAAATGATAACTGGTGGATTATTCCCTTATGAAGATATTATCTTTGATTCCGATGGATACCCTATTGATAGCATAAAGGGTACAAACTATATTGATAATGTGGAGAAGTTTAATCTGTTTGAGGAATATATCGCCAGCGTAGGTGATGGTGATACGGTTATTGTATGGGCTATCTTTAAGTATGAGCTTTTGAAGTTGCATGAAATACTTTTAGATAATGGTAAAAGTGCTTATCTTTATTATGGTGATACTCCGCATAATGAAAGACAAGAAATAATTGAAAACTTTAGACAGGGTAAAGCGCAGTATCTTGTAATAAATCCTGCTGTTGGTAAGTTTGGCCTTAATCTTCAAATTGCTAATCGTCAATTATTTTATAGTAACAGCTGGAAAGCAGATAACAGATTACAGGCGGAAGACCGTTCTCATAGGTTAGGACAAAAAAGAGCGGTTATATACACTGATGTTATTTGTCGTAACTCTGTTGATGAAAAGATTTTAAAAGCTCTAAAAAATAAAACAGATTTAATAAATTATTTAAGAAGTAATCCGAAGGAGTTTTAAATGAGCAATATATTTGATAAGTATACTAAAGATCAAACTATTGAAAATAAAGATTTACAAGATTTACAGTTTTTACTTAATAGGTTAAAAGACTGTGAACATAAGCTAAAAGTGCATGAGGAAAATGGAAAGTTTTTACAGAATGACCTTGAGCATATAAAAAGGAAAGCTATCCCGGAATTGTTTAACAAGATTGGTTTACAAAAAATAAACCTAACAACAGGGCAGCAGATTGAGGTAAAGAATGTTTTATATACGTCTATTGCTAAAGAAAAGGTCAAACAGTTATATAAAGAGCTTATATCTTTATACGGAATTGAATGTGAAGATTTGTTTAAAACGGAGCTTGTAATAAATGACGCTCCGGCATTCGCTAAACAGCTGTTTATTGATAGTAAGATTCCCTACGATGAAGAAAAGACAATTCACTGGAAAACGTTAAACGCTTTTTGTAAAAAGCTTTTAGAGCAAGGTAAAAAAATACCAGACAGTGTTACGGTGTTTCAATATAAAGAAGCGGAGATAAAAGAATAAAGGGGAGTATATGGTATTAAGATTTGAATTAACAGATAATGATTTAAGGGAAATGGTTTATAAGCGCATAATTCATCAATTCGGTTTACCGGATGAATGCTTTAAAAAAGATGAAATTTTATTTATTTTGTCTAATGAGGCAGGGGAATCTTTCAGCACAATAAGCGCTGTTGTTAGGTGCTCATTAGATAAAGATAAAGATAAAGATAAAGGTAAGAATAATAATCTTATGAAAATACTTACAAAAGATGACTCTGAATAATATTAGAGTATAAATATAAATATTAAGATAAGGAGTTTAAAAACAGTATGGAAGAGAAAGATTTAATCATACCGGGTAAAGAAGTGCTTGACTTATTTAACAAGCATAAAAAAGAATCAAGCGGTTTTGAAGGATTAACGCAAGATGCATTTAAAATGCCGTTCATCAAGATTCTTGAGGATTTATCTCCGGAGGTCAAGCATGGTGCTTTCCGCGTTGAAGGTGCACGGCCTGGAATGTTTTTTAATACGGCAACTCATGAGATATCAGAAAAGATTCAGGTTATTGTATTAAAAGTAAAACACTCATTGCTTGCCTGGGCACCTAAACGCGCGGGATTTAGAGGGGAGTTTGAAATAAGCCAGGAAAAGTCTATTGTTGTAAGTACAGAAAAAAATGGTTTTATTAAATATGATAAAGATAATAACCTAATACAGGATACATTAACATTCTTTTTATTAAATGCGAATGATATGCAGGCGCTGGCGGCTATGCCATTAGCAGTAACGCGCTTTAAAGACGGTCAAGCATTTAACAGCCGTTTGTTGTATTTAAAGTGCAATGGTGAATATGTTGGTGTAACCTGGGCGGCTGTATGGGAATTAGGGCTGGTGGAAAAAACAAATGACCAGGGCACTTGGAATATACTCGGGAATACCCCGGAGTTTATCCGTTTTGTAACAGAGGATGAAATAAACAAATTTATTCTGCCCGCTTTAGAAGGTATTAAAGACAGGGTGGTCAATTATAATGATTTAAGCCAGGAATCCGAAGGAGCTGGTGAAACAGAAAAAGAAGAATGGTAGAATTGTTGTTTTAATTATTGTTTATTTTCTTTTATTACGCGCGCGATTAATCGCGCGCTATTTATAACTAATTAAGGGCAGCTATGACACTTAATGATGACACTATCAATATGTTTATGACTTTGTTTGATGGTAATAAAGATTTTTACGGGGAGTATATAGCAGGTGAAAAGAATACAGAAGGAAAAGAAAAGGGAGCTTGTTCTACTATAAAACAACCGGTGACCTTTGAACTATATAAAG
>Ga0210125_1000018_pt1 | contig 43551 bp, 33 predicted proteins | sample RushMan_CattailN_FD_185555 | JGI IMG/M metagenome (GOLD analysis project Ga0210125, IMG submission 185555) | Wetland microbial communities from San Francisco Bay, California, USA, that impact long-term carbon sequestration -... | ecosystem: Environmental > Aquatic > Marine > Wetlands ...
GTTTGGGTCAGTGCAGGAGCTTTCAATTTCGAATCAGGACGCGCTTGAGCATTTCCTGGCGATAGGCTTTCATCAACTGATTCCTGGTAATGATCCCTTTTACTTTGCGTGAACCGTTGTTTCGCTCCACAACGGGCAGTTGTTCCATATCGATGAAGCTGAATTTGTTGAGGGATGAAGCCAGGGATTCTTCCGGGGTAACATAAATGATGTCGGGATTTATCAGGTCCTTGGCCAAAATCAAGCCGTTCAGACCGTCTTCGAAAATGAACTCCTTAAGATCCGAAAAGGAGATCACGCCTTCGAGGTCTTCTTTTTCATCGACGATATAGATATAGTTGCCAGGATGATTCAGACATCTTTGCATCACTTCCTGATAAGGTGTTGTGGATGGGACTTGTACGCATCCCGCTTCCATAATATCCTTAACATGTAAATTCGAGAGAATACCCATTTCGCGGCCGGCTTGAATATCTATGCCTTTGTGAGTCAGGCTCAGCGTGTAGATGGAGCCGCGAAGAATGCTCTTTTGCACAAGCGTGGCCAGAATGCAGGCAGTCATCATTGGAAGAATGACCGTATAGGCATTGGTCAGTTCAAACACCATAATGATTGCAGTCATTGGAGCTTGAACTACGGCACCGAGCATCGCTCCCATTCCAACAATCCCATAACCTCCGGTCGCCGGCACTATTTGCGGTAACCATTGGTGGAAAATGCTTCCGCAGGCACTTCCCAGCATCGCTCCCAGGAATAACGCAGGGCACAAAATTCCCCCGGAGCCTCCCGATCCCAATGTAAAGCCGGTAGCTATGATCTTTGCGGCCACTAAAATGAACAAGAAACCGGGAAGAAAGTTGCCCTTAATTGCCTGCGTAATGGGAGCATAGGAATAGCCAAATACTTCCGGCAGATAGAATCCGATGATGCCGACAAAAAGCCCGCCGATTGCTGGTTTGAGAGCCGTAGGCAGTTTTACGTGGCGATGAAAAACTCCCTCCGACAAATGCATAAACTGGGTGAAAGCGACCGATGTCAATCCTGCCAGAATTCCCATAATTGCATATAAAAGAATTTCCGCCGGGCTGAACAATTCGTACGGAGGAACATGGAGCATCGCTCCGTGTGGCAGGAATGCTCGTGCAAAAGCGGTAGCCACCACCGAGGAAATCACAATCGGACTGAAGGAGTGAACGTTGAATTCTCCGAGAATCACTTCCAGTGCAAATAACACTCCGGCGATAGGGGCATTAAAGATGAACGCCAGGCCTGCTGCAGCGCCACAAGCGACAACCACTCGCTGTCGTTCTCCTGACACTCGGAAAAATTGACCTACGCCGGAAGCCAAGGCCGATCCGATTTGGATAATAGGTCCTTCGCTGCCTGCAGAACCGCCGGAGCCCAAGGTAAGGGCAGACATGACCATCCGCAGGATTCCATTGGTCCACCGTACGAAACCGTTCTTTAACGCCACCGCCTCCATTGTGGATGGAACACCGTCAGCTGTCGCTTCCTTTGGAAAGAAGTATATAAAAGGAGCTAGAAGTAAACCGCCCAATGCGGGAATCAAGGGGACAATCCAGACACTGCTGCTGCCGAACCAGGTGGGCACAATTGTTACGAAAAAAACCGAAGCATAGTGCAAAAGTCTTTCGAAAACAAAGCAACCGCCCCCAACGACAACCCCAATTACGACCGCCAGGATGATCAGAAAAGTCTGATCGCTCACTCTCAAATGGCGAAAAAAAGAAAACAGCAAATTTCGGCACTGGCGGATCAGAAAGTATTCGCTCACGATCTCACCCCTCGCACTGCCTGTTCCAGAAATTGACCTACAAGGACACCGGGATTGGAGGGAACATCGTTTTGGCAGTGCTCCCTGCCGTTTCCATTTCCACGGCCGTTGCCGTTACCGTTTTCTTTTCCCAGTCGAACCGGTTTGAACAGTTCGATGGAAGGCTTTTCGGATTTCGTTTCGAATATAGTGATAATATCTTCGGGATTTTCGGTCTCCAGCAGTTGCTGGTAGATGGTTTGATCTTTAAGAAGACGCACGATGTGGTAAAGACATTGTATGAAAAATGTTTTCTTGCGGGGGTGGGCGAAGGCCAACAGCAGGAGATGCACCGGCCGTCGATCAATTGAGTCGAATTCTATCCCTTTTTTGGAGCGGGCGAAAATCAAGGTAGGCATGTTTGCTTCTTCAGTAAAAACATGAGGCACGGCAAAGCCTCCACCGATGCCCGTCGTGGAGAGTTTTTCCCGTTCCAGAAGATCTATCGTGGCCTTTTCTTTGTTTCGCAGACGGCCGTTCTGAGGGATCTTTTTCATCACCTCTACAATTGATTCGAGGTGTTCGCGGCTTTCGATGTCCAAGAGAACGTTTTTTGTTTCAAGGAAACTTGCAAGATTCATGAGATTATCCTCCGTCGAAGAAAATTTGATTTCGTTCGAGAGGACATAAGCACAAATGGTGCCAAATTATTTTATACTTAAATCTCAATTAGTTAATATATTCATAATATGCATTCTCACTTTGTTTAATGGAAAACCTGCAAATTTTGCAGATTGAAAGAAGACAGGCACCCCGTACAAACTCCGAAATAAGAAACAATCGCGTAAAGGCGTGACTAATGACAGGGCCCTGGAATCCGAATGATCCCGCGGGGCTAAAGGACTGCGCTGCCAATAGGGCTGGATACGGGCTTTTGCCAATGCGTAACAAAACAAACAAGAGGAAATTCGCTCAAAGGTTGCATTTGATGCAGGGGGAGGGAAGCGGTTGTGTGGGCAAGACAAAAAGGCCTGCAAATGTTGCAGTAAGGGTAGAATCAGCTTTCTTTTAAATTCAGTTTCTTGATTTTATAATAGAGATCGCGTTCGCTGATACCCAGGGACTCCGCCGTCATACGGCGATGCCCCTTGAAGTGCGTGAGTACCCGTTGAATATGATTCCTTTCTACCTGATCCAGTGCCCAATTCATGGGGTAAATATCGGTATCAGCCTTTTGGTTATCTGCACCGCCCTTTTTCTGTTGGGATGATTTGTAGTGTCCAAATGATTCGGGAGTGATCCCTTTCCCACGACTCAAGACTACCGAACGTTCCAATGAATTCTTTAGCTCTCTGATGTTTCCCGGCCAATCGTAGGCCATCAGAACATCCATCACAGTCTTGGCAATTCTTAGATTGGCACGACCGTATTTCTCTCGAAATTGGTTCAAAAAATGTTCTACCAGTAGGGGAATGTCTTCCTTGCGTTCCCTTAAGGGAGGCAAGTCAATGCGGACAACATTGAGCCTGAAATACAGGTCCTCGCGGAAGCGTTCCTGCCCGCATAGATGGGCAAGATCCTTATTTGTGGCAGCAATCACACGAACATCAACGAGATGAGTTTCAGTGCCGCCCAGACGTTGCAGACGTCCTTCCTCCAGAAGTCGCAGGAAGTCCACCTGACTGCTCAATGCCATCTCAGCCACTTCATCTAGAAATAAAGTCCCTTCGTGCGCCAGTTCAAAACGGCCTTTCTTCCGGTTGTGAGCCCCTGTGAAAGCTCCCCTTTCGTAACCGAACAGTTCACTCTCAAACAACTCGGCGGGAAGCGCTCCGCAATTCATGGTGACGAACGGACCCCTGCATCTGTGACTTCTCTGATGGATGGCTCGTGCAATCAACTCCTTGCCGGTTCCCGTTTCTCCTTCAATCAGAACGGGAACATCGGTTGGGGCTACCTGATCAACCAAGTCAAGAATTTCCATCAATGCCATGCTGCATCCCACGATGCTTTGATACTCTCGCTCCCGACGCAGTTGAAGGCGCAATCTTTTATTTTCTTCTTCTAACTGGGTAGCCCTCAAAATTCGCTGAACGTAGCTTCGAAGTCTTTTCAACTGAATGGGCTTAGTGATGTAGTCGTATGCTCCTTCCCGAAGTGCCTCGACCGCTGTTTCTACAGTGGCGTAAGCCGTCATGATTACAACTTCGGTTTGGGGGGATTTGGTTTTGACTTGTCGGAGGACCTGGATGCCGTCCTGATCGCCCAGGACTAAATCGAGCAAAATGAGGTGATAATTTTGCTTTTGGATAAAATTCAGTGCCTCTTCACCATTCTTGGCTGTATCCAGCGAGTACCCATGCCCGCCCAAAGCCTCTCGCAAGGCTTCGCGTATGTTTTCTTCGTCATCGGCGATTAAAATTCTATATGAATTCATGCGAATAATTTAACGCCCTTTCAGACCTTTAACAAAGGCTCCAATGAACAGCTCGGATCGGATGATCATCCTTGGTCACACTCTTCTACAAGAGGAAAACTCAGCTCAAAAACCGTCCCTTCGCCCACCCAACTCACGACATTAATCTCTCCGCCATGCTGTGAGACGATGTTATGCACGATACTCAATCCCAACCCCGTTCCCTTTGCTTTGGTTGTAAAATAAGGATCGAAGATCCGGCTCAAATTCTGCCACTCCACTCCACGGCCGGTGTCTTCAATTTTGATTATAATTTGGTTTTTATTATTGATGTGGCTGCTTAAGCGAATCCGACCTGCTTTATCCTTCATGGCTTCAACAGAGTTCTTGAACATATTGATGAAAACCTGGATTAGGAGATTTTTATCGCCGAGAATATAAACGGGGCTGTCCAGAGTTCTTGTCAATAGCTCATGTCCCGCTGACTCCACCTCGGCTTGCATCTTCATAGTCACTTCTTGAATCACCTGATGAAGATCCAGCTTGGAGCGCTCAATGGCTGGTGGGTGAACACTCAAGTGGGTATTCCGGAGTATGGCATCAAGTCGATGCAATTCAGAGAAAACAACGCTCAAATAGCGTCGAACCCTATCGTCCAGCTGCACCCTAAGCTTTTCTTCCAGGTATTCCTGCAAAAGTTGCAGGTTCATATCCATTGCGCTGAGGGGGTTCCTAATTTCGTGAATAATGCGGCGAGTCAAGTGTCCGAGAGCAGCAAATCGCTCTTGCCTTCTTACTTTTTCTTCGAGTGAACGAATGGGGGACAGGTCTTTGACAAGAATGATGTTGCCGATTGATCTATTCTCTTCGTCGTGGAGGGCCGAAATGGTTACTCGCAGAGGCATCATTTTGCCGTCAGTTCGCGTGTAAGTGATTTCTTCCTCCTCTTCCCGCCGGTTTTCTCCATCAGAAGTGGAACTCAACATTTTCAAAATGGGGTCGTTGGCCGGAAGCACACTTTCAATCGGTTCTTGATGGCATTCTTCTCTGCAGATTCCGAGTATGTCCTGCATTGCCAAATTGCAGCTGGTTATTTTACTCTTTCGGTCGGTCGTTAACACTCCTCGCGTGATACTCTGCAGTATATAGTTGTCGATGCTTCGCACTTCCTTTAGCCGCCGAGTTGTTTTGAAGTAAAAAGAGACAAAGCCGAGCACCATTAAACCAAGTATCAGGATTGGCAAAAGGAGCAGCAGGTCCAGCCAGATTTCTTGCTCATAGATTGAATTGATTTTCTGGAATACGGTGTCATCCTGAATACTTTGCAAAAGAATCAGGCGGAACTGCTTCTGACTTGCAGAAATATCCAGAAACAACCAAAGGCAAATTCCCAGTGCAAATAATGTGACGGCGATCAAAGCAAGGTGCACCCACAATGCTTGGGTCGTCAACGGATTTCTATTAGTTACCTCATACCTCGGCAGTTTTTTTAGGAGATTTTTCAGCATCTTTTATGACTCAAAATACCGGCAAAAGCTGCTGCTGCAGTTTCTGACATGAGCCCGGAGCAAAATACAGATGATCGTCTAAAGATCGATTACCGCCCCAGGTCCCGGAACGATGACACTGAAGTCATCGACTTCCCGCGCGAATTGTAAGATTTCAGGGTATCGCTTTTTTCTTACATCGCGTTGTATATGAACCAGAGCCAGAGAGCGAGCACCAGCTTTCCTGGCAAACCCAATACACTTTTGAACAGTGCCGTGCCCTGGTGTGTTATCGTCGATATCGAACGCCTCATGCACGATCAAATCGCAGTTTTGGGCGAGCGCAAGAGTTTCTGCAGTCGGGGAACCGTCGCCACTGTAAAAAAAAGATTTCTTCCCGTTATCAATACGCACAGCGAGATCACGCTGCCCATGACCGTTTTGGGCAGACTGCCAGCTCAATTCTAAAATGGTTAGCTCCCCATATTCGGGTTCCGCCTCCTCAAAAATCAGTGGATAGGTTAATTTCTTCGCGAAGCCGGGATATGCCAGATCCATGGTGCCTCGAATCAATTGTTCAATTCCCGTCTGGCTCACCATAGTCAGAGGTTTATGCCGTTTCATTTCCCAGAATCTCAGCAAAAGGGTGGGTACGCCAAAGAAATGGTCTCCATGGAAGTGGGAAATCCACACAGCATCTAAGTCGTTGGGATCGCTTGTATGTTTGAAGCACAGAGGTGTCACCGTGGGACCACAGTCCAAAAGAATTGATTTTTGCTTCCCATCCCTTCCTTCGGTTTGCAACCATACCGAAGTGTTAGGCAGACTTTCGTCGCAAGCTTCCCCGACACCTAAAAATACGGCTCTCATAAGCACCGACTCCGTGGTTGTATAATCAAAGGGCTGTTTACGCATTCTCCTTCGCATTTATGGCTTTGCATGATAAAAACTAAAATTGCTGCATGCTTGGATTTTTATCTATTTTTTCTTTTAACACAATTGGCAAAAAACTTTCGAAAACTGACAGGAGCCACATGAACGAATCGCTCTTAAGAGAAAAAATTGAAGAATATTCAAGATTTCCTCTTCGTGGCAGAATAAACATAATAACAGATACCACCGAATTTATGAATATCAAAGCCGACGATGTTTTGGAGCTTGCAGGTGGATTTTATCTGGTCCGGGGAGAAGAAACGGAGGGGCGATTCGGGCTGGATGGGGAGCCAAAATTTTGGGTAAAGAAAGCCATTGACCTTTCCGATGGTAGTCATAAAGTCATTAAACTTGTTTTTCACGAATCGTTCACGATGCACATCGGTTCGTTGCCAATCAAGTGTTTTCGCAGTCCGGTGAAAGAAGGGCGAATCCTCGACAAGACCAGGGATGATCCTTATTTCATGAAGGGGGTTACAATCGAAGACCGCTCCGGCAACTGCATCAGGATCATAGACAAGATTCAGGGCGCACGTTTCTATGACTTCATCAATAACCTCGCGCAGGATCATGAACCGTATTTTCATGAACGATTTCCCACCGTGTTGGATAACGTCATCCAGTGTGTAGAGGCGATCTACAGGTTGCATCAAGCAGGGGAGGTCCACGGAGATATACGGAACGATCACATCTATATTGAACGGAGTTCCAAAAGGTATATTTGGATAGATTTCGATTACACGTATGAGTGGGCTGAGAATCCATTTGGCGTTGATCTCTACGGCCTTGGCAATATTTTGCTGTTTGCCGCGGGTAAAGGTTTTCACAATGTCCCTGATTTAACCGCCTGCGGTCCTCCTGGTATCAAGATGCTGTCCTGCTTGGCCCCGGAGGACCTATCGCTATTCTTTAAGCACAGAGTTGCAAACCTGCAGAAGCTCTTTCCTTACATCCCCGCCAGCCTGAACCATGTGCTGCTCCATTTCAGCCAGGGTGCCGAGGTGTTTTACGAGACGAGTGAAGAGCTCTTGCATGACTTAAAAGTCTGTCAGTCGGATTTGGTCCGTTGAAAAGGATCGATGGCGGTTTTCCTGGTTTGGGTCTGTAAATGTTAAAAGAGGCAGCCCAATATTTGCGATCTTTTCGTGACTGCCGGGATGTCATAAGTGAAAAAGGTGAAGAGCTATGATGAATAAGATATTAGTTGCTATTGACTTGTCTGAGAATTCCCTGAAGGCCGTGGACTATGTTGCCAAAATGATGCAATGCCACTCCGTCGTTGATGTTACCCTCTTAAATGTCATTAAGGAGCCGTCTGCCGATGTCATGCCCGACAAGAAAGAGCGCAGAGGCTATGTTGAGGATAAGCGGGCTGAAACCCTCGGTCTGATGGAAAAGGCCGCGGAAAAACTGACGGCACATGACATCCCTGAACAAAACATCCATCTCAAAATTCAGATTTGCAGCAAACCGGTAAGCGTGGCGGAGCTTATCTTGCGCGAACGGGAAGACGGCCATTATGGTACCATCGTGGTGGGAAGGCGAGGTATGAGTAAGAAAGAGGAATTTCTTTTCGGAAGCGTCTCAAACAAGATTGTAAGAGAGGCCAGAGATTGTACGGTGTGGGTTGTTGAATAAGGGAAACTGCCAAGCCGAGGCTGCGTCCTACGGCGGCCAATGCAGTCCTACGTTTCTTTAGCTCCTTCCAGAATGGCTTTTATTCGGTCTCTTTCATGCCTTGCTTCTCTAAGCCGCATTGCTAGTTGGTCCCTCTGAGACTCGCTCAGAGAGGGTGTTCCTATTGCCTTTTCCAGCTCCTCAACACGTTTCATAAAGCGATAGAGCTCAATTGCCAGCAGTCGAATACTCATTTTCCGTTAAAGCTCCCAATCAATAGTCATATTTCCAGTTTATTCCTATGCCGCTGGTGCTATCGGACCCCACCTCGCTTTCAACAGTAATATTGGGAGTGACTTCCACTTCAACCGCCGCCTTATTCGCGCCTTCACCGATGCCCTTTTCGATATCCAGACGCACTCCCTCAGTCAGGTATTTCCCAATACCCAGACTGCCTTTACTCAGACCTTCTCCGGAACTATTAAATTCTAATGTGTCTAAGCCCAAAAATTTGCGCGTTCGAGACATAAAATCCGACTGCCCCCCGCCAGCACCGGTCAGCGACTTTGCTATCATGGCCAGTTGCAGGGCCTGAGATGGTGTAATATCGGTGGCGCTGCGTCCAAACAGGAGCTTTGAAAGGACTTCGTCCGATGGCAATGGAGGGTCGGATGACAAAACCATCTTGGGATCCGAGGCAGGACCGGTAAAAGCAATAGTAGCGGTTATGTCTGTAGCTTTAGACTCGGCAACGATATCCACATTCGGCATCGGCGGACTGCCTCCATAAAAAGTAATATTACCCCTCACAATGTCGAATCGTTTGTTCAAAAAATCCACTTTACCGCGTATTGACGAGAGCGAGCCGACGATGGTTGGTTCGTCCGAACTTCCTGTAATCTTAAGCTTGCCTTTCCATTCGGAATCCAGCCCCCAGCCGCGGACATAAATACGATTTGGAAGGTTCACCTTTATATCCAATGCAAGCTTTAAGGGTGGGCTGGTTTGGGTCTCAGGTTTTTGTGCGGCTTTCTGATTGCCGCTTTTTCCGTGGATTTCGATTACGTTCAACTCTGTCATTTCGGCCGGAAGGCGTTGTGGAAGATTGATTTCGGCCGGAGTTACTTTCAGGTTGCCCTTCACCGCAATGTCCGCGGCATTGCCTGCAACGTCGAGATTTCCGTCAATCTGCGCGGTCGCATCGGATCTGCGAACGAGAGTGGCATTCACTAACACGACATTCAGATCGAGTGGAAAGTTTTTAGCTTTATCGACACTTACAAAGCCGGAGGCTTTGATGCTGCCGTTGCTCCCGTCAGAAGCCTGGAATTTTTCGATTGTGAATCGCTCCCCATTGGCAACGATCTTTGCATTTAAGCTTTTCAAAACGGTTCCCGATATAAAGTTTTGGTAAGAGACATCATTCAAGGCCAGAAACCCATTGAGGCGGGGACTATCAACCCTCCCCTCTACATCTACGTTGGCGACCGCCTTTCCGGAAACAATCTGAGCATCCAATGGCACCAGCTTGGTCAGCCTTGCTAAATTGGCCTCCAGATCCAAATGGCCGGCAACTCGACCTGTTTTTGGAACTGAAAAGTCAAAAGGTTCGAGCGAAAATTTGACCGGAACTTTGAGATTAGCGCTGGCGGGTTTTTCAGTAATACCTTGGAGCTCACTATTTAAACTCAAAGTATTTTGCTGAAGCCGTGCGGAAGCACTTAATTGGATAGGCGGCAAATTTTTTAAATCGGGCTCCGCCGATCGAACATCCCTTAAACGAAGATCTAAATCGGCCCGAGGATCGGATGGTGAACCGGCCAATCGAATACGACCTTCCGCCGAGCCGCTTATTTCAGGTCCCCCGAACACACTGGACAGCTCCAATGGTATGTTCTCAAAAGCAGCATCGAGTTTGGCTTCTTTGCCGCCCATGCGGCCCGACCCCTGCAGCCTGCCTTTGCCGATCGCCAAAGCAAGATCGTCGAGGGAGAACCGCTCCCCGGTCATGCCGAAAGTCAGCGGTTTTAAAAGTCTTATAGGGTACTTGTCAAGAGTCCCCTTGAAAGTTTCCAGGCGAATTTTCTTTTGATTATCGGAAAGGCCGACTGAACCTTTGGTCTGCAAATTGAACTGAGTTATCGAACGCCCCTGGATTGCGCTTTGAAATTTCATGCCGTCTTCACCGCCGGAGGCTTTGAAATCCAATTCCGTGATGGTCAAATCAGAGCTTTCAAATTCCTTAATCTTCAAGACAGCGGAGCCTTGAGGCGTTTTGAAGGTGTTTTGCAGGTCGGCGGAAAGATCGACTGTCTTCACTTTAGCAAAGGGGGTTGAGAGTCCCCGTCCCTTCAAAAGCGCTTTTACATCCTGACCTTTTTTACCGGGGGTGAATTCTATGTCAATTGTGCCGCTGCCTGCCATGGGTTGATCGAGGAACCGGCCTAAGTCGGAGAGGTCTTTGATTTTTCCTTTCACGTAACCCTTCACAAGGGTTTTATCGAGGTCGGCGGTCACTTCGCCTTTCAGTGCAGTGCCGGGGGCGTCAAGAGTTAAGGGCTGAAGCGTCAGTTGCTGCCCTTCCAGAGCAAAAACCGTGGTTGCCTTGATTTGCGCCGCTTTTTTCTGAAGGATCAGATTAACATTTCCATCCGGCGATTTGGGGAGATTCTTGACGTTCGCATTCAAAAGCACTTTCTGCAGCTTGAGTTTATCCAGGGCGACCTGACTGCCCTCGATGGTTGCTGTTGCCATGATGGCGTGCAACGGGCCCTCAATTTCACCCTTCGCCTGAATGCTGCCCGACATAGGCTTGCCTGCGACCGGGGTGAGGGGGGTCAGGTTCGGAACCGACAACTGCCAATCTCCAAGCAGAGTTTTGTTGTCTGTAAGATCTGCGGATAGCTTCGCACCGAATTGAAAAACCGGGCTTTGGATGCTCAGATTAGGGATTTCCAACCTCGCTCCTTCGGCTAACTCGAACTTTGTCTCAAATGTTGTTTTGGTGCCGAGAAGGGCCGCGAATTTTGCAGGAAAACCTGCAGCGGTCTCTAAAAAGCCCTGAATCCGTCCGGATGCGGAACGAGTGCGCCCGTCCCCTTTGAGATGCGCTTCAACTGAAACGGCTCCAGGCATCTGTTCGCCGACAAAGCCTGTCAAAGGCCTCAAGTCTGCAATCTGCAGATTGGCATCCATTGTTCCGGCCATGCCGGTGGGATCATAGTCCCCAACAAGCTTAAAGTTAAGATGATCCCCTGCTATCTCGAAAGAATCTATACGGATGTCTTTCTTTTCCCGGATTTTGCCGTTGAGGTTCCAGCGCAAAGTTTGTTCCGGAAGCGCCTTCCCATTGAGGGAAGTCAGACCTTCGGCCCTGCCTTCGCCGGTAATTTGGATGCCCGAAAAATTCGAAGTGACTCGGCCAAGAGGCGCAAGTTGCAGCTTCGTTTCGGCAAATCCAACCCTATAACCCTCCGCTTGTACCTCTTGTAACTCAAGAGAAAGCTCGCCTTGCGGCTGATGCACAGGACCCGCGAAAGATCCTTGAAGGGCAAGCTTTCCTCCCAATGGCATATCCGCAAGCGCTTCAAGAGTGCTCAAGTTGTCGATTTTGAAATTAAATTCTGATTTGAATTCTTGTTTCTTAAAATCAAAGCTTCCGGCCAGACGAACATGGGTGTCTTTGGCGCTAAATGTAGCTTTTGTGATTTCCGCCCACTCGGAAGGTTTCAAACGGCCTAGAAAATCAAAATCAATTTCCGAGCCCAGCAAAGGCTTTAATTGTGGCGAATTGACCAGACTCCCAATTGAATATGTGCCCTTTAGAGCCAGCTTGATTTGGTCGGCAGCGTTCAAATCGATGCTTGTTTGAACTGAACCATATTGACCGGCCTTGCCTGCAAGTTTCCCTTGCCACGCACTCAATGGGCCTTGCCCGCGGAGAGACAAATCAATTGGGCTCGAGTCTTTAATGGCTGCTACTTCGGCGACCCAACCTCCGGCATCTTCATGAAAATCAAAATCAACGACAAGATCAGAAGGATTTGTTTGCAACTGTACCGCAAGGTCGGCGCGCGTTGTCGGCCCATCGTCCAATCGCTTCATCTTCAAAGAGGCTCGAACTCCAGGTGCGGTTTCCAATTGGACAACGCTTCCTTGCAGGTGAAAAGCTCCGGCATGGCCCAGCACCCCTGACTCCAAAGAAAGCTTTGAAACGGTTAAACTCTTGACCGTGACGTCAGGGACCTTTTCGGGCAACTCGAAAGGCTTGGATTCTTCAGGTTTTTCTTCCTTGTTAGAACCCTTCGGCAGTCTTTCGATATCCAACGCCGCTGCGCTGATTTCATCGATATAGATCGCTCCGTGCAAAAGCCCAAGAGGGGACCAGCGGAACAATAAGTCGTCAAGGGTGAGCCAGGTCCCTTCTTTGTCGCCGACCTTGATTTTATCTATTTTAATGGTGAAAGGGATAAATCCATGCAGTTTGCCGATTTGTACCTGTTGGTCAGGACTCGAGCTGAGGACTTTTGAGACCCTGGAGCTGATTTGTTCTTTTACCGTTGATGTCTGAATAAGGCCGAGAACAATCAAGAACAGCAACACAATGGAAGAGAAACCGACAATAATCCATCTAAGCACTCTTCTTTTTTTTGGTCTTTCCTGTTGCTCCATCCAATGCACTCCTTATTCAACATGCTTCTAACACTCTCGGTTGAGCCGCCTGAAACTCCTATATTTGAACTCAACCAATCGATGTTAACAAGTCTTGCTCACGCGGACCAGTCGGTGATCTCTTCCTCAAGGGAGAGGGAACTTCCGGATGGAGACTCATTAGATTAAAATGCCTGTCCGATGCTGACGTATATTTGATAATCGGAGTCGATACCGGGTCGTTTGTTGAGAGGAAAACCTATGTCCAAGCGCAGTGGACCGATGGGAGTATAGTAGCGAAAGCCGGGTCCCGCTCCCCATCGGATGGTCTCGTCAAAGTTGGGATAGGTTGCTTCATAAGCGGTTCCCCCGTCGACAAATGCGACACATCCTATAGTTTCCGTAATCTTATAGCGAAACTCGGCGCTCAACTCCAAAACCGATCTGCCGCCTACGGGTGTATCACCAACCAGAGGACCAACCCTTTGATATGCGTAACCGCGTATTGAGCCACCGCCTCCCGCATAAAATCTAAGATCGGCCGGGATGTCCGTGCGACTGGCGCCAACAATGGAACCCACACCGACGCGACCGGCAAACAAGAGAAAAGGGCTCTCTAATATTTGAAAATAATGACTATAGACGAGGAATCCTTTGGTGAAACTAGGACCCGATTTTTGTACATCAAAATAGGGCGCGAGTTTGACATTCAGCTTTCCTCCTCGCGTTGGATCAAGGAGGCTGTTACTCGTATCCCAATCAAACTGAGCCGGAAGATAGAACAACTCAAAGTTTTGGGTTTCACCCAGTTGTTTGACCTTGGATGCTCTGAAACCCAATCCGGCGCCCAGCACCATCCTTTCCCTGATTTGCCGATTGATAAGCAGTGCGCCTCCAATATTCTGACTGTCATAGGCATCCGTGGTTTCATTCGATATGGCGAAATTGAAGGCGAGTGACTGATCGTCCCTGATAAAATAAGGCTTTTCGAATATGGCTTCTGCCGAAAGATCAATTTGTGAGGCCACGATTCCCAAGTAGAGGCGTTCTCCATTATGAAACAGGTTTCGGTGCTCCCAGGCTATCTTGCCGCCGATTCCTTCGTCGCTGCTCCAGGCTGCTCCTGCCCGCACGGAACGGTGTTTTCTCTCCGTCACTTCAACCGAAATGGGCAGCAAGCCGTTCGTTCCAAGCTTTTCTCCGTAATCTATTCGGACGATAGAAAAGAGTTTCGTCGCGGTGAGGTTGTCTCGAAATTTGGAGAGCAGCGATGCATCGAATTTTTCCCCTTTGTGCCAGGGCAGTTTTTTCAGAACAAAATCCTTGTTAACAGACTGGAGGCCGGAGATTTCAGTTGAGCCAAAGCGCGCCGAAGGGCCGGTATCAATATCGAAGGTTACATTGACATTCTTGGTCCTGTGATCGACCACGACGCGCCGTTCTTGAATTTTTGGGAAAGGATAGCCCTGATCTTTTATTTTGCCGAGGAGCGTTTCCTGTGCATTGATAACCGTTTTTGCTATGGCCGGCTCCCCTGTTGTTAGGCCTAATTGTGCAGGTGATGGCAACTGGAGGTTTTTACTCTTCCCGGGTACATGCATTTCAATTGTCTTGAAAGTGTAAAGCGGCCCTGGATTAACTTGGAAGATGACTTTGACAGGTTGATTTTTTTCGTTTATCTCAACCTTGATCTTCTCATCATAATAGCCTTGAGCTCTTAAAACCTTGGTGAATTTTTCGGTATCTTTCTCGGCACGATATCTTAAGAGTTGCATCGTCGGCGGGAATTTTTCCCGCAGACTGAACGTGTCGGATACCGATTCCAAGTCCGTAACCAAGGAACTCTCAGAAACACCTTTGATCTCGACATTATATTTAATTCCTGTTTCCGCTATTGATACTCCATAAATGACGGCGTTGATCAACAAACCGAACAAAACGATCAATCGGCAGCGACGGCAATGGATTTTCAAAGTAGCTCTCATCGGTGCGGGATACTCGTCTGGTTTATAAGAAAAGTGAATTAATCCCCTCGGTTCGACCTTTAAGTTTTTCTCAAAAACGCCAGATCACGAGGTTTCTCGTTACCTATATGTCGTTTTTGATGATCGTGTCAACAGCAGCGGCCACTGTCCGGTCTGAAATGGTATCCAGTGGGTAAATCGACTTTCCTGGATTCCTGCTTCCCGCCTGAAGCCTGCGGGGACAAGCTGCCAGGCATGGCGATTGTAGCTTTAACTCAATAAGAAGCGCCAATGTTAGGTGTAAAAAAAGCGCTATCAAATGGATTGATAGCGCTCTGGAATTTACGACGTATACACTTTTAACTTAGCTGTTCAGATAGCTTTCGTATGCCTGCAAAAACTTATTTTTTGCTCCGGGCGGCAACCGCAGCGTAAAACCTTTGTTGGGAGGCAAACGATCACGGCGAAGGGAGGGATTTAAAGTGCGTAATTGCTTTATCGGCACATTGACCCATTTAGCCACTTGCTGAAGCTGTAGAGGAGACTTTACGAGGGTCGAATCAAAGTCGAAGACCGGCAGATAGCGCGGCGATTTAAAGTCATTATTTTCCAAATCGCGAGCAATCTTGATTGCGGCCAGGATTTTCGGCACATATGCGCGGGTGATTCTTGGCAATGACCCTCGCTTACACAAAGTCCAAAAATCTTTTGTTCTGCATTTTTTTATGGATTTCAGGACCGGGCCGTCGCCCGCATTGTATGCGGCCAGCGCGAGTGGCCATGAATGGTAACGATCGTATAAATAACGTAGATACTTGGCGGCAGCCTCCGTGGACTTAATGGGATCCAAACGTTCATCCACCCAGCGGTCCACTCTGAGCCCCATAGATCGGGCGGTAGAAGGCAAAAGCTGCCAATAGCCCCCGGCTCCCCCGGGAGATACCGCCTTGCTCTTAAAAGAGCTCTCCACTAAAACCACATAAATTAGCTCTGCTGGCACCCCACGAGATTCAAGTATCTCTGCCATGATAGGAAGGTGCAGCCAAGAGCGCTCCAATCCATCGACAAAAGTCAGGCGACCCTTGCCCTTAAAAAAACGAACATACTTGTGGACTTCGGGTTGATTGGGCACAACCACCGGAGTCTTGTTAATCGATTTTCCAGCCAGGGAAGAATTTACTTCTAATTCTTTGGAGGGTTCTGTCAGGGATGTCACAATACAAGTGTCTCCCTGCGAGGGTCTCTCATGAGCCAAGAAGCTTTTGGAGAGTTTGCCCCAAGAATTTTTGGCGAGGTTGGTTTTTGCGTTAAGGTTGGCGGAGCAAGAGGCGAGGAAAAAGCAAAGCAGTAGGGCAGCTTTCAGCATAACGTGCTGAAAACCGGTTGCGGCTTCCCCCAGCTGGTGCCTGCGAGAAAATAAACTAGGCGCCATACTGGTTCTCCTTAATGTCAATTTCAAAGAAAATTAATTTATCCATAATGGGATCGACCATCAAAATAGACGGTGTTTGCTCTCATAACAGGCTCACCCTGAGACGGGCAACCCTGATATCGCCTTTTTTGGGGCTATTATTCCGGATTAGTATGGGCTGAGACCGAATAAATGCCTGATTTGCTCACTTATCTGCCAATATATGCACATAAATTAACAAAGTGGATTTTCTAACTTAGAAAAACCTTAGGAATTTTAATGGATTCCGAACTTTCTTCTGCGACATGTGAAAGCAGGTTTATTTGTCGAATTTTTCACATTCCCGTCCTTTGACCTGCTCTAAAACGGCATCGGGCGTCTCTTGACACATTATGTGCAATCACTTAAGGTTACACGTTATTTTGAGGAAGCCATTATTGCACCCGACTGGGCGGGTAAGCTAAAGTCAAATCAGGCAATTGGAGTATGTTCATGGCAGACGATCGGCGTCTTAAAAGTATTCGCAACATAGGGATCATAGCCCATATCGATGCTGGCAAGACTACCGTAACGGAGAGAATATTATTCTATACCGGGCGTTCCTATAAAATGGGTGAAGTGCATGACGGGACTGCGGTTATGGACTGGATGGAACAGGAGCAGGAACGTGGCATTACCATCACATCCGCGGTCACAACTTGCAACTGGAGAGACTACGAAATCCATATCATTGATACTCCCGGACATGTAGATTTTACTATTGAAGTCGAGCGATCCTTAAGGGTTTTAGATGGGGCCATTGCTGTTTTTTCGGGGGTTGATGGAGTCGAACCGCAATCAGAAACAGTCTGGCATCAGGCTGATAGATATCGTGTTCCCAAGATTGCTTTTGTTAACAAAATGGATCGATTGGGAGCAGAGTTTAACATGGTTGTTGAGCAGATCCAGGAAAAACTCAAAGCCAATCCACTAGCTTTGCAGCTGCCACTCGGACAGGAGTCGGAATTCAAGGGTGTCATCGACTTGGTAACCATGCGTGAGGTTTACTGGCATGATGAAAGCCTTGGAGCCGAATATGAATATAGAGAGATCGGACCCGAGTACTTGGAAGCCGCTGTAGATCACCGAGATCAGTTGATAGCAAAAGTGGCAGAGTTCGACGATATTTTAATGGAGCGCTATCTAAACGAGGAAGAGATTACCGCGGCTGATTTAATCCCCGTTATCCGCAAGTTGACCCTGCAGCTCAAAGTCGTACCGGTATTGTGCGGAAGTGCGTTAAAGAATAAGGGAGTTCAGCCGTTGTTAGATGCAATCATCGATTTCTTGCCCTCTCCGCTCGATGTGCCGCCCATAGAAGGCATCCACCCGCAAACCCGGCAGCCGGAAAAGAGGCTCAGCAGTGAGAAAGAGCCTCTTGCAGCCCTTGCATTCAAGGTCTTTATGGACCAAGGTCGTAAACTGACATATGTCAGAGTTTATTCCGGCAAGTTGGAAGTGGGCAAAGATTTGTTCAATGCCGTAAAGGGCAATAAAGAGAAGGTCTCTCGAATATTTGAGATGCACGCCAACAAACGAAACCGCCTGGACAATGCGGCGGCGGGAAACATAGTAGCGGTTATGGGACTGAAATCAGCCACAACAGGGGATACGCTGTGCGATGCCAACCACCCGATCGTCCTCGAGCCAGTGGACATCTATGAATCGGTGATTTCAGTTGCGGTGGAAGCCAAAACCCGTGCGGATCAAGAGAAATTGATGGAAGCTCTCGGCAGACTCTCGGAAGAGGATCCCACATTTAGATTTCGGGAAGATCCGGACACCGGCCAGACAATTATCAGCGGAATGGGGGAATTGCATTTAGAGGTAATCCTGACTCGTTTAGAGAAGGATTATCATGTCGGTGTCAATGCCGGTAGACCCCAGGTCGTTTATCGCGAGACCATTTCTCGAGAAGCCGGGGGACAGGCGGTTTTCGATCGTGAAATTGCCGGCAGTCGGCAGTATGGAATGGTGGAGGTTCAAGTGTCGCCGAGGTCTCGTGGCCAAGACAACTCAATTGTCAATAAAGTGCGAGACGGCTCTATACCGGAGCCGTATTATCCGGGAGTGGAGGAGGGTATTCGGGATGCTTTGAGCAGTGGCCCAGTGCTTGGATATCCTATAGTAGACACTGAAGTAGTCATAGTCGGTGGTGGATTTCAAGAAAACGTTTCTACTGAGCTGGCGTATCGGGTTGCCGCCGGGATGGCTTTTAGATCGGCCTGCGAAAAGGCATCTCCAATATTGTTGGAACCCTACATGGCCGTGGAAATACTCGTGCCCGAGGAGTTTTTGGGAGAAGCGCTGGGCGACCTCAATTTTCGTAAGGGAAGAGTTGAAAACATCACCGTGCGCAAAGCCGTCCAGGTGGTGCGTGCGGTAGTTCCATTGTCTAAAATGTTCGGATATTCGACGGCGTTGCGCTCCTCTACGCAAGGGCGGGCAACCTTCACGATGCATTTCTCTCACTACGACCTTACTTCGGAGTCTTAAATTGTAATCTTTATGGACATGGTTCGAACGGCAGCGAATGTGTTGCCTTCCACCTGGATGGTGATTCCACCGATAACCCAGCGTCATGTCGGCGAAGTAACGTAGCGGCCATGACAAGCGAGCAAGCGTATCGCAAAATGAGAACTGCTGAATTTAATGTTGCTATAGGGGCTTATGTGGTTTATCATAATGGGATGGGGTGTTAGCAGGCAACCAGCAAGAATCCCATACCAACTCCCGTTTGAATGAAACAAATCGGGTAGTCTTCAATGAAAGTGTATCGATAAAGGCCCTTTTATTGCTGAAAGGCAGGTGAAGTACTGAATGTCGGAGGTCGAAACAAGGGAAAACATTGAAAAGAAAATCCGCAAGCTCCGCAAAGATTTTCAGAAAAACGTTCAACCCGTCTTGCGTCGCCACAACTACTATCTGACCAAAGGCGAACGTCGCCGGATCAAAAAGAAGAAAGCCATCAAACGAATCCAGCGTCGGGAACGCAGAATAATGCGGTCCGCATAGTTATTCTTCCCGTCTCCCGAGGCAGGGAGACAGCCAATAGAAGAATAAGATGAGGACAATACCATGAATAGCATAATCAGAAGCGATTGGGATGGTTGTTGGTTGCCTGCAGACTCTAACTCCATTCGCCAAAAAAACCCTGAGCCAAGACAGCTCAGGGTTTTTAGTTTCTCGCCAAAAGCACGTATGCTTTTTTAGCGGTGTTTCAAAAGATTTCTCGCAATGACCAAGCGCATGATCTCGTTAGTGCCTTCGTAGATCTGGGTGATTTTGGCATCGCGCATATGCCTTTCCATCGGATAATCTTTGCAATAGCCGTACCCGCCAAGTACCTGTACACCCTCGACTGCCGCCCACATAGCCGTGTCGGAAGCAAACAGCTTGGCCATGGCCGCTTCTTTTTCATAGCCCTTGCCGTTTTGTTCGAGCCACGCGGCGCGCAGTGTGAGTAGTTCAGCAGCATCGAGCTGGGTAGCGATATCGGAAAGTTTCCACTGAATCGCCTGGAAAGAAGAGATGGGACGTCCGAACTGCTCGCGGGTTTGGCTATACTCGATAGCTTCCTCCAAAACCGCCCGCCCGATACCGATGGCTTGTGAAGCTATACCAATGCGCCCGCCATCCAGCGTGGTAAGCATCTGTTTAAAGCCTTCGCCGGGCTTTCCAAGCAGGTTCTCTTTAGGAATTCTTGCATCTTCAAAAATTAATTCAGCGGTTCCCGATGCGTTGATTCCCAACTTTTCTTCAACCGTCCCGACCTTGAATCCGGGGGTGTTGTTCAAATCAATTATAAATGAACTGATGCCCTTATAGCCGGCCGCTCTGTCAGTGACTGCGGCCAGCACACAGTAACCGGCTACGTTTCCGTTGGTAATAAATTTCTTTTCTCCGTTGATGACCCACTCGTCGCCGTCCGGCACTGCCATGGTCCTCATTTTGGCGGGATCGGAGCCGGCTCCCGATTCCGTCAGTCCGTAGCAGCCAAGGGCTTGACCGCTGGCAACGGGCTGCAAGTACTTTTGCTTTTGCTCTTCGGTGCCATAGGCATAAACCGGGAAATCGTATAGGCTATTGCATACGCTCATGATTACACCACACGACGCACAAGCCTTGGAAATTTCAATCATGGAAAGAGCGTAGCAAATATAGTCCATCCCTGCTCCACCGTATTGTTCAGGCACGGTGACCCCCATCAAGCCAAGTTCTCCCATCTTGGCAACTATGTCCTTTGGATGGTTGTGAGTCCGGTCGAATTCTGCAGCGACTGGCTTAATTTCGCGCTCAGCGAATTTTTTGGCCATATCTTGAATCATCTTTTGTTCTTCGGTAAGTTCGAAGTTCATCTGTACTCCTCCAGGGCAAAAGGTCAGGCGATAACATCATCTGTCTGGCAAAGACTTAGCTTGCGAGAGTTCCTTGAAAGTTCGGCTTACGTTTCTCCAAAAAAGCGGTAACGCCTTCCTTGGCGTCTTGGCTGGCAAAACAAACTCCAAATGACTCTGCTTCCAGGGCGCATCCGCTTTTCAGGTCTACGTCGTAGCCTCGGTCAATGACATGTTTGATTGCGCGAAGTGCTACCGGCCCTTTAGCAGCAAGAGCGTTGGCAACTTTCATAGTTTCTTCCATCAATTGTGCTGCAGGGAATACCTTCACTACCAGGCCCAGGTCTTTTGCCTGTTGTGCGTCAATCATCTCAGCCGTCATGCAAAGCTCTTTGGCTTTTGCTCTGCCAACCAACCGGGCGAGTCGTTGAGTCCCTCCAAATCCTGGAATAATGCCAAGATTAATTTCCGGCTGGCCGAATTTGGCTTTGTCGGAGGCGTAGATGAAATCGCAGCTCATTGCGATCTCACAGCCGCCGCCCAAGGCGAAGCCGTTGACAACGGCAATGACAGGGATGGCAAGCTGCTCCAGTTGGAAAAAGATTTCCTGGCCTCTTTCGGCAAATTGACGAGCTTCCAATGGATTCATCTTCTGAAATTCGGAAATGTCGGCGCCGGCTACAAATGCTTTCTCTCCAGCCCCGGTGAGCAGCAGTACACGAATGCTTTGATCTTTTTTGACACGGCCGACAACATCGGCTACTTCTTCGATGGTTTTTGGGTTGAGCGCATTCAAAGACTTAGGTCTATTGAATGTGAGGACTCCGACTCCATCTTTTACTTCGAAAAGGATATTTTCGTAGTTCATAACAACAGCCTCCCACTCGATAAATTTCTGCTAATAAAGCTGACTCTCTTGCTTTCTCCAAAGATTTTTAAATCCGATATCCGAATCTTGATATTCGAACTTGTTTGCGGCCTGTCTTTTATCAGGGCCGTTCAACCACGATAGCTGCTCCTTGGCCGCCGCCAATGCACAATGTGGCCAATCCTTTTTTGGCTCCGCGCTTCGTCATGCCGTGCAACAGAGTCGTGAGGATTCGTGCTCCTGAAGCGCCGATCGGATGTCCCAAGGCGATGGCACCTCCATTGACATTTACTCGGGCGAGGTCCCATCCCATCTCGCGATTTACAGCGATGGCCTGTGCGGCGAAAGCTTCATTTGCCTCAATCAGATCCAATTGATCAACCTTCCAGCCGATTTTCTCCAGGGCTTTCTGGCTTGCCCGCACCGGCCCTATTCCCATTATAGAGGGGTCTACACCGCTTGAAGCGTATGACCGAATGACGGCCGTAGGCTCCAATCCTAAAGATTTGGCTTTGCTTGCAGACATCACTATAATGATTGCCGCGCCATCGTTGATACCGCTTGCATTTCCGGCTGTAACGGTGCCGTCCTTTTTAAAAGCAGGCTTTAATTTAAGCAGGGCTTCCAAAGTAGTTCCAAAGCGAGGGTGTTCGTCTGTGTCGAACAGAACGGGATCGCCTTTACGTTGAGGTATTGGGACCGGAACGATTTCATCCCTGAAGTTTCCGCTTTTGATTGCCGCCTCAGCCTTTTGCTGGCTTGCCAGAGCAAATTGGTCCTGCTCTTCGCGCGTGACTGCAAACTTGGAAGCCACATTTTCTGCGGTGTTGCCCATATGGTATCCGTTGAACGCATCCCAAAGACCGTCGAGTATCATAAGGTCAACCAGTTTAGAGTCTCCCATGCGCTGCCCCCAGCGCGCCTCTCTCAACGCATATGGAGTCTGGCTCATATTTTCGATCCCACCGGCTATAACGGCCTCGGCATCACCGAGCATTACAGCCTGAGCTGCAAGAAAAACCGATTTCAATCCCGAGGCACAGACCTTGTTAATGGTAAAAGCAGGGACCTCCTTGGGGATGCCGGCTTTTATGGCTACCTGGCGGGCCGGATTCTGGCCCAGTCCGGCCTGCAATACGTTGCCAAGAATAACTTCGTCGATGTGATTGGGTGCCAATTCGGCTCTGCGCAGAGCCTCGTTGATGGCAATCACCCCGAGATCGACTGCTGAAATTCCTGCCAGTGATTTTCCGTAACTGCCTACAGGTGTTCTGACAGCGTTGACAATAACCGCTTGCTCCATTGTGATTACCTCCGTGGCGCGTGCGCTGCGTTTAACTCGATTAGCTCAATCGTATAGGAATTTCCATTTTTACCGGCTCAAGTCCGCACCCCGGGGGAGGTAAACTGCTGTCCCGCCGGGAGCGAGCTAACCCGCCAAAACCCAATGTAAATTTTTCACCTACACCCAGTGAACCTCAATCCATTGGTAAAGTTTGATCAAAATTCGTTTGTTTATAGGAAATTGGTTTATCTTTGTCAAACCAAACCTGGGAGCTTGTCCAAGCACTGCCTATCCCTCGATAGAGAGGGTTCGGGTGAGGGTATAAGCGCTTGAGATCACGCTCTTTCGCCTAGCCATTCCACCCATGGGGAATAAGAACTTCTCATTCTCGGACATATCCTCCCGGGTTAGGACGGGCAGGGTTTGAGTGCCGGGTATGGGCAGCCGTAAAGACGGCTGCCAAATTGACCCAGGTTCTCTTGCGGACCTATCGCAACCAAAGTATCCCCGACACGCAATACTTCCCTGGGGGAAGGATTGTAGATCATATTCCCATCGCTTCGCTTGATGGCTACAATAATTAAATTATACTGGCTGCGAATACCGGAATTCATCAGGTCTTTTCCAACGATGTCCGCTCCTTCAGGAAGCTGCAACTCTTCCATGCTCAGCTCCATCCCCTCGCCGGACAAAGCCAACTCAAGAAAATCTGTAACTGTCGGGCGCAGGATCTGGTGAGCGATGCGCAAAGCGCTGCTTGCATAAGGCGATACAACCCGATTGGCTCCCGCCTTGAGTAGCCTCTTTTCAGTTCCGGGGGTGCTTGCCCTGACGCAAATGAATAAATCCTTATTAAGATCCCGTGCGGTGAGAACTATGAAAACGTTATCAGTTTCTTTGAAAACCACCGACACCAGTCCAGTGGCTCTTTCGATACCGGCAGAGACCAGGTTTTCTTCTTCGGTGGCATCGCCGGCAAGATGAAGGATACCTTTTTCTTGCAGGCGAATGAGGGAAGCTTCATCATTTTCTATAACCACGATGGGAACATTATGTTTCATCAACTCTCGTGCGACGATCTGACCCATCTGGCCATACCCGCAGATAATATAGTGATTTTTTGTCTGTTCCAGCTTCTTCTTCACTTTGCGTCTCCGGTATAATTCAAGTAAATTTCCATCTAACAAAAGCTGGGTGAAATACGCAAGATTGTAGGCCACGAAACCAGCGCCTAACATGATCAGGACAATGGTAAAAACACGCCCCGTCTGATCCAGCGGCCTGACTTCACCAAATCCGACCGTGGTAAGGGTTATTACGGTCATGAACAGTGCATCGAGAAAAGAAAAACCTTCGATAATCATATAGCCGAAGGTTCCAAACCCAATCAAAAGCGCAGATAAAGTGAGCAGGATCGCAACATGGCGCCCAGTGGTCACTATCCAGGGATTCTTCATGGTCGCTCCATTTTGGGCCTATGAAACAGGAAAAACTAGATTCCAGCCAATACGACTGCGGCTATACCTTAAGACAATCAAGGTGCGCAAGCACTTTCAATCTTAATTAATACTTCATTTTCCCATTAGTATAAAGCTCATGCTGAGGGCTGCGCTTCAAATTCAAGGGCATGACGAAAGCGTTATGTCAGGCCTTTGGTACTTGCATATTATGTGGTGTGGTGTTATTAAGGCATCGATCCTGCTCCGGCGAGCCGACGGTAATATTAGGAACACGCCAATTGGCGCCGGCGAGCTATCCGAAGATGCTTATCGCAGGCCTGGAGAGGTAAGGTGAAGGCAGGCCGTTCCGGGAATGGCTTTTGGAGCAAGAGGCGAACAACCCCCGGTTAGTTTGTGAGGTTCTTCACTTAAAAGAGTTGCGCTCGCCACTGCTCGAAGTCGGTAAATTCGTTTAGAACAGCGGCAGATTATTGTTTGTTGCTTTATTAGATGAGGTGGGAGCGCAGTTGTGCTTGTGAAAAATTGCATCATTTTTCACTTGACAAGTGACAGGCCTTACCTATAATGACCTTGCAACATATTGCACAAGCACCTGGCTGCGAGTGAGATAGCGGCTCCAAGTCAAAGTCCTAAACCATATACTCAAGGAGAATAAGAAATGTCGAAGCTGGTTCCTCCCCATGGAAAAGAACAAAAATTAAAACCGTTGTTGCTCGAAGGTGACGCGTTGGCCGCCGAGAAAGAAAAAGCCAAGAAACTCAAAGTGGTTCCGATGACAAGCCGCGAAGCGTCCGACCTCATCATGTTGGGGATCGGTGCTTTTACTCCTCTGGATGGCTTCATGGGCTACGATGACTGGAAAGGTGTTTGCGATAAGTACCTGATGGCAGATGGTGTATTCTGGCCGATCCCGATAACTCTGTCAGCAGATAAAGCCTTGGCCGACAGCATTGGGGCCAATGAAGAAGTGGCTCTCCTTGATGAAGAAAACAATGAGATCCTTGGCACCATGAAAGTGACCGAAAAATACACCATCGATAAGGTGCACGAGTGCAAATCAGTATTCTGGACTGATGATGCCGAAGGTCATCCGGGTGTCCAAAAGGTTATGGCGCAAAAGGAAGTTAATCTTGCCGGGCCCGTAAAGGTCATTAGCGAAAGTTTTTATCCCGCGCAGTTTAAGGCTGTTTATCAGAGACCTGCCGAAGCCAGGAAGATTTTTGACGATTTAGGTTGGGCCAGAATTGCCGCTTTGCAATTGCGCAACCCCATGCACCGCAGCCACGAATTCTTAGCCAAAATCGCAGTCGAAGTCATGGACGGTCTTTACATCCATCAGTTGGTCGGAAAACTGAAGGGTGGTGACATCCCGGCTGACGTTCGCGTAAAAGCAATTGACGTATTGGTTGAAAATTACTTTGTCAAGAACACCGTGGTTCAGGGTGGATATCCTGCCGAAATGCGTTACGCAGGCCCAAGAGAAGCTCTCTTGCACGCCGTGTTCCGCCAAAACTATGGCTGTAGCCATCTGATCGTTGGTCGTGACCACGCTGGTGTTGGTGATTACTACGGTCCGTTTGATGCTCAGAAAATTTTCGATGATATACCGGAAGATGCTCTGGTATTAAAGCCGCTCAAGATTGACTGGACGTTCCATTGCTTCAAGTGCCAGGGCATGGCTTCCATGCGCACCTGTCCGCATGGCAAGGAAGACCGCCTGTTGCTTTCCGGCACCATGGTCCGCAAGACCCTCTCCGAAGGAGGCGAATTGCCCAAAGAATTCTCCCGACCAGAGGTGGTAGAAGTGCTGCAGGCATACTATCAAGGTCTCGAAGAAAAAGTGGAAATTAAACTCCACGGTGCAGCTACTGGCGATGTTAAAAAGTAACAACCTACAATCTCCACAATCCATCAAGTAAGGAATGCCCCCCTCTTCCAAGAAGCACCCTGCTGCTCGCCCGAGGGGGGAAGCCTTGTGTTGAGAAAGGAGGTGTAAGGATCCGCGACGGGAGTTCCTAACATCAGGAATAATCTAGGTAAATGAAAAAAGAAAAACCCATCAGGAGGTAAAGTTATGCCAAGTTATGTAATTCTGGAGAAATGCGATGGTTGTAAAGGGCAGGACAAGACCGCATGTATGTATATCTGCCCCAATGACCTTATGATTTTGGACAAGGAAAAGATGAAGGCCTGGAACATGGAACCTGATATGTGCTGGGAATGCTATAACTGCGTGAAAATCTGCCCTCAGCAGGCCATTGACGTACGCGCCTACGCCGACTTCGTCCCGATGGGTGCTTCGGTTGTGCCTTTGCGTGGTTCCGAAGACATCATGTGGACCGTAAAATTCCGCAACGGCTCGCTGAAACGCTTCAAGTTCCCCATCCGTACCACTCCTGAAGGACAGGCCGTACCGTTGGCGGGTTTTGAGACCGGCACTGAGGATATCAAGAGCCCCTTGCTTTGTACCGAGCCTGCTTCGACATGGGCCAAAGAGCTTCCAACCTTGAAGAAATAAACCCCTAAGGAGGTGTAGATATGCAAAATTTTGAAACCGTAAAAGTCGATACCGATCTGCTGATTATTGGCGGTGGTATGTCGGCCTGTGGCGCCGTGTTTGAAGCTGCATACTGGGCGAAGAAGCATGGACTGAAAGTTACAGTAGTTGACAAAGCTGCTATGGATCGTTCCGGTGCAGTAGCAATGGGCCTTTCCGCTATCAACCAGTACATTGGTTATGCCGAGGGCGACAATACTCTGGAAGACTACGTCAAATACGTTCGCCAGGACCTGATGGGCATCTCCCGTGAAGACCTGGTTTATGATATTGCCCGGCACGTCGATTCTTCCGTGCATCTGTTCGAAAAATGGGGCCTGCCCATTTGGAAAGATGGTGATGGCAAGTATGTTCATGAAGGCCGCTGGCAGATCATGATCAACGGCGAGTCCTACAAGGTTATCGTAGCGGAAGCTGCCAAGACCGCACTGGCCACCTTGGGCGACAAGGGCGAGCTGTTAGAGCGCGTATTCGTAGTCGAGCCTGTAATGGACGGCGAGCGAGTCGCCGGCGCTGTTGGGTTCAGTGTTCGCGAGAACAAGTTCTACGTATTCAACGCCAAAGCAACCATCGCTGCCATGGGTGGTGCTGTGCACGTATTCCGCCCGCGCTCCGTTGGTGAAGGTCTCGGTCGCGCCTGGTATCCGCCTTGGAACTCCGGCTCCACCGCATATTTCACCATTCGTGCCGGTGCGGAAATGACCTGCCAGGAAGTACGCTTCATTCCGGTCCGCTTCAAAGATGGCTACGGCCCGGTTGGCGCTTGGTTCTTGCTGTTCAAGTCCCGTGCAACCAATGCAATGGGCGGTGAATACATGGTTGAGCGTGCCGGTGAGCTGCCGGATTGGGCGCCTTACGGCACAGCCAAGCCGATCCCCGCCAACCTGCGCAACTGGCTGGGCATGGAAGACATTATGGCAGGCAAAGGCCCGATCTACATGAGAACGGAAGAAGCCATTGCCAACATAGCTGCTCAATACAAAGACGATCCCAAGGCCTTCAAGAAGAAGATGAAGGAACTGGAAAGTGAAGCCTGGGAAGACTTCCTGGATATGACCATCAGCCAGGCGCTGCTGTGGGCAGGCATGAACATTGCTCCGGAAGAAAGGTCTTCTGAAATTGCTGCTTGCGAGCCTTACTTCATCGGTTCCCACTCCGGCGCTTCCGGTGCCTGGGTATGCGGTCCCGAAGACGTAATGCCGGCAGAATACAAGAAGCAGTGGGAACCCATTGGTGTTTACAACCACATGACGACTGTTAAAGGTCTGTTCACCTGTGGTGACGGCGCCGGTGCTTCCAGCCATAAGTTCTCCTCCGGCTCCCATGCGGAAGGCCGCATCACCGCCAAGGGCGCGATTGCTTTCATCCTCGACAACAACAATCTGCCGAAGATGGACGATGCCAAGGTTGCAGAACTGCAGAAGGCCATTCTTGCTCCGTTGGCTCGCTTTGAGGAATTCCAGGGTCTGTCCAGCGATCCGAACATCAACCCCAATTTCATGAAGCCGAAGATGTTCATGTTCCGCCTGCAGAAGATCATGGATGAGTACTGCGGTGGGGTTAGCACGCAGTTCACCACCAACGAGAAGCTTCTTGAAAGAGGCGCCGAGCTGTTAGGCATGCTGAAGGAAGACTCCGAGAAGCTGGCGGCTGAGGACCTTCATGAGCTCATGCGTGCGTGGGAAAACGTCCATCGCATGTGGATCGCCGAAAGCCATCTGCGTCACGTGAGGTTCCGCGAAGAAAGCCGTTGGCCCGGTTACTACTACCGCGCCGACTTCCCCAAGATGGATGAAAAAGACTGGAAAGTCTTTGTAAACTCCGTATGGGATCCCAAGACCGGCGAGTGGACCATGAAGAAGGTCCCCGTTGTTCATCTGGATGTGTAAGGTAGTATAGTCTGTTCGTCATTGACCTCCGGGTGTCCGCACCCGGAGGTTTTTTTTCTTTCCGCAAATATCCGCCCAGTTTCATTCTGCGAGCTTCCCTCAATTCCGTTTGGAATTTGCCAATTTAACGGTTGAAATTTTTTTCACTTGTGCGTTACGATTAATAGTTTTTATAAGTTAAATGCGAGTATTTCCGCACCGCGGGATTTGACATAGTTCTTTTTGCCAATGTTAATGTATGGAGGAAAATCTGATGGCTGAAGCGCAAAACGGAGAACGGAGCATTCTGGTGGTCGGAGGCGGCATGGGCGGGCTAAGCGCTGCTCTTGAAGCTGCTGAAGCGGGTTTTCAAGTTTTCATTGCGGAGAGGGAACCTTATCTGGGTGGCCGCGTAACGCGAATGAATAAGTACTTTCCCAAGCTGTGCCCTCCAAACTGTGGATTGGAAATCAATTTTCGCCGCATTAAAAATAATCCGCTCATTCGCTTTTTCACCATGACCGAGGTGGAAAGGATCGAAGGCGAGTCAGGAAGTTTCGATGTGACACTTAAGGGTTCTCCCCGTTACGTGAATGAAAAATGCACCGGTTGTGGAGTGTGCGCAGAAGCGGCCACGACAGAAATAGCCAATCCTTTCAATTACGGATTGGACACGATCAAGGCTGCCTACCTTCCGCACGAATTCGCTTTTCCCATGCGCTATGTGCTTGCTCCCGAGGTGCTCGGTACTGAAGAGGCCGATAAAATCAAGGCCGCCTGCCCCTACGGCGCTATCGATCTGGATATGCAGCCTACCACCTTCGACTTGAAAGTTGGGGCTGTCGTCTGGGCGACAGGTTGGGAACCCTACGATGCCGGTAAAATAGCTTACTACGGATTTGGCAAACATAAAAACGTTATCTCCAATGTCATGATGGAACGGCTAGCCGCATGCAACGGTCCTACCGGCGGTAAAATCGTTCGACTTTCGGATGACAGCGAGGTCAAAAAGATTGCATTCGTGCAGTGCGCCGGCTCGCGCGACGAGAATCATTTGCCATATTGTTCGGGCGTCTGCTGTTTGGCCTCCCTGAAACAGGCGACGTACCTTCTGGATCAAAACCCCGAGGCACAGGCAACGATCTTCTATATCGATATCCGTGCTCTTGGTAAGTATGAGGAATTTTTCACTAAAGTCCAAGCCGACGAGCGCGTTACCCTGATCAAAGGGAAGGCCGGCGAAATAACCGAGGATGCCCAGACCGGTCTGGTCACTGTTCAGGTGGAAGACCAGACGACGGGGAAGATCCTCAAGGATGAATTTGACCTGGTTGTCCTGGCAACGGGAATGGTGCCCGGATCAGCTTCATACAAAGTACCGGCCGATGTAACTTACGACGAGCACGGCTTCATCCTTGGCGACCAGCCTGGTGGCGGGATCATCGGAGTCGGGTGTGTAAAGAGACCGGTCGATGTGGCAACCAGCGTTCAGGATGCTACAGCAGGAGCTCTCAAGGCTATTCAGGCGACATTCAGGAGGTAACTCATGGAAAAGAAGATTGGTGTCTATATCTGCACAGGTTGCGGTATTGGCGATGCTCTCGACATAGATGCTCTGGCAAGCGTTGCCACAGATGAATATAAGGTGGCGGTCTGCAAGCAGAACGCATTTCTTTGCAGTCAAGAGGGCGTTTCCGAAATCAAACAAGATGTGGACAATGACGGAGTAAACGCCATAGTCATTGCCGCATGCTCGCCGAGGGTCATGACCGATGTTTTTGATTTCGGTGTCGATAAGGTTAGCGAGCGGGTCAATTTGCGAGAACAGGTGGTTTGGTCGCATCCACCAAACGATGAGGATACTCAGATGATGGCGCAGGACCAGCTGCGCATGGGGATAACAAAAGCCAAAGAAATGCAGCCGCCAGAGCCCTTCATGGCGGAGGATCTCAGCAAGAAAATCCTTGTGGTTGGTGGGGGTTTGGCAGGAATTACCGCAGCCAATGAGGCAAGCAAGGCTGGTTACGAAGTTGTTTTGGTGGAAAAGAGTGATCAGCTTGGCGGTTATCTGAAAGAAGTCCATAAACTGCCGCCTTCCCAGCCTCCCTATGAAGAATTGCGGGATTTTGATCTGGCTGCACTGATCGGCCAAGTGACAAGCCAGACGACTATCAAGTCTTATACCAGCGCGCAGATAGCAAAAATTTCCGGTGCCCCCTGTATGTTCGACGTGCAGATTCAACAAAACGGCAATGTTGCAGATGAGCGAGTCGGCGCCATCGTGCTTGCAACCGGATCTATTCCCTACGACGCAAGCAAGCTGGAACACCTTGGCTACGGCAAGTCTGAAGACGTCATTACCGCGATGGTACTTGAATCGATGTTCAAGTCCGGAGAAGTTAAACGCCCCTCCAATGGACAGCCCGTCAACAGCGCGGCATTCATACTGTGTGCCGGCTCGCGCGATCCAAAGCATTTACCCTATTGCTCTGCGGCATGCTGTGTGGAATCGCTCAAACAGGCCAAATATTTCAAAGAGGCCAATCCGCAGACTCCGGTATATATTTTCTATAAGGATATCCGAGCTCACGGCAATTACGAACTTTTCTATAAGCAATTACAGAAAGATGGCGTCATCTTTGTGCGCGGCGAAGTGACAAGTGTTGAGGATGACGGCTCCGGAGGTCTGGTGGTGACTGCCGATGACGTTCTGACCGGATCTCCGGTGATGTCCGAGAGTGTCGATCTCGTCGTGTTGGCAAACGGCATGGTTCCAACAACCGCCCAGGGGAAAAAGTTTAAAGTGCAAGAGGCGAAAGAAGGTGAAGAAGAGCCGGCGGTTCCAGAAGACACCATCGTGGTTTCCAACAATCTTAACCTCGACTATCGGCAAGGTCCTGAACTTCCGGCGTTGAAATACGGGTTTCCGGATTCCCACTTTATCTGCTTTCCTTATGAGTCTCGCCGCACCGGGATATATCCGGCTGGATCGGTGCGCGCGCCGATGGACTACTCACGGGCGATGGATGATGCGACTGGCGCGGCTCTCAAGGCGATACAGTGTGTGGAAATGGTTTCTGAAGGAAAGGCGGTACACCCGAGAGCAGGGGATCTGACTTATCCGGAATTTTTTATGCAGCGCTGCACCCAATGCAAGCGATGTACGGAAGAATGCCCTTTTGGAGCCATCAACGAAGACGAAAAGGCCAATCCTCTGCCCAATCCAACTCGCTGCCGTCGTTGCGGAGTGTGCATGGGCGCCTGTCCTGAGAGAATCATTTCGTTCAAGAACTATTCCGTTGGGATGATTGGCAACACCATCAAGAACATCGACGTTCCGGACGAATATGAAGAAAAGCCCCGCATTTTAGTGCTTGCTTGTGAAAATGACGCTTACCCTGCTCTTGATATGACCGGCATCCGGCGGATGAACTATAATCCGTGGGTGCGCATCGTTCCGGTGCGCTGTCTCGGGTCCATGAATTTAGTCTGGATTGCGGACGCGCTTTCCAAGGGAATCGACGGCATTCTGCTGTTGGGCTGCAAGCATGGCGATGATTATCAGTGTCATTTCATCAAGGGGAGCGAGCTGGCTAATATCCGCATGAGTAAAATTCAGGAGACCCTGAATCGTCTCGTTCTAGAATCGGAACGAGTGCGCTTGGAGCAGATTTCGATTACGGATTACAGCAAGCTCCCGGAAATTCTGGATAGTTTCGCTGCCAAGCTGGATGAAGTTGGACCGAATCCATACAAAGGGTATTAGACCTTTGGCAAAACAATCCCGGGAAATGGATCTGCATTGGTGCCGAATTAAAATGCAGAATTCAGAAGTCAGGAGCCGGAATCCAGAAGGTGGAGCGACTCCATGTTTCGTTTTATGCCGCTGGGCAGTGTTTGCATTTTCATGATTCGTTCTGACCGTAAGGTTGGGACCGTTAGGGAGTGAAAGATTATGGAACCAAAATACGTTTCGCTCGAAATGAGAGACTATATCGCTGAGATGGGGGCAGAGACTCTCAATTGGTGTATGCAGTGCGGACTCTGCACCAACTTGTGTCCCTGGCGCCTAGTTCCTGGAGAAATCAGTGAAAAATTCAATATCCGCCATATGCAAAGGCTTGGACAAATGGGCATGGAGGGCTTTGAAGACGAGCAAGTTCTTTTTGCCTGCTCCACTTGCAGTATGTGCCAAACCAATTGTCCGCGTGGAGTGAAGATTGTTGATAACGTGCGAGGCATGCGGTCAAGTATCGTCGGGGCAGGGATGGCGCCCGCGAATCTGCGTCCCATCCTTGGCAGTGCCCATGCCCAGGGGAACCCTTGGTCTGGCCCTCGGGAAAAACGCACTGATTGGCAGCAGGGGATTGATATCCCACAGTTCGATGGAGACAAGGAATACTTTCTGTTTGTGTGTTGTCACTCGTGTTACGACCAGCGCAGCACAAAGGTTGCCAAGAGTATTGCCAAACTTTTGAAACACGCGGGTGTGAGCTTTGGCGTCATAGGGGCTGAAGAGAGCTGCTGCGGTGAGAGCATGCGAAAACTCGGGGATGAAGAGCTCTTCCAGAAATTGGCTCAATCCAACATCCAGCTGTTCAACAGCAAGGGCGTGAAGAAGATTATCACTACCTCACCGCATTGCCTTTGGACCTTCCAGAATGAATACCCCGAGCTAGGTGGAGATTGGGAAGTCATCCATTACACTCAGCTTCTGGAGCAGCTTCTGGCGGAAGGCAAATTGTCGTTTCCGCAGGCCTTGGGGAAAAAGGTGGCTTTCCACGACCCCTGTTACCTTGGACGGCACAGCAATATTTACGATGCTCCCCGCAAACTCTTAACCAGTGTTGAAAATGCTGAAGCGGTGGAATTGGATCGCTGTAAGGAGTTGAGTCTTTGCTGTGCGGGAGGCGGCGGCCGAATTTGGGCTGAAGTTCCCATGGGAGAAAGGTTCGGTGAGCTCAGGATTACCGATGCGGTAAACAAAGGAGCTGAGATTCTCACCACCTCATGCCCGTACTGTCTCAATATGCTGACTGATGCCTGTAACAGCATGGATAAGCAAGAGGTACTGGAGGTCAATGAGTTGTCCGAAATCCTGGCAGCGGCGTTGCCCTAGGCGTACTTTGTTAAGGATAAAATGTTGCCGTAGCCTAGCCCCTTGTGGGCGGTTTTAGGCCGGGCACAAGGCCCTAGGCTTACACTGCACCGGCAGCCCATTAGCTTCATGCATATGGGGTTTTCGCCGGCAACGTCGAGCGCTTCCAGTGACCTGTGGGAGTGAATAAAGTCCGCCCTTGCGGACAATAGATGGTTCTTCACGCGGAGATGTTAACATCTTTGCGTGGCTGGATCTCGCAAGGGAAGAGAAAGAGAGTATTTCATGAAGGTGAATTTGAAGGATTTGAATTCTCGCCAACTAGATTACTACGTAGCTAGTTGGGAGGATGACCAGTTGGTTATGGAACCATTCTGTTATTGCGGGAATTCGCTTGATGAAGATTATTTTTGCAAAAAATGTGGCCGCAAATGTGATTGTACTTTCATCGCTTGTTCCGATCCACAATCACTTTCAGTGGTCGAAAGATTGATCCATGGAAATCCCAAGTTTAGAGACTACAGAGTTTCTTTGCTTGAGAAACAAGAATAGTAGAGGACTTTTATGTGTCCAGTTTCTTCGGAAAAAAAAGCGGCATTTCTTAATGAATCGAGTCTGTTTCATTTCAGATGTCACGCCGATCTTCCTTGCTTCACGCAGTGCTGCCGGGATGTCAATATTTATCTAACTCCCTATGATGTTTTGAGAATGCGCAAACGTCTCGGGATTTCTTCAGCTGAATTTCTCGCCAAATACACCAGACATTTTCTTGCCAAACAAACGCATTTGCCGGTGGTGCAGTTGGCGATGGACCCGGCATCGCTTTATTGCAAGCTGGTTACCGACGAAGGTTGCAGCGTGTACTCGGATCGTCCTTGGGCGTGCCGGATGTACCCTCTGGATCTGGCAAATCAGGAAGGCAAGTATCAGCCGATCGTTAACCAGGAGCGCTGTCTAGGGTTGAGGGAATCGACGGTCCTGACCGTGCAAGAATGGCTGGTTGGGCAGGGCATAGAGCCTTACCTGGAGATGGATGAAGTTTTTCGGTCGATCATTCCGGCCGATCTTGTAACTTCCGGTAAGTTGGAGCCCGGGGTGGGGAAACTCCTGTATCTGGCCTATGATTTGGATCGTTTTGCAGAGTTGCTGAGAGATCCTCACTTCAGGTCGTTTTATGAATTGGCTGAAGAGACGATCCGACAGGCGGAGTCCGACCCGGAAATGTTGCTCAGGTTAGCGTTGAGATACATTCGCGGCCAAATGGAAGAACTTCTTTAGGCGAGGAAACACGATGACATTACAGGAGACAGTTCCCTGTTCGATCCAGGACATGCTGCGGCCATTGGCAAAAGAGGGGCTTCGTTTTAGCTGCCACCCTGGAGTGCCCTGTTTTACGGAATGCTGCCGCGATCTCAATCTGCTGTTGACGCCCTACGATATTGTTCGACTTAGAAACCGTCTAGCGATGGATGCCGGCGAGTTCCTCGATAGATATGCCGAAGTGCGATTTGATGAAGGAAAAAACCTTGCGATGGTGTATCTGCAAATGCAAGAAAACGATCGCAGAACTTGCCCATTTGTTTCTGCCGCAGGTTGCGAGATATATGCAGACCGTCCCTCGGCCTGCCGTATCTATCCTCTTGCCAGGGCTTCCCGGATGGATCGAAGGCATGGAAATGTGCTGGAGAACTATTTTGTACTCCAGGAAGCCCATTGCAAAGGATTTGATGAGGATCACGTATGGGCGGCGGAGGAGTGGATTGAGGATCAGGGTTTGGAGCTCTACCATGAGCTTAATAATCTTTGGATGGCGATCATTACTCATGCCAGACTGCGCAAAGGTGCTCTTCCTGATAAACAGCAGCAGATGTTTTTTCTGGCAAGCTACAACATAGATAAGTTTCGGAAGTTTGTTTTGGAGAGCCGCTTTCTGCAAGCTTTTGATTTGCCCGAGCAAGAAGTCGAAGCACTCAGCAGAGATGATGAAGCCCTTTTAAGATTGGCATTCAAATGGTTGAGTTTTTCGCTCTGCAACGAACCTGCCCTTAAAATGCGGCAACAGTAGCAGACTAGTTCAAATGCATATGTCCCCAGCCTGCCCACTTATGATTCTTAGGCCATGGGAGACTAATCGACAAAACTAAAGCGGGGATCAATCGATCCCCCGCTTTTTTGGTGGTATAGCCGCACAGCGCTCAAACCTAATCCTGAATGATTCCAGACTTGCAGGCATCCTCCGACCAAACCGGCAAAGGCCCACAATGCCCGGTATCCGGGTCGTAGCGATGCCTGTAGGAGCATGATTGCTGTAATGTCTTCTCCATGTGCTCCCACCCCTTAACGTAATAAGAGCACTCATCGTTAAAGCAGACGTAAAAGAATTCCGCACTCCATGTTCCATAATCCGGAGTGCGCCACTTTTTCATCTTTTCTCCACAATGTGGGCAAATTGTCTTATCTTCCTGCATTGTTTCTCCTCTCTCGCATGCCCTTTATCCTTGAAGCAAAGCCCTGGATGTGCATCGGGGAACTTAGCGGCAGATAATCTCTTTATCTGGAAATTGGCTCAAGGCCTTATGACCAAGAGCAAAAGCGATGACTTTTTATCGTACCCAAGAATCGTTCGCATAATTAAATAAACATTTACAATCGTGAAAACAAGAGCAATCACTAAAGATCCCTGTTGTTCAGCATATCCGATCTATTCTATCGGGACCGGGTAGTCCAATGGGTCAAATTTACGGTTGCGCATATAAATCTCGGCAAACTGCTTCATCGTATCCTTCATGACCTCTTGGTGATTTGGGATGCCTTTTTCAAAGACTTCGCCTATTTTGTCGTAATTCAGCGATTCGAGGTCTTCTGCTAGACTTAGATAGTGCTTTCGAAGATCCTCGGGTAAGGCTTTGATCATGTTTTTTCCCAACATGTTTTCAAATAGTCGATACATATCATCCAACATCTTTTTCTGAATTTCCGGTTCGAGCTTTTCGCCCTTTTTCTCGACCAATACCTTGCAGAAATTAACGATGTAAGGATTGCGAACGGTGGCAGCCGACTTGGCTTTCGCCAGATCGGGGGCCGGAGGTCTTTCTTGATTCATAGGTCCTTATTCTCCTTAAAGTTTGCCAAGATAGCAGTTTGTTCCAAGTGCCGTCCTGGAATTGAATGAATCATCTGCATTTATTTTATACAAAGATAAATACTAACATTACCAAGTCGAAGCGACCAGTTTTTTGGCTTTCTTTTAGAGCGGCTATGTGATGAAAAAGGTTAAACTGGAAGAATCAGAGCGCAAATGCAGCTTTTCATTTCTAACAAGAGTAGAATAGAAGTGCTGATCTACTGATGTAGTGAAGTCCAGGGGGGGTATGAGAGCAAGTATAGATTTGCAGACGTTGGATTATGAAGAGACAATTCTTCATGATATAAGAGACGGTATACTTATTTCGTTGGAAAAGGTCTTGCTGGTTCTCTCGGGACTGAAAACGAATGAGGAAATTAGCTGCTATCAGCACAAAATTGACGATCTTGTTGGCCGCTTTCAGAATAAATGTAGCAAAGAAAATCCTCTTAACCATTCAAAACTACCACTCTATTTGCACCGATCGATCTCACAATGCCTTTTTGAGTACCTTTGGACCAGCAAGCCAAAACGGTTTGGAGGATATTTTCTTCTCACCGATGTGATCGATGCTCAACTCAATCCAGATGTGCATAGCTCAGTTGGAACCTGCGTCGGGCTGACGTCTTTGTTTTCCGTACTTGGGTTGAGGGCGGGGTTGCATCTGTCTTTGCTGATGGATTCCGAGCATTTGCTGAGCAGGCTTAGGGTCGGCGAGCAGATGATCGATATTGATCATACCGACCCGCAAGGTTTTAACTGCCGGAACTGCCAAGACTTTTCCGAATTTCCTGTGCTCATGCTTGCGGCAAATGTACTCAACTGCAGAGGTTTGAGGAACGAAAGAAACGGCAAATTCATTGCTGCCAAAGAAGATTACCAAAAAGCCATTTTAGTCAATCCATACTATGCCAATGCATACAACAACAGGGGGAACATGACGTTTCTGGGTGAAGACGTCGAGGGCGCTATAGTGGACTATGATGAGGCGATTAGGCTCAATCCAAGTTTTTGTGAAGCCTACTGCAATCGAGGAATGGCCAAGCAGAAGCTTGGCCGATATGACGAGGCGCGACTGGACTATAATATGGCGATGCGGATGAATTCCGACTATACCGATGCCCGCAAGTGCGTTCGGTTGTTGGATGAGTTGGGGCCGCAATAGCAGTCTTGCTACATTCTTTCCATCGTTTCCAGCGGCGGATTAAGATTCGGTCGTATCTTCTCTTCCACCTCTTTTGTCAAGGCGCCGATGTCACCCTGGGTCAAGGTCTTTTCCGTGTCCGTAAATACGATATCCGCCGCTTTGCTTCTCCCCTTCGTATAACCTGAAAGGATGCCCTTCTCTTGGTAGTGGATCTCTTGATTGTGCCAACCTCCATCCCCAACCACGATACAATAGCAGAAACTGCCATAAACCGTTTCCAGTATTGTGGCCTCGGTGATCGGCGCATCCGTTATCAGTGAAACACTGCCTTTTCCCAAATCGCTATCAACAAATCCATCTTTTACCAATAATACCAGATCCTGAATGGCTATCTCTTTTTTGCTCAATGGTCTTCTCGTACTTGCGGCAACGAAGTCCAAGACGGTGCGGTGGTTTTTTTCATCGGTGTTCGAGAAATGTTTGTACTGAAGAGCTCCATGAGAGTGAATCCATCCGTTTATAATCAGGTCATGCGGCAGCGTCTCTTGGAATTCTGCAATGGTGGCCGAACCGAGGGTTGCGTAGTCGTGAAGATTCAGGTCATTTTTGGGCAACCCAATATCTACAATGAGCTCTGGATGAGTTTTTTCGGCAAGTGTGAACCCATACCATTCATAACTCTTCTGGAAAATACTGCCGACCAGTTCGCATATTTTGTATGCCTTCTGGTTGGCATACAATGAGACAAACACAGCTTGCGGCAGGCTCCCAAGGGTTTTCTCAAAAGGCTCGGATCTTTTCAGCTGCGAAAGATTTTTGAATCTCATTCCAGTCTATCCCGCACATAGTTTTGATCCACCACAAATCTTCCGGTGTAGGTTCCGGGCAAGCAGAACATATCCTCCAACAATACCCGGTGGAGCACACTGATCAGGCCGCGGGCTCCGGTTCCCTCCTGTTCGGCCCGGTGCGCAACTTCTGTTAAGGCATCATCGGTGAATTCCAGATCGATGCTCCATGCTTTGAGATCGTTACTATAAGCCAGCAAGGCGCTGTCTTCGCTTTTGATCATGATATCTTTAAGGTCTTGGGTTGTCAGTTGATCATATACAACTCTTACCGGGAATCGCCCCATGAGCTGTCTTTCCATACCAAATGCCACCAAATCATCTGCCATCAGAAAATGGCGCCAGTCTCCAGCAAGACCCTGCCTGGCCATTCGTTTTTTGACAATCACGTCGAGATCCTCAAAGGCCCCACCGGCAATGAACAGTACGTGTTTTGTCGAAAGAGAAATTCTGTCCTTGCCAATTTGAACAGCGTTTTCCGAACCGTCGACCAAATGCAGCAGTCCTTTCTGAACACCTCTGCCGGACACGTCTTTATACGCGGTGGTTTCTGTGGCAATCTTATCTATCTCATCAATATACACGATGCCCATCTGGGCCACACTCGAATTGCCTCCAGCCGCCAACAGCAGGTCCACCAGAATATCGCTGACATTTTGGCCAACGTAGCCAACTTCACTAAACTTAGTCATGTCTTCATGCACAAATGATACACCCACCAGCCTGGAAGTCGTTTCACTGCTGTAAGTTTTGCCGCACCCGGTGGGGCCGATGATCATAATGTTAGCCTTGGGAGTCATCGTATTGCGCAGGGCAACGTCTATGTTCCCATCGTTTTCAGCAAGCCATTTTTTCAGTGCTTGTCCCAGCCTCTTGTAGTGGAAAGCAACGGCCGTGGACATGATTTTTTTCCCTTGCTCCTGCCCGATCACAAACCGATCCATGTCTGCTTTTAGCTCAGCCGGAGTCTTATTAAACTCGATGATTTCTTGCACGGCCTCCATTTCCTGACCTGTTTTCATCCGTGCGATTTTCTCTTCTATACGCTCCTGGCGCTGTTTTGATACTCCGTCATCCATTTTCATCGTTTCAAATCCCGGTTTCCTGTCCTGCAAGCGGGTCCACAGAGACTATCGAGTTTCTAGCCTTGTCTTGCAGCATCAACCTGCAATGGCGCATCCGGCAGTCTCGCTGCTGTTTTGCTCATGGATCAAGCACTTTTCCGTCGAGTTCATCTGCATTTACCTTGGATCGCTCATGCAGAACCAGGGTTTCGAAATGAAATCGCATCAATCTCTCCTCGGGGACCGCGGGATTGAGTTGATATAAATGACGGCACAACAGAATTTCCTCTGGTGAATTTGCGTGCTTGAGATATGGATTGTCGACTTTGCTTATTATCGACATCGTGTATGAATATTCTTCATGCGTTGCAAGAGAGAACAAAGGAGATCTCATCCTTGCCTTCATCCTGACTCGGGCAGGCTTATAATCGTCCTCGAACAAATCATTCGCAGCTCGATCGAGAATTTTCAGGAAGTTCTCATCGAGACCGTGGTGTCTAACGATCCAGCTAACCTGATTGAAAGCATCCCTTTTGATGGGCTGTTTTTGCCTTTGTCTGGCCCGCTTTTGCTTTATGTCATTGAGCAAATCCATTTGAACACCATCATCATGAAATTCGGCAAGTGTTGCTGCAAATATCCTCACATTCGATCATATCCGGTACTCTTCAAACGCTATTGTAGGGATATAAACGAAGGTTTTGTCCAGACTATGATAACCGTTGCGACGTCGTGCGTCATAGCCGTAAAGCAAGGCCGTGATGCCTTCCTCTAGAATTCGAATGATGTTCGATGCAGTAGGTTCGTTCGCTACCTCGATAGCCTTCATACAGATTTCTTGGTTTGCTTGATAGCCACGCAGGAAGGGATGTTTGTACTTTTCAACGACGAAAGGTCTGGAAGGCGTGTAAGTGGAAACCGCTACCCGGCAATCTGGAAATAGATAGCTGCGTCCGTAGTAATCCCTGAGCACATATTCTCCAGTGCGTTTATATATCAGGTACTCCTTAGGGAATTTCATCCTGGAAAAGCCAAAACCGTCTATTTCGATGGAGCCCATATCAGCGATATAGAGAAATATCGCAATGTGCTCCGGTTTCTCACGAGATAATTGTTGGCGCACTTGCAGCGCCTTTTTTACCCGGTAACGCTCGTCGGCCAGAACTTTTGCCTGGATAGCTTCATGGAACCAGGCGCGCAGCTTGCTGGCCGGCTGCAGGCCTTCGCCGGGTGGTTTCAAAACCGGCTTCCGGTCTTCCAGACCCCTCAGGATTTCATGCAGGGGTTCCAGATCAAGAAACGCCAGGGCATCTTCATGATATTTTTGGGGAATGTCGATTCTTTCAGCAATAAAGTCCAGCACTTCTTCTTCGGCCAGTTTTCTCCGCCGCAAATTTTTGTTGTTTCTGACAAAGTGGGGCAATATCAGAAAAAGAATCTTTTTAAGTGTTTCGTCGACAAAAATTCCGTCAGCACCTTGGGTGAGCCGGTATTTTCGCAGGCAGTCATCCCTGAGGCGATTGTAATGATGTGCGTTGATCGCTTTATAGCTGTCCAGCAAGGAGTGTACCTTGATAGTTTTTACGAAATGTCTGGTGTTATGTTTGATGATTGTTTTTGATTCAGGCTGAGCAGTATTTTTGCCAGGGCTTCCCGATTGAAACAGCGATTGGGTTTCCTTTTCTATTGATGGATCCAGCAGCAGAGGCAGATAAATAAAATCGGATTCCACAAAAAGTTCCAGTTCAGAATCCAATAATCGCCTCATGATTCTCTACTCCGGCCCGGAACTGAAAATGCCCCCTTCTTGGGGTTTTATTGCTCGAACCGGCACATAAAAATATTTTTCCCCTGCTTCAGTTTTTTCCGATACTGCGAATTCCAGCGCTGTACCGCTAATCTCCTGTCCTCTGCAAAACAACTTGCCCCCTTCAAGTTGTCTGGAGATATCTTCCAGTATAAGTTGTTCTTCTATGCTCAAATTTGTCTTGTTCAAGATCCTCTCACACAGTCCTCTAAGTGATTCACCCTCGTACCTGCCGGGTTCGTATACGGAGATCAAACCTTCGGCTGCATGCCCCGGTATGATTTCAAGGACCAGCGGAATAAGCTTCTCCGCTTCATCCACATGAAGATCCTTTTTGTGCTCAGCTTCAGTCACGTCTTATATCTCCTTTCACTCAAGATTTTGTCATTAGTTCTTGAATTATAAAAAATACTTCTGGGTTTTTGACCATGCAAAAGCATTCTATAGCCATCCACCATAAAACCGGCGGTAATCTGATTAGTCATGACCACCGAGGGATCAGGTTGGTAGGAGCAGGAGGCTCGTTCCCTCCGGTGAGCCTCAATCCCCCGTTTCTCGACAATGTCGTACAAACCCAATAGCTCCGCCGGAGTAAAGCCATTGTCCGTCGGTGTGTAAATCACAACCTGTCCTGCATCCACGCTGGTTCCGCCGCTGACCAGCAATTTGTCCTCATCCCTGCACTTTTCACTCAGTACTATTCTGGTTTCAAAATTATCAACACAGTCGAAAACCGCATCATAAGATGCCACGTCGGTGTTCTTGGTGAAATCCTCAACCCGAGCCTTGCAATCCATCTGGAAAAGCTTGTTTAGTTTCCTTGAGAGAGCTCCGGCCTTGCTCTCGCCCACCGCATCGTGAAAAAAGACCTGTCGGTTTAAATTTGTCATATCTACGGTATCTAAATCCATAAATGTAATGCTGCGATAACCCGCATAGGCAAGTCCCAGCCCAACGAAAACACCTAATGCACCTGCGCCGACCACCAGCAGATTGGTCTGCTTTTGGGAAAAGTTCAATTTTCTGCGACTGTAGGTGATAATTTCATCTGATACCTGTCCGCCCATCAGAATATTCTTGGTCTCCTCCAAGGCGATACCGGCGACAATGGTATCGAAGACGCCGTCATCAAAGTGATCCATTGGCAGGTTTTGTGGAGAGATTACCCGCTCGATTTCACGCCATTCACGTCCTCGCAAATAGGTAAATATTTTGAAACCCTGTTCATTAATATCTTCGTAGCAAAAACCTCTGACGATTGGACATCCGTCCTCGAATCCTTTCTGCATTAACAATTTGTTTGCAAGTCCGAAATGACTCAAATCCACCACTAGGTCACAGCCATCGAATATTTCGTCTAAAATTGGATGTGTGTAGTATCCCTCAACATGTGTCAGATTGAAAAGCGGATTCAGTCTCTCCGCAATTTCAATCAGCGAGACGTTTAACACCGGCGCGATGACAACTGTTTTGTTCACTCCCAAGGCTGAAGCCGACATCAGGAACAGTGATGCCAACAGGTCATCATCACCCACCACGCCTATCCTTGCGTTCTCCAGCGCATTCTGATTCCAGCCTTCTATGCGTAGTTGTCTGTCGAGTCGAACCTGCTCTGCTATGATATTTGTTGCGCTCATACCACCCGCAGACTCATCTCCGCGGCTATCCGTGCGGCGGGATAAAAAGGGCTATTTCCAATGGTATGTCTGAAGCTAGCCGAGGCGCCAGCCTCTCAAGATCTGTCAGCCTTTTTTTTAAGTATTGAACTTTTGCCTTGAGGTAATCGCTGTCAGGGTT
>Ga0210125_1000019_pt1 | contig 42817 bp, 40 predicted proteins | sample RushMan_CattailN_FD_185555 | JGI IMG/M metagenome (GOLD analysis project Ga0210125, IMG submission 185555) | Wetland microbial communities from San Francisco Bay, California, USA, that impact long-term carbon sequestration -... | ecosystem: Environmental > Aquatic > Marine > Wetlands ...
GGAGATGTAGACGGTGGCAAAGGAGAGGAAATACACCATATCGTTATGCAAGGGTGCGGCGTTGCTCACGGAAACACGCATCCTGCTCGAGCATTGGTCGCCGTCTGAATCCCTGGATTCTTTCGCTGCTCGCGTGCAAGCTGAAGGAATTCTCGGAAATGCCACTGCATATCGTGTCAGAGATATCGTCCGCCGCGTTTTTGCACCTCGGTTTCTAAGACCGACCATCCAGCCCGCGATAATATTAAAAACCATTCTAGGGCATCGTCTTCCCTATTCTGTCTTTCGGGAAATGGTCTTCGTGAATGCCGCAAGAAACGACGCCTTAATTCATGATTTTACCACTGAAGAATTCTGGCCTGCGGTACAGCGGGGCAGACCTTCTCTCGATGTTGATAGTGTATTATCCTTCTTCTCTGGAGCGGTCGCCGACGGTCTGATTGAAAAGCCCTGGTCTGAACAGGTGAGCAAGAAAGTCGCCAGGGGGCTCTTGGGCCTTTTGCGCGACATAGGTTTTCTGCGGGATTCCGGAAGGTCGCGTAAGGATATCCTGCCATACCGAATGTCAGATGAGGGATTGCTGATTCTGGCAAAAATGCTTCAAGACGTCGGATTGAGTGATACAGCTCTGTGCGCCCACCCTGATTGGGGCTTGTTTGGTATAAGTCAGTCTATTCTGCTGGAGAGGCTGCAGTTGTTTGATGAGAGTCGGGGATTGATTTTTCAAAGAGCCGGCTCAGTGATTGCAATCAACTGGAATGTGGATTCTGTTGAAGAACTCATTGCCCTTTTGGCAAAGGATAGAGGCAGGACCGTATACTAATGGCTGAACAGTCATCAAAGTATGGGCAGGCATGGACTCGGGAGGAATTGATCCTTGCATTCGATCTTTACTGCAGGATTCCATTCAAACAGACAAAGGCAAGCAACAGAAGCGTTCAAGAACTTGCCCAGATACTGGGAAGAACGCCAGCGGCTGTGGCACGCAAATTGGGAAATTTTGGCGCTTTCGATCCAGAACTGAGGAAACGGGGAATCAGCGGTCTGGTACATGCAAGCAAACTCGACAAGCAGATATGGAATGAATTTGATGAAGACTGGAATGGGCTGGTCCTGGAGGCTCATCGTTTGCGCAGAAAGAGGATAAGGGATATACCAGAGGCAGTGCAACTCGTCCGTCCCGAGGGACCTTCGGAAAGAAGCGCTGAAGTGAAAATCCGAATTCACCAGGCATTCTTTCGTGAAGCAGTGATGAGCAGTTACAATGCAACCTGTTGCATCACTGGCTTGGAAGTACCTGAATGTCTTGTTGCCAGCCACATCATTCCCTGGAGCTGCGATGAGCGAAAGCGCACGGACCCGACCAACGGATTATGCCTGAGCGCAACTTTCGACCGACTGTTTGATCGAGGGCTTCTGAGCATTACTGAGGAAATGACCGTAAAGATTTCGAAGAGACTCCTTGATTCCATGAGCGGTGCGGTACAAAGCCTCATTGTTCCATTCCATGGCAGAGAAATCATTTTGCCAAACCGTTTCTTTCCATCACCGGAAAACCTTCAGTGGCATATGGGAAACGTCTTTCAAGCATAATTTCTATATATTCCACAGACGACGTGCTGCAGCGTCCTGACGCCGTTATGGTCTCAACCGTGCACAAGATGAAAGGGCTTGAGTTTCCGTGCGTTTTCGTCGTCGATGTCGAGGCGCATAGATTTCCAAAGAGGAGAAGTTCTGAACTTTGATTTTCCCATGCGCCCGCACCCTGTCAAGTGCGCCAAGTGCGATTTCAAAGTGATATGCAGCGAGACGCCACAAGATTTCGCGGTCTTAACAACTCCGCTCCCCGAACTGCATTTGCCCGGCGGGAAGGAGTCGGCCAGAGCTTTCAGCCTGTATCAAGGATGAGAGAATGCCGGATAACCTGACCCCCGAGCAACGAAGCTACTGCATGTCCCGCGTCAAGGGAAAGGACACCGGCCTGGAGAAATTGGTGCGCTCCGAGCTGCATAAACGAGGTCTTCGGTTCCGGAAACACGTCAAAGAACTCCCAGGCAAGCCCGATGTCGTCTTCACCAAGGCCAAAGTGGCGGTTTTTGTGGACGGCGACTTCTGGCACGGGTATCGCTTTCCGACTTGGGAGGACAAGGTTTCGGACTTCTGGAAGAAGAAGATATCCAAGACCCGCGAGCGTGACATAAACAACCACCGCCTGCTCCGGGACGAGGGATGGACCGTTATTCGGCTGTGGCAGCACGAGGTGAAGAACAGTCTCGAGGAATGCATCGAAAGGGTTGTGGCCGCTGTAAGAGGCGCAAATCATTATGAGGCCAACGAAGGGGTGGGTCAGGAAGCCTTTCAGACGGAAAAGTTGGACTGACTAAGGCCGTATGGTCCCCTCGATCTTTTTGTGCTGAGCATCAGGGGAACCTTGGATGCGACAAGGTCGAATGTCGCCGTTCCGATGAACTCGACAAGGGAAATCCATCAAGGGAAAAGTTGATTGTTCTTATAGTCCATCATGTGCGAACCGGCGGCCGGACTTTGCTTCTGAGATGGTCAAAATCGAATGCAGCGGGCACCATCCGACTGGGTCGCATTCTTTGCTAATGAGACCAACATCATTACGCTCGTAGCTGTTCTGGATTAAGCTCAGTCCCTCAACACGTCCCGCGAGCGCCAAAGCGCTGAAGGTCATAACGAGCAAATCAGCCAGGATCCTCGGTCCTGACAATCAGACTTTATTTCGACATTAAGAGGTGGGTCGTTTGATTTCCAGCTTCTTCATCTTTGATACCAAGGTGGTGCGTTTCATCCCCAGGACTTCAGCGGCTCCGCCTTTGCCGGCGATGCGCCAGCCGGTTTCTGACAGCACCCTCAGCACATGTCCGCGCTCGACCTCCTCCAGGCTGCCACCGGTGGAAACATCGCCGGATTGCTGATCCGGCAGGCGCAAATGCAGCTTACCGCCGCCGCTTGTGATCATGGCATGTTCGACGATGTTTCTCAGCTCCCTGGCATTACCGGGCCACGAGTAGCGCTGGAGGGCATCGATGTCCTTGCGGGAGACGCGGTCGATCCGTTTTCCCATTTTTTTCTCATACTGCTTGACGAACGCCCAGACCAGAGGGGGTAAGTCCTCTGGGCGTTCACGCAGAGGCGGAATGGAGATGGGAAAGACATTCAGCCGATAGTAGAGATCTTTGCGAAATCTTCCCGCATCAACCTCTTGCGCCAGGTCCCGGTTGGTGGCCGCAATGATGCGAACGTCCACCTGCAGGGACTTGGTGGACCCCAATCGTTCGAAGCGCCCTTCCTCCAAAATGCGCAGCAACTTGGCCTGCAAGTCCAGGGGAAACTCGCCGATCTCGTCTAAGAAAAGCGTAGATCGGTCGGCCAGCTCGAAGCGACCGGCCATTCGAGTCATGGCGCCGGTGTAGGCGCCCTTCTCCCGGCCGAACAGCTCGGTTTCGATCAGCGTAGGGGGCAGAGAGGCACAGTTGACCGTAATCATTGGCCGATCTTTTCGAAGACTAAGACCATGGATACTGCGGGCAACAAGTTCTTTACCCGTGCCGGTTTCTCCCTGAAGGAGAACGGTCGCCTCCGTGCCGGCCACCTGCTCGACTTGGGCAAGGACCTCCTTCATGGCCGCGCTGCGGCCGACAATTTCCTCGTGCCTGTGCTTGAGCAGGATTTCATTGCGCAGGAAAATATTCTCCTGCTCCAATTGAAGCTTGAGCCGCTCGATCTCTTCAAACTGTTCCCAGACCCTGCTCTCCATCTCCTTGCGTGCGGTGATGTCTATGGACACCCCCATCAGGCGCTTCGGCAGCCCGGGTACCTTCGAGAAAGCACGGCCGAGAGCGACTATCCATCGCACAGTTCCATCAGGTCGCACGATCCGATACTCACTACTGAAATATTCTCCGGATTGGAGTGCCTCTTCCACAGTTTTTTTGACCTTTTCACGGTCCTCGGAATGTATCACTTCATAGAAACTTCCAGCGTTCAGCTCTGCATCCGGAGCAAAATGAAACAGCTCCCGAGTCTTTGGGGTGGCCCAAACCTGGCCGGTATCAAAATCCATGCTCCAAAGACCGGCTCCCGCGGCGGTCGTTGCCATACTCAGCCGCCGTTCGCTTTCGCGCAGCTCATAGTCTGCGCGCTTCCGGGCGAGCGCGTTGGCAAACACGTGTGCAATCAGCTGGAAGCCTTTCACGATCGTATCCGTCCAGCTTCTCGCTTCGCGCATAACAGAGAAGGTTAACGCGCCAAATACCGGCCCTCCTCCAACTGACAATGGAACGACCACGACGGCCCTGGTGCCGTAAAGGCGGTAATGCTCCCGGTCGCGACTTGCCTCCGGCGGGAGGTCGGCCATCTTTGAAATGATGACTGTCTCTCCCCCCAGGAACTTTTGCTCCGTCCATGGGAAAAAATCCCTGGTATTCATCCTGTCAGAAGGTATCGTGCTCCCCGGGGGCTGATGCAAATGGGTGATCTGCAGCGTCCCAGGCGCTCCCTCACAGTATTGCCAAAGTGAGGAACGGTCAAGATCGAGGAGCTCGCAGATGCGGCGCTGGGCGTCTTCAATTTCGCTGTCTATCCGGTCGGCGGGCAGATTGACAAAATGCGCAGACAAGGTGGCCAGCAAGGTCTCAAACTTGAGCCGGTTCTGTAGACTCTCCTCCGATGCAACGAGCTGTTCGTTTGCTCTTCCGAGCCGAATTTCATCCATTCAAGTTTTCCTCAATCGCTCCCTCGGTTAATGATACAATCCTATCTATCATATTTGTGAATACGAGCCAATTGGGCAATGGGCCAGTGGCATGCAGTCAAAAGCCGTCGGCTGTTAGCTTAGAAATGAAAAAAATTGACTTAAAAATTCTAGAACAGGCATTTGATCGACAGGGTAGGGCTGGAACAGACAATTATCGAATATGAGGAGGCGGCTTCCGGCAGCATACGAGCCGGTGTTCCGAGATGACTGCTTAAATGGATTATTTCCAATCGCGCGTCAAAGAATGGAAGTGATGAATATGGTGTTGTCCATTCCGACACCGTAAGAGGTTTAAATGGTAAAAATTGAAAACGAAAGATGCAATGGTTGCGGCATTTGTACCGAAATCTGTCCTAATTTGGTTTTTGTGCGCAATAATGATGAGATCTCAGGAGAAATCATTATTGCTAACCAAAATCTATGCTGCAAATGCGGACACTGTGTCCTTTACTGCCCACAGAATGCTGTCAGGCATGAAGCCATTTTGGAGGAAGCGATAGCTAAGAGAACCGATTCAAATATAAATGCAGCAGATATTGAGCATTTGATGATGGAGCGGAGATCGGTTCGATGTTTCAAAACGGATGGCGTTTCTAAAGACCAAATCGAAAGATTGATAGAGGTAGCCACGAATGCCGGCACTGCCAGCAACCTGCAGTCCGAATGCATCATTGTCGTGCGAGACCCGAGGCTTCTCGATCAATTAGAAAAAATGAGCATCGATATTTTGTGGAACAAAGGATTGAGGTACGCTACGGATCAGAGTCTCATCGGCAGTTGGCTCGGCAAACGCTATCCGCCTGAGTTGTTTTCTAACTATAAACGTTATCACGATATCATTGTCCGCCGTAAAAACGGTAAGCAACTTGAAGGAATGATTTTTCGAAAAGCTACTTGCCTGGTCGTCTTATGCGGTTACAAGACAGAACAGCTTTCTCCCGTTAATTGTGCCTTGGCAATTCGAAATATGGAACTGCTGGCGGCGGCCAACGGTTTAGGGACGTGCTGGGCTGGCTTGTTTATCACCGCTGCCAGAATGAGTCGCAAGAAGATCAACAAGGTTCTACGGATTAATGACTCTCAGCAAGTGTTTGGAGCTTTGATGGTGGGTTATCCTAAATATCGCCCCGGCCGCATCGTGCACCGGAAACCAAGAAATGTGCTCTGGCTGTGAGCCGCTGGGTCTGCTGGAATCTATTTGATTCGAGGAAAGTTTACAGATGGAAAGGATACATTTCGACGATCCCGGGTGAAATATTATCGAGCTGCAGAATTGGAAGAAACATTAACAGCAAAGTGGGAAAGAGGAAATCATTTAGTTTAACCTAAATTCAGCGATCACCTCCAAACAGTAACTCTCAGCAGTCACGCTGTTAGCTTGACTAAAACCCTGCGCTAAAGGGTTTGCGGACAGGAAATAGCCAAACTCAGGTCAATCTTAGATTGCAGCTAAAGTCCTTGCCGGTTGGATCATGAGGTAAATTTCAAAATCGCTGAAACCAGAAGCAATGCCAACATAATTATGGCAATCGTAAAAAAAGCTTTGGTCCAACCGAGCACAACGCCAAATAAAAACAAAACGGCTGCCGCGATCAGCAGAACGATAACCATATTCCTTTTCAAAGACTGCTGTTTCATGAACTGCACCGAGACGCGAAACGACCACAGAAAGGTGTTCACCAGTTTGTACAGGATGTTTTTTCGCACCTTTTCGCCATACGTTTTGCTTATCCCAAGCAGGCTATTTCGCAAGACCAGAAGAAGCGTCGACAGTATATCCAGAAGGACGTTTGGCGGAATGTCCTTGAAAACCGATTCTTCACCTACTTTGTATTTTTCTGAAAAGAACTTCCCGAGCGGCGTATCCTTTGGACGCAGTGCTGCGGCCTTAACGTCGCACTCATTTTCATTGATTCTTTGGATGGCCTTCCTTGCCAGTTCTTCGGAAGCCACCGTGACCACCAAAGGATCGAGGTCGCCTTCTCCCGGTTGGAAGAAACACCCTTTCTCAGGATCGTATTCGGGTGGCTCATCCGGCAAAATTTTCTTCTTCATTGTGCGATAACGGTTCCACTCCGCCTGCTCGGCGATGGCATCCTCTATGACTTTCGGCAAATCTTCATGAAGTATTTCCAGTTGGGAGGCTTCAATCAAAAGCTCTAGAAATTCATTGAATTCTTTCTCGGCATTTTCGCCCGCTTGATCCCCGCCGTCATAGCTGGAAACGATTTGATCGAGCTTATCGAGCCCTTCAGAGAGAATTCTATGCGTTTCTTCATGGGAATGGGGGAACAGAACCGCCGGATTTAAATCGGTCTTGAAGCGACCTTTTAGAGCCTGGAAGAAAACGGGGTCTCCTAGTGTTTCTTTCAGCCGCTCCGGTTTAAGGAGCGTTTCGACCAATTGACACACTCCGTCCAGTCGTCCCCAAAGAATATCGTTTGACCGCCAGGATCTTTTCAGAAAACCTCCAAAATGGTGCAAAACGTCCCCGGAGACCTTGTTTTTCGGCTCGACATTACTGAATCCCTTGCGCGCATCGCGAGGACTGATGCGCACGGTTTCGATGCGGTCTTTTTCACGCAAGTCGGCAAAGGCTTCAAGTGGAAATATCTGGGCATCAAGATTAATGAATTGCACATAGTATTCAAGAAAATTAAAGGGCTCCTCGTTTTGTTTCTTGGCTGTTGTTTGAGCAAATAAATATTCAAGCATGCGTGACTCGCAGAAGTCCGTCTGTTTGAGTAGGCTTTCGAAGTGCGGCGGCGGAGTCAATTCGTCTGGATTGTCTTTGAGCAAATTTATGATTTCTTGTACCCTATCCCGCAGCGCATTGTTAAATTTCGTGAGATCCCGTTGGGCTAACCACGCTTCTGGTTCCGTTTCAACCCAACTTTGCGAGTAGCCTTCGGGCAAAATATTCTCTGCTTCACCGGCGGCATTGAGCAAATGTTGAAATGCTTTGTAGACCTCCATCCAGATCTGTTTGGCTGTGCGGTTCTTCCACTGAAAGGGACCTTCGTCCACCAGCCTTTCCATGGCCCATTGAACGATCTCAAGCAGTTTGATCTGACGACCGATGCTATAGAGAACTTTCTTCCTGAGCTTACCTTCGCTGCCGTTGCCCGACGTCGGGTCCGGACACGAATAGAGAACATTGAAGAGTCGCCGGAGGCGGAAGTAGACATCGAAATTGCAGAGTATGAGTTGTGCGCTTTCCGGCCACTGGTCGAAAGTTTTGTACAATTGGCCGGCCGCTTTGCACTCTTCTCCCTCCAGCAGCACTTTTTTTCCGTTTTTCCTCAAAACCCCCTGAACCACCCGTTCACTGAGTGTGATGAGGCGGCTCTGCGCGTATAAACAAGGTTTTGTATCGGCAACATCTCGAGGTTCATCGTCTGGACCTCCATTCCAACAGTTCATCATTTTCTGAACGAACACTTCGGTCGTGGCCGGAAGCTCATGAGGCCTGTCTTTAAGGCAGCTCACAAAGCGCCAGAATCTTTCTACTCTGTCATTGTGTGCAGCCAATAGCTTTAAATCGTCGGAAATGCTCTCGTAACCAGGAATGCTTACCAGGGATCGCGTCACCGTTTGTATAATATTTGGCTCGTTGGCTTGTTTTGTTGACTCGAAATGCTCGGGATCGGGTTCGACGTAGAAAAGTTTTCTGTCCACCTTTCGATCTGCCATGCGATAGAAGATTTCTTTGATAGTATGGGTAAAAGGTTTGTTATCCAGCACACCGCCATCCAGAAAATAGGATTCCTTTTCAAAATCGCCCCAAAGTCTAAGTTTGCCGTCGACCTTTCCATCTTCAAGGGGGCCGGCATCGACATGTACCGACTGAAAAGCAGCCGGAAAGCAGGAAGTGATGCGAGCCAGTTTTGCAAGAGCCTTGTTTGTCGTCGCACCATCAGCGGAATCCGGACCAGTGTCAAAGGGCGTCTTGCGCCCTTCGCGATGTTTCAGCACAAATACGGTCCGGTGATCTTTGACGTCGATTGCATGTCCCTCGGTGTCAAAACATGTGTAGACCGTTCCATCTATATCAGTCCCGGTAATGAAGAGATCCAGTTCATTGAATTCCGAGCGTTCTTCTTTGGTATCCTGTCGGCACGGCCGCATGCTGCAAAAGGCGGCCTCCAGCTTCGATTGATAAAATTCTTCACTGTCCAGCAGCGATTTAGTTTTTTCAGGGCTCAGGGTTGGGGAATGAAGAAGTTTTGCGATATCTCCTTCTCTTCGCCACAAGCCGGCGCAATTGGAGAACTCTCGCTCGTTGCAAAGAGCATAAGCGAGGAATATTCCATTGATACCCCCTGCTGAAGTGCCGCTGATGATATCGACTATGATATCCGAATCGGTTAAGGCCTTGATCAGTTTAAAGACGCCTCTTCCACGCACTGCCCTGAAGAATTCCCGGCTGACTCCATAGATATAGATAGCGAGGGAGACGCCACCGTATAGAACCAGTCCCAACCTGACTTCACTAGATTTTTCACTAGATACATTCATGGTATGCCTCCGAGATAAAAGGGTTTGTGAAAAGACGTCGAGGAGAAGCTGTTTACAGCATACGCGGCAGGATCGGTAACGTTTATTGGGAGCGAGAAAACTCTGGAGATCGACTCATCGTTCAACCTGAGCGCAACGCCGTCTCTTGATACAAGAAGGATTACAAAAAAGGATCCGATTTGTCAATTTCAAACCAGTGCATTTGAGCAGAGATTCGCCTAGGAGCGTGCCCGAAAACTACCTCGCCTTTGAGGGAGAGAAATTATGTATTGTCGGTCAGTCTCCTAGTACCGTGCATGAAGCGGGAGAACGTATCCGTAGAGCTCTGGATTCTTGAGAGCGGCTTTTATGGCGATAATACGGAATACGTTGGTCTCCGTTGCCAGAGGCAGTTGGAGCGGATAAAAATCGTTGATTTTCTGTTCGGTTATTGCGTCGTGCAACCGTTTTTCACCGCTATAGTAGGCGGCTATGGCCAGGGTCCAGCTTGGGAATTGACCGCGAAGGGCTTTTAGTTTGAACAATAGCAGGTCCAAAGCCTGTTCATAATCGTTTTGACTGTAGCCGCTTGGTGGAGAGCTCAGACCTGTGGAACGTACCGTGCCTATTTTTGCCAGCCACACCCTCGGCAGCAGATCCGTTTCCTCAACGATAAAATACTTCAAGTCATCAGGTAGAGAAAGCATTTGCAGCCGTTTTTCTATCCAGGGAAAATCACGATGCATGCGCTTTACCCAAAGATACATCTGAGCATTGTTATACACAACAATGGTGAATTCCCTATCGAAGCGTTCCCACACCTGTTGATTATCCAGGGGGACAGCTTCCCCGCAAAATACCATTTGGTTGGGCGGAGGGATATAGGTCGCTAGATTGGTTGGATAATTAGCTCTAGTAATTTGGGTGTCAGATGGCAAAGGATGACGGATGAGACCTGAGCCGGCAGCCATCGAAGTCGCAGACGACTGCTCTCGATCGACCCGACCTGTCGAACAACCTGTCAGTGCCATCAAAACCAAAATCAAGGAAAAGGTTTCGTAAGCGGCCAGGCCGACGTGCTTCTTCACAGCTTCTTAGACCTCTCTCGGTGTGGAAGAATTTGAATACCGAACACAATCGTCAAAAAGACCACCAGTCCGCCAATATTTACTCGGAAATCTTGCGAATGTAAAAGACATTTCACATAACCTTCGGCCTTTGACAATAATCGCCAATCAAGGATTGCTGTTCGAGCAGGTAATTTGCGCAGGCTTTTTCGCTTTCGCGGTCATCAAACCCCACAGCCAATTTATTTTGCAGCGCTCAATTGTAATTTCTTCATACCCTTCACGCAATGCAACCATCGGCTGACGACTGTAGTGAAACATATTGCAGGAGACAACAAAGTCGAATTTTTCCGAATCAAAAGGGGGCTTAACGTTTCTCGCGTCGTTGCTTCAACATAAAAAGACCACCTGCTTTCGTATTTCGAGGCAACCCGAGCATATTTCTCAACCAGGGGATGCTTCGACCGCTGTTCACTCAGGTGCGTCATTCTGTTCCTTAATTTTACGGATGAGATTCTGGATATTCGATTTCGGACGGTACGGTTGAATGAGTTCTTCCATTAATTTTTTTTCATAATATCTCTTTTGAGCTGCCGCTTTCATTATCCTCTCAATAAGGCCGTCTATTTCGCAAGGCTTGACAAGGTAGTCAAAAGCACCGAGTTTCATACCCTCTACCGCCGACTCGATTGTTGCATGGCCGGTCAGCATAATAACCTCCACCAAGGGGAATCTCTCGTTAATCGCGCGAATGGTCTCAAGTCCGTCCATGCCCGGCATCTTCATATCCAAAATGACGACGTCAACGGTCCTGTCTTCTTGGAGATTAAGGAGTGCCTGTTCTCCACTGAATGCGCAGATGGTTTGAATCTCTCTCAAAGTCAAACGTCTTGCCAAGCTTTCAACGAAAGCTTTTTCATCATCCACAAGTAGCACTTTAGCCAGGAACATAGCACCATTCAAACGTCTCTAATGTCATAAAAATTAAACTTTAACACATGGACGATCTACATCTTAGAGATATCTTGCCCTTGTCAGAGCCTGTCTGAAAATTGCCGCTTCGAGCCGAAGACGAGAAATCTTTTGCCAGTTCGCACAATACGCAGAAGTGTTTAGCGCAATGCTGTATTCACCGTGGCGTGAGCACACCGGGAGTACTCATAATCTGGGCAGTACCAACAAATATACATTGAATTTCTGCACAATTTACTCTGTTAACCCCACTCCAAATTCCAGCCTTTATTTATATATTAGATTTGAGGGTGCAAGGAGCGAAAATCCGATTTAGAACGATCATGCCTCATCGATGCTGTTTATTGGCCTTACGGGCTAATAATTTTTAAAGGAAAGTGAAATGCAAACACATTTTCTGAATTTTCTGCCGAAAGACCGGGTCGCCTTAGATTTGGGAACCACCAATACATTAATTTATGCAAAAGGCAAAGGACTGCTGCTTGACGAACCCAGCCTGGCAATTTTAGACAGCAGCACGCGTAAAGTAATCGCGGTGGGTGAAGAAGCCAAACAGCTTAGCGGACGTCATGGGCCCGAACTTGAGACGTTTCGCCCTTTGCTTGATGGAGTCATTACCGACTTTGAAGTATTGAGTTCAATGATACGGTTATTTCTTGACAAGGTGTCCAGGCGCTTCTCGCTTTTGCGTCGGAATTTTGTTCTGGCGGTACCGACTGGAATAACTCCGGTAGAAAAACGCGCATTAAAAGAGGCTGCCAGGAAGGCGGGAGCAGGCAAAGTCCATTTTGTACAGGAACCCATCGCGGCAGCTATTGGAGCCGGTTTGCGCATCGATCAGCCGGTTGGGCGGTTGGTGGTTGATATTGGCGGCGGAACCACGGAAGTGGCCGTAGTCTGTAAATTCACTGTTGCTTGCTGCGAATCTCTGCGCGTGGCCGGCGATGAATTTGACGATGCCATTTGCCGACATGTGCGCCATCACCATTCCGCTGAAATAAGTCAAGTAATGGCAGAATCAATCAAAATCAGAATGGGGTCGGTTTCACCGCTCGAAAGAAACCCGCGAGTCAGGTTTAAGGCCAAAGATGTATTCTCGGGATTACCAAAAGAGGTTTCACTAACCTCCGAGGAGGTTAGACAATCCATGCGCAAACCGGTCAAGGCTATTATGGCTGCAGTAGCAAGAGTACTCGACAAGGCGCCTCCCAATGTTGCTGTTGACGTTGCTCAAGACGGTATCTGGCTGGCAGGAGGTTGTGCACAGCTAAGGGGGTGGCGACAGTTATTTTATGATGAATCCGGTCTGGAGGTAAAAATCTCCCAAGATCCGTTGCGAGCCACAATTAGAGGCATTGGTGAGGCATCTGAGCGCTTCAACTTTTATCGGAGTGTATTTTATAACGGAAACTTGCCAAGGTATAATTGATGTCGTTAAATGTCACCATGCAGGTATTTTTTCCTCAATTCCTCCGGGAACTTCTCGATGGCATAGCGCAGCATGGTCCGCGGCATCCTCTTGTAGTGTTCCTTTAAAAATGTCTGTTCGACCTCAAGATCTCTTTTCCCCACTTCGCGCAACATCCATCCGACCGCCTTGTGAATAAGATCTTCTTGGTCGGTAAGCAGTAGTCGTGCAATCTTAAGAGTATCAATAAAATTTCCACGCTTTATGAAATGAAAAGTTGCCAAAATGGAGATGCGCCTCTCCCACAGACTTTTAGATTTGGCAAGTTTATAAAGAACTTTTCGGCTCCTATCCGACAAATGGGCGCCGATAATGTGCTCTGAGGAGACGTCGACCAAATCCCAATTATTGATGAAGGCTGTATTCTTCAGATATAATGTATATATAGCTTGCTGCTTCGGTTCATCTCCAGTTCGATATTGTAGAATCAAAATCAGGAGTGCCAGCAGTCTTTCTTCATGAATGGCAGAATGTAGCAACCGTTCAGCTTCTCCAAGGGCGACTTTATGATATTTCTTGGCAAATCTTCTTAGCAACGGCACTTGAATTCCCAGGAATTGGTCTCCTTCCCCATATTCTCCAGGACCGGTTTTAAAGAACCTCCGAAAAATTTCGGCCTTTTCTGCGTTGGCGTGAAGGGATAGTTCTTTTCTGATTTCGTCAGTCTTCATATAGTCCTTTTGCATTTTTCAGAAGAACTCGCTCTGCTGTCATTTCAGCTTCGGTGTAGGTCAGATCACCCGAAAGCACGGTTTCCTCCAAAACATCCGCCAACACTTCTCGCCCCCATTTAGCCCCGAGATAGAAAAGTTCCGGCAGCATGTGGGCATCTGAGGAAAACATCAGTTTAGATGTCGGAACGATCTCCAGCAACTGTCTGAGCACCGACTTCATACCGGCTACGCTCAAAAAGGGCACCGTCAGACCGATGTCCACATATACCCGAGGGTACATTGCTGCCAGGTATGCAGCTTCCCGAACAAAAGGGTATCCAGCATGCAACAGTACGATGGGCGCCTCGCGCAGGGTGGGTTCATCGAGAATAGGCCTCAAATGCAGTGGGTTTGCGAGGCGAAGATCCAGATCCGGATCGCCGAAGCCGGTATGAAATTGCACCGGTATCTGCAATCGAGCAGCGACCTTCAAAGCAGCAAAGACGAGAAAATCGATTAATGGCTTATTAGACAACCGTAAGCGACCTTCCGAGGTTCCATTTTTCAGTGCCCCAAAAGCAGATCGAGCCTCTTCGAGAGAAGTAGATGAAATTTTTAGACCGCTTCGGTAAGCCGCAATACTTTTGAATGCAACCACTTCGGTCGATGGTGGGTCGAGTTTTGATTGGAATTCTTCAGCAAAATCATCAAAGCTTTGAGCCTGCTCAATCAAGCTTTCGGCCAGATATTCCAACCGCAGTATTCGCCGAACCGGAACGAATCTCTGATGCCAATCCCACGGGAGAATTTTTCCAGGCAGAAATCCATCATCCAGGTAAACCGACGAAAGATTTGCAGTCTGGAAGCAGAGCAAGACCAATTTCTGGAAACCAATGTCCCGGCGGCGGGCAATGATTGCTTTTTCGCTGGCATCGCACGACAAAAGCTCGGCAATATTCCGCAGGCTGCGCCGGAAAAAGAGACTGGTGGCGGCATGTTTCTGTAAAATAATGGGATCATCACTTTCGGTAAAGGCCGCTGCAAAGGGGAGTGTTTCGACAGCTTCGGGTTTAAGCAAATTATGAGCATGCTGGTCGATGACCGGAATGTGCCAGAAGTCCATCGAGAACCTTTAAAGCTAGTAGATCGATTCCAAAATAACATTTCAATGTTGTCATTTCGAGCGAAGCGAGAAATCTTAATATTATGCAAAATTAAAGCGAGCTCAGGAATCAACATGCATGCGGTTAGCCCTGGCTAGTCTTTTTGCGGATCCGTGCCGCATTTGGGCAAATTAAACACAAAAGTTGCACCCTTTCCCAACTCTGACTCCACCCATACCTTTCCACCGTGTCTCTCGACGATACGTTTCACTATGGCCAGCCCCAAGCCGGTTCCTTTCTCATCTTTGGCTTCCTTCAAACGTTGAAATTTTTTGAACACACGTTCATGGTTCTCAGGATCGATACCTATGCCGTTGTCACTCACGGAAAATTGATGAGCACAACCTATGTCCAGATATCGGATCTCGATTCTCGGACTCGGAGTGTCACCTAAATACTTTACGGCATTTTCGATCAAGTTTTGAAAAACGTGATAGATCTTTTCCGGATCACAGTAAATAAAAGGGAGGTCTTCGGCTAGGATGAGTTTGACTTTTTTGGCTTTCAGCATTGCCTCAAGATCGTTTACAACGTTTTCTATTATTTCTCGTGAAGATACTTGCTGATATTCATAGCTTACATGACCGCTTGTCAAAAAAGCGCGGAGATCTGAAATCAGAGCGTCCATCCGCTCCGCACTTGCCTCGATGCGTCTCAGGTAATCCATGCCCTTTTCATTCAACTGGGCCGCATGGTTTCGGAGGAGTCGCGACACAAATCCGCGTATTGAAATGAGAGGGGTTTTTAAATCGTGGGAGACGACATCCATAAACTCTCTGAGCTCGACGTTGGCCTCCTCCAATTCTTCCTCGAACCTTTTTTCTTCAGTAATGTCTATCAGGTTACCCAGGATTGAGAGCTTCCCCTGGTACTCGATATCAGTGTTCATCCGCCTGACCCAAATGGTCTTCCCATCTTTGGTGAGACCTCTGGCATCATACTCCGACAGCGGCTTCTCACCCCTCAATCGTCTAGCTCTCATCTCATCGGTAAAAGCCCGATCTTTAGGATGAACCAGCTTACAACTCTCTATACCGATCAATTCTCCCCTTGGGTATCTGTAAATATGGGCAAATCTCTCATTGGCAAAGATAATCTTCCCATCCTGGTCAACATAGATGCCCGTTAGAGAATTCTCAACCAGCTTTTTCCACCGTTGCTCACTTTCACTCAGCGCCGTCTCAAGCTTTTTGCAATTTAGCAGTTCTTTTTCTAATCGGTTGACTTTTTCTTCAAGTGCCTCATAACCTGCGTGCTCTTCCATGGATCAAAAGACTCCGTGCGAAAATGAAAGGCCCAATTAAGAACTCACCCCTTAGATGCATATTACCCGTTATCAGAGTCCGATGCCAGATTTGATTGTGGATAAATTTAGATGCACATATGGGTTGCAAATTTTGTCGATATGAGTAATTTAGCTTTCGATTCAGCCACAACCATCAAAAGGAAATGATTGGGAACCGTTCGAGATGACACTGATTAGGATTGCAAGGAATACGGTTAGTGGGGACTGAACTCCTAGAACGAGTGCGCAGGGCATGCAAAGAGGTTTCTGAACGGGCAAGGTATGTACAAATCAACTCGTCGCGAATCTCAGCATACGCAAAATCTCTGCCTTTGGAGCAAATAAAATCTCCGGAACTCGATTCCGATACCCATTACCTTGGCTGCGGGCAAGACACCGTAGCCTTTCTCATCACCTTGGATGCCATCAATTTTGGCTCGGGTTATTTTCCTCATCTGCGAAAGAAACCCAACAAGTCGGGCTATTTTACCATAGCATCCTCGCTCACGGAGTTTTACCGCAAACACGGTCCCCTATCAGCCCAACAGTTGCTGCAACTCGATGCAGGAGATTGCACCAGAATATTCGCACAAGATCCTGAGAATAAGCCTGTCGCCGAGCTTATGCAGCTCTTTGCATCGGCCCTTAACGATCTGGGCAGGTATTTACTCAGTCGTTTCGAAGGCAGTTTTACACGTTTGGTGGAGTCGGCTGGGGGGTCTGCTGCCGAATTGGCCATTCACCTCATTGAAATGCCATTTTTTGATGATGTACTGCCCTATGATGAACTCAGCGTGCCATTCTGCAAAAGAGCCCAAATTACTGCTGCAGACCTGGCGATCGCCTTCGACGGAAAGGGATTTGGGCGATTCAACGATTTGCACCGATTGACTATTTTTGCAGATAACCTGGTCCCCCATGTGCTGCGGGTCGACGGTATTCTGCTATACGATGAAACGCTCGCCGCAAGGATCGACTCGGCGCAGTTGATCCCTGCAGGTTCCAAGGAAGAAGTCGAGCTCAGAGCTTCCGCCGTGCACGCAGTGGAGCTTATGGCTCAAGAACTGATTAGCGAGGGACGTGCTATCAGCCCGATGAAACTTGACTATCTGTTATGGAATCGTGGGCAGCAACCATATTACAAGCAGATCCATCCCCGTCACAGAACAAGAACGGTCTTCTATTGATTCGATGCGCGCAACGATTTTCAAATATCAAAATTGACTGAGAGATGCTGCATGCTTGCAAGACTTCTAAGCGTGATTTCCATCCTGCTGAGTTTTCTCGGATTGGTTGTTTTTAGTTTTGGCATTTTCCTGGCTTGTATTTCCTACAGCACTAAAACCTGGCCGGCCGCCAATGCATTGATCATCGAATCGAAAGTGGTTGAGGTTGAAACCAAGACCGGCTTTAACTATCGACCGGTCGTGAAGTACAAATACACGGTCGATGGAAAAGGATACACCGGCAATTCGATTAGATTCATCGACTTCAATTATTGGCAGCGTGCCAACGCATTGCAGGTTGTAGAAAACTTCCCCACAGGCAAGGAACTGGAATCTAGATATCACAAGACTCACCCCAAAATGACGGTGCTCGACCCTGGTACACATTCGTCCGATCTCTGGGTTCCATTCGCGGGAATAGCACTCATCTTCGTGGCACTCGCCCTCAGGCATGTGCGCAAGCGACTGCTGCGAAAACAGTTTTAGCCCTGTTCGATTTCCTCTACTCCTACAGCCATTAGATATCCTCTTGCCCGCTCGGTCTTTGGATATCTGTTGACTAACTTCCAGAAGCCACGGCTGTGGTTCGGCTCGATCAGGTGGCATAGTTCATGGATTAATACATAGTCCTGCACGAACTTTGGCATAGCGGCAATCCGATGCGAAATACGGATGGTCCCGCGGCGAGGGGTACAGCTTCCATGCCGTTTGTCTTGATTCGGCACCCATCGAATGGACTCCCACTTGAGGCGACCGTCAAAGTAGAGTCGATTCAACTCCTTTGCTCGCTTCAGGAGCGCATGATCGTCTAAAGTATGGGCCTTGTCGCGCCGACTTAGGCGCTCTTGCAGATTTTCGATATGAGGCCTCAATTGCTCATCAGAAAGATGAGCCGGTGCAAGGATCTCCAGCACATCATCGACCTTGCGCGCCTCCACAGTCTTCTTGCGCTTAGTACTGCGTATGATACGAATTTCCATGAGATTTACCGACCTGCCCCCCGCCTTTGAAAGAATACTCCCTGGAATCGGTCAACCCATATTCGGGTGTGCCCCCTAGCGCCATCATGATCGCGAAGGGCTCCATACCTTAACCTTCGCAGGTTTCTGGATTTGCACTGGCTAGCTTTGCGTCAAAATAGTTCTTATAATTTTTTTTGATCTATTCGCAACCGATAAATAATCCGGGCTTGGTGAAGGGATGCGCCTTATGAGTGTTAGTAACAAAATTCGGCGACTTGCCGTAAGCATAACTCTACTTTTGTGCTGCCTGAACTTCCCTCACCTTGGGCTCGGCGCACAAAGCAGCAATGAGACCAATTCCAAACCGGTCATTTCACTGCCGGAAAACCTGGACCAGACTGTAAAACACGAAGCCGCCTCAGTTAAAGAACAATTGGTTGAGCAAGCAAGGAATCTCTTTGAACGCAAGCCTCTGAATTTTAACCTGGATACGTTGTCAAAAATTAGAGATTGGCTGTTGGAACTACCGAGCAGGGTACCCGAATTTATCCATGAGATTATCGAAGAAAGTCAGCTCCTTGGTCTTGTCGGATCGCTCATTTTATTGGGTTTTTTTGGAGCGCTGCTCTACAGCCTGGTGGGTGCGCGTAAAGTACTCGCGCGTTTAGAAGCGCTCATCGCTCCCGTTAAAGGGCACATGCCCGACATGTATTATCCCTATGTCATTTCACTTGTGAAGATTCTGGCAGCATTAATCATTCCGCTCCTCGTTTTCGGCTTATACAGCTTTGTGCACGAACTGATCGACTACAATGCGTCCTGGTTTTTGCTGGTGGGCAGCCTCCTTAAACTATGGGTTTTGGGCGTCTTGCTACTCACCTTCCTCGGTGAAGCGCTGCTTCCCGTACATCTGCCTATTCCCTCCAACCATGCTAAAGCCATTTATAAAGTCTCGAGAAAAGTCGTCATCTATGCTCTTGTGAGTATAGGACTGCTCTGGGGTGCAGAGGCGTTTGAGGTATCCAAAGATGTAATAGCTCTGTTGAAGTTTGTGGTGTATTTGTCTATCGTTTTTGCCGGTCTGCTTTTGCTTTTGAAAAAGAAATCTATCATCGCCATTTTGCCGCCCTTGCCCTACAGAATCTACCAGGTATTCTGCAACGCTTTGAGACGCCTCTACTATCCCGCCATTCTCATAACTTTCATTACGGGAGTTCTCTGGTGTGTCGGTTACAGAGCGTTGACGGAGTTCATATGGATTAAAACCTGGGCGGTAGCGGCCGTCTTTTTCGTGATCGTTGTTTTCTACCATAACGCGAATGGCTTGCTGAAAAGATGGATCGAGAAGAAAGAACCTAGAGACGAGGTCGCCAAGGCACTTCATCGTTCACTGCATGCATTACTGTCATTTGTCACCATCACAACGGCTGTCATTATCATCCTGGATCTCCTGGGTCTGCTCGACATCATCCAGGCAATCATTTCGTTTCCCCTTGTGGTCATAGGAAATACCCCCGTTTCTCTCTGGATTCTCGCTAAGGCCACCCTCATTATAGTGGCGTTTGTGTTCATATCCCGACTGTTGCGCGCTTATCTCGATTATAAGGTTTATCCGTCCATAGGAGTGGATGAGGGGCTGGCCTACTCGATCAATACGCTCATCGGTTATGTGTTCATTGCAATCGGCTTGGCCGCGGCGCTGCGCGCGGTAGGTTTAGATTTTAAGGTATTGATGGTGTTTGCCGGAGCGGTGGGCATCGGTATCGGCCTTGGACTTCAAGGCTTGGCCGGCAACGTCATAAGCGGCCTGATTCTGATATTTGGCAGGAAGGTCAGAAAGGGAGATTGGATTCAAGTCGGGGAACGATTGGGTTACGTACAGGAAGTGAGCCTGAGGGCAACGAGGGTGAGGACACGGGACAATATCGAATACCTGATCCCCAACGCCGATCTCACCTCCACCACCATAGTAAACCACACTCTGTCAGAACCCGAGATCCGAGTCCACATTCCGGTCGGCGTGTCCTACAATGCCGAACCGCAACAGGTAGCACAGATACTGCTAACGGTTGCGGAACGAAATCCCAATATTAAAAAGAACCTCAAACCGAAGGTGTGGTTTGTGGAATATGGCGACAGTTCCATTAATTTTGAACTCCTGGTGTGGATCGATGTACGCCAAATAAGTGAGAGAGAAGTGCGCAGCCAACTATATTTTGAAATATTTGAAGATTTGGCTAAGGCGGGCATCGAGATTCCGTTTCCCCAAAGAGACCTGCATATCCGGTCTGGGCTGCCGGAACTTAGTAATTCTTGACAGGATAGATTAGAACTGATGACCGGAAAATCCTTTGTGCACGTAGCGCAGGCTTTTAGCGCTGCTTATTTTAGCCTCGCCTGCGGCGAGACTAACGCCCTGCGCTACGGGGGTTCGAGGCGAACATTCTTTAAGATTGCCTAGCGACGCTGCAGGTTCTTTACAAATTTTCATTGATTTTTTCACCTTCTGTGTTAGGTAAATCGTTTCTCTTGAAAATTGTTGTCAAGTGCTATGATTGTGCAAGGTCGCTAAGGATGGAAAGTTCAATCACTTTGCAAAAGTCCATAGACTCATTTCTGATTCATATCAGACATGAACGAGGTTTGAGTGCTGAAACCCTCCGGGCGTACACCGGCGACTTGGCACAATTGCAGCGGTATGCTTGTGAAAAGACAGGTAAACAGGCTTTAATGATTTCTGATATTACTCAAGATCTGCTACGCGGCTTTATAGCCTCGATGCACCGGACAAAAGAGAAGACCAGCCAGGCAAGGAAACTTTCAAGCCTGCGTTCTTTTTATCGGTTTCTGAATGACAGTGGAATAATTGAGAATAATCCGGCAGCCTTGATCGCTCACCCGAAAATAAAAACTCGGATTCCTTCTTTCATGGATGTCGACAACTTGTTTTATTTTCTCGACAGCCTGCATCGGTCCTGCTTGCGGCCTGCCGGCAGTTGGCGGAGATGGCGCAACTGGGCAATGTTTGAATTCTTATACTCCTCCGGTGTCCGGGTGAGTGAAATGGTAAACTTGAACGAGGCCCATATATCTTTTGCCGACGGCACTGTCAGAGTTTTAGGTAAAGGGAGCAAGGAGCGAGTCGTACCGGTCGGGAAACAGGCATTGAAGGCTGTTGAGGAATATCTTGTAGTGTTGGAGCAACAGTTTCCGCAAGCAATTGCAGGAGGCTCTGCACTTTTCCGGAATGCGCATGGGGGACGGCTCACCGCTCGTTCCGTGCACCGTATCCTCCAGGTGGAACTCAAACGATGCGGTCTATGGCAACACCTGAGCCCTCATGGGCTGCGTCATAGCTTTGCGACTCATTTATTGAATTCAGGCGCCGACCTCAGAGCCATACAGGAGATGCTCGGACACTCAACGCTCTCAACCACCCAGCGCTATACCCATGTTCATATGGATCAGCTCATGAAGACTTACGATGCAGCGCATCCAAGAAGTCGGAAAAGAGAATAAACCGGTTGCATACCAGGCCGAACCTGGCGGATTGATTAGGAGATGAATTTCTTATGACAAAGACACAAATGCATGGCACCACAATCCTTGCAATGCGCAAAGATGGCCAAGCAGTCATGGCGGGAGACGGCCAGGTGACTCTTGGCGACACCGTGGTCAAACACCAGGCCAAAAAGGTGCGCAAAATGTACAACGACCAGATTCTCACCGGCTTTGCAGGCTCCACCGCAGACGCATTTACTCTGTTCGAGAGGCTGGAGGGAAAGCTGGAACAATATAACGGAAACCTGAAACGTGCGGCGGTTGAATTAGCCAAAGACTGGCGCATGGATAGAGCACTTAGGCGATTGGAAGCTCTTCTCATCGCCGTCGATAGAACTGAGTGTCTTATTCTCAGCGGCAGTGGGGATGTAATCGAACCGGACGACAATATTGCCGCCGTGGGTTCCGGCGGATCTTATGCGTTGGCTGCCGCCAGGGCGTTAGCGGCTCACTCGCAGCTTTCCGCCCGGCAGATTGTCGAGGAGGCCATGCGAATTGCTGCATCCATTTGCATCTATACAAATAATGAATTCACCATCCAGGAGCTATAGAATTATGCAACAACCTCTTACTCCCGCAGAAATCGTAAGTGAACTGGATAAATACATCATCGGCCAGAAGGATGCCAAAAGAATGGTTGCCATAGCCCTGCGCAACCGGTGGCGGAGACAACAAGTACCGGAGCCATTGCGGGACGAGATCACACCCAAAAACATCATCATGATCGGGCCTACCGGAGTAGGTAAAACGGAAATTGCCCGCCGTCTGGCTCGCCTTGCCCAATCGCCGTTCCTCAAAGTCGAGGCGAGCAAATTTACCGAAGTGGGATATGTCGGCAGAGATGTTGAGTCAATGATTCGGGACCTGACTGATTTGGCGGTCAACATGGTCCGCTCCGAGGAAATGGAGCTCGTCAAAAAACGGGCGGAAGAAATTGCCGAAGAGAAACTCCTCGATATTCTGCTGCCTCCCAAGAGGCAAACCGATTCCCGCGAGCAGCAGGCACTTCCGGAACCCGAGACCATCGAGGCGGCCAAGGAGGAGGCGACGCAGGCGGATACAACCCGCGAAAAACTCAGGAAACTTCTTCACAAGGGAGCTCTTGATGACCGTTATGTGGACATAGAAGTTCCGGATCGCAACTTTCCAAATATCGAAATCTTCGCGGGTACGGGCATGGATGATATGGATTACAACCTGCGCGAAATGATCGGTTCTATGATGCCCCGGCGAACCAAACGGCGCAAAGTCAAGATTCCCGAAGCTCGCGAAATCCTCATTCAAGAGGAATCCCAGCGGCTCATCGACATGGATAAAGTCATGAAGACGGCCATCGAACGGGCGGAACATTCCGGCATCATCTTTCTCGATGAAATCGATAAAATCGCCGGGCGCGATGCCGCCGGTAAGGGGCCCGATGTTTCGCGGGAGGGTGTGCAACGGGATTTACTGCCCATAGTTGAGGGCTCGACCGTCACCACAAAATATGGCATGGTAAAGACAGATCACATATTATTCATAGCTTCGGGGGCATTCCACATTTCCAAGCCGTCGGATCTGGTTCCTGAACTGCAAGGTAGATTTCCAATACGTGTGGAACTGCAATCACTTACCAAAGAAGATTTCATCCGCATCCTGACGGAGCCCGAAAACGCTCTCATCGTGCAGTATAAAGCTCTTCTGAACACAGAGGAAGTGGAGCTCTTGTTCGACGATCATGCCATAGAAGAAATTGCCGGGATCGCTTATCAGGTCAATTCCAGAACGGAAAATATCGGTGCACGGCGACTTCATACAGTCGTAGAAAAGCTTATCTCGGATGTTTCCTTCAACGCGCCGCAAATGAAAGGGCAAAAGGTACCGATCACCAGGGAGTACGTTCGTGAAGTACTGCAGGATATCATTAAGGACGAGGATTTGAGTCGTTACATACTTTAGGATCGGCAGGAGGAGCGTCGATTTTGATGGTTCTATCCTTGTTTCAGCAGCAAGCCCTTGGGGGAAGAGGGTAGGGGGTAGTAGCTCTGAGATATAGTTTTTAATCGCAAGACCTTCGCAGAAAATATAGGACCGGTTCTCTGAAGAGATTCTGGGAATCGGCGTGTTCGGCGTGCATGCTCTATATTCCGGACCGGCCTGCGTTTTATACGAGCTGTGTACTGAAGTCATATCTAAATATAGCGATTTCATCGGTAGCGCTGCTTCATGCCGGCGAAAGACTGGAACCCAGTGGGTGGATCGGGATATCCGGATTGCTGCCTCCGCAGGAATGACGACTTTAGCTTTGCCTAACAAAAATCGCCAAATTCGGGTCATAAGTATCGAGGTAGGGGGGTGAGGAAAATATGGTAGAAAAGGCTAAAATTCTCGTCGAAGCTCTTCCTTACATCCGTCGTTTCTATCAGAAGACTGTGGTGATCAAGTACGGCGGGCATGCTATGGTGGCCGACGAACTAAAGGAAAGCTTCGCCCGGGATATCGTCCTCATGAAATACATTGGAATTCATCCCGTGGTTGTTCATGGCGGAGGGCCCCAGATTGGAAAGATGCTGGAACGCATCGGGAAAAAGAGCGACTTCCGGGCCGGAATGCGGGTTACCGATGCCGATACCATGGACATCGTCGAAATGGTGCTGGCCGGCAAAATAAACAAAGAAATCGTCAGCTTAATAAACCGGCACGGCGGCAAGGCGATAGGGCTCAGCGGCAAAGATGGACAATTGATAGAGGCTCGCAAACTCCACCTGTTCCGCTACCAGGGTGACGATCAGCCTCCGGAAATCATTGACATAGGACTGGTGGGGGAAGTACACCGGATCAACACAGAGATTCTGCGCACCCTCGGGAACAGCGATATGATTCCCATCATAGCTCCGGTGGGGGTGGGAGAGAATGGAGAGACCTATAATATCAACGCAGATCTGGTTGCCGGACGTATATCCAGCGCCCTGCAGGCCAAAAAATTGCTTCTCATGACCGATGTGGAAGGGGTCATGGACACCAACGGAGTGCTTATTTCGAGTATGACGATTGCCGAAGCCGCCGATCTGATGCAGGACGAAGTGCTGCGTGGAGGCATGATACCAAAGGTACAATGCGCTGTTGAAGCCGTCCAGGGAGGTGCCGAAAAGGTACACATCATAGATGGCCGAGTTCCTCACGCCATTCTGCTTGAGATTTTCACCGATGCAGGTATTGGAACCCAGATCGTCAAGAATTGAACACAATAAACCAGGAAAGGTTGGAAGCGGTTTAATGGAAGATATCAGATCAATATGTCAAAAGAATATCTGCAGCACCTATGCGCGGCTGCCGGTGCTTTTCGTTCGGGGGCAGGGCTGCAGGTTGTGGGATGAGAACGGCAAGGAATACCTGGATTTTCTCGCTGGTATTGCGGTGTGTAACTTGGGTCACAGCCATCCGGAACTTGCTCAGGTTTTGTGTGATCAGGCAAAACGGTTGATTCACGTCTCAAACCTGTTCTTTACCGAGCCTCAAGTGAAACTGGCCGAGGAACTCATCCGGCTCTCGTTTGCGGATAAGGTGTTCTTTTGCAATAGCGGTGCTGAAGCCAATGAAGCCGCCATTAAGTTGGCCAGAAAATACAGCAAGGACCGCCATGGTGATGGGAGATTTCATGTCATCACTATGAAGGAAAGCTTTCACGGCCGCACGCTTGCAACCCTTTCGGCTACCGGTCAAGAAAAAGTACACAAAGGATTTGAACCGCTGGTTGAGGGTTTCAGCTTCGTTGACTTCAATTCAGTGGATGCGGTTGAGGCGGCCGTGACCAACAAGACCTGTGCAGTGCTGGTCGAACCTATCCAGGGCGAGGGTGGAATCAACATTCCGAATCCCGGCTACCTGGCAGATCTGAAAACGTTCTGCAGAAAGCATGACCTGCTGCTCATTTTCGATGAAGTACAGGTCGGTATGGGCCGCACCGGCACCCTGTTCGCCTATGAGCAGGAAGGAGTCACACCCGACATTATGACCCTTGCCAAGGCATTGGGCAACGGTCTCCCGGTGGGGGCCATGCTGGCTGCGGACGAAGTGGCTCAAGCCTTTGCACCTGGCACTCACGCCACTACTTTTGGCGGCACACCGCTCGTTACCGCCGTCGCGCTGCGAGTGCTGCAGCTGATTTCCCAACCCGACTTCCTTCAAAGAGTGCGGGAAACCGGCCGTTACATGCAACAATGCCTGGCAGATTTGCAGGCCAAACATCCCTCGGTGGTGCAAGAAATTCGTGGCAGAGGTTTAATAGTGGGGATGGAGCTCAACATTCCGGGCCAGAAGTTCGTAGAGGCTTGCCTGAAAAAAGGAGTGGTCATCAATTGCACCCACGACACCGTCCTTCGGTTCGTTCCGCCGCTTATTGTGGAACGGCAGGATATTGACCGTCTGATGGGCATACTGGATGAAGTTTTTCAAGAGGAGACGACGGCATGAAACGGGATCTGCTGACTATTCTGGATCTTTCCGCGGACGAGATCCACTCTCTTCTGTCCAAAGCTGAACAAATGAAGAAATCGCTTCAAGAGGGAACCGATCTGCTCAAATCGACTCTGCCAGGCCGGGTTTTGGGGCTGATTTTTGTCAAGCCCTCAACGCGTACTCGGGTTTCCTTTGAGGCGGCCATGTATCGGCTGGGCGGCAGCTGCATCTTCATGACTCCGAAAGAGACGCAAATCTCGCGCGACGAAACCCTTGCTGACACAGCCAGAGTGCTGTCTCGCTATGTTGACATTTTGGTGATCCGCACCTTTGCGCATGAGGATGTCGAAGAGTTGGCCAGATTTTCCTCCATTCCCGTGATCAACGGATTGACCGACCGGTTTCACCCCTGCCAGGTGTTGAGCGATCTATTGACCGTAAAAGAAAAGCGCGGAACCCTTGAAAAACTGCGCGTCGCCTGGGTTGGTGATGGAAACAATGTAGCTCATTCCTGGATTAATGCTGCCGGGATTCTGGGATTTGATCTCGTATTGGCATGCCCTCCCGGATATATGCCGGACCAAAACGTTTTGAATCAAACCCGGGGGCGGGGTAGAATCGAGGTCGTCCATAACCCGAAAAAGGCTGTGGAATCTGCTGATATTATTTACACAGATGTATGGGCGAGCATGGGACAGGAACAGGAGGCAACTGAACGACGCCGGATTTTCCAGCCGTACCAGCTTAATGCTGACCTTGTGGCAGAGGCGCCACCGCACGCCATGGTGTTCCATTGTCTCCCTGCTCATCGCGGGGACGAAATCACCGATCAGGTCATTGATGGACCACAATCGGTAGTTTTCGATCAGGCCGAAAATCGTATGCATCTGCAAATGGCTCTACTCGACTGGCTGCTTTCCGCGGCAAGCTGAAGTACCTAAAGGAGATCAACTCGATCATGAGCATTCAAAAAGTTGTATTGGCTTATTCCGGCGGTCTGGACACCTCCATTATCTTGAAATGGCTAATAGAGACATACAAATGCGAAGTAATTGCATTTGCAGCCGACCTCGGTCAAGGAGAAGAATTGGACGGCCTTGACGCCAAGGCAAAATCCACAGGAGCGCTCAAGGCGCGCATTGAAGACCTGAAGGAAGAATTTGCCAGGGATTTTGTTTTCCCGGCTTTTCGTGCGAACGCTATTTATGAGGGTCAATATCTACTCGGTACATCAATTGCCCGACCTCTTATTGCCAAGCGACAGATTGAAATCGCTCAGGAAGAAGGCGCTGATGCGGTCAGTCATGGCGCCACCGGTAAGGGAAATGATCAGGTGCGGTTTGAGCTCACTTACACAGCGCTGAATCCCGCCATCAAAGTTATCGCTCCATGGCGTGAATGGGATCTGAAGTCACGCAAGGCACTGGTCGAATTCGCCCGGAAACATAACATTCCCGTTCCGGTTACGCAGGAAAAACCTTACAGCAGTGATAGAAACCTTTTGCATATAAGTTATGAAGGAGGAATCCTCGAGGATCCCTGGTTGGAGCCGGACGAAAGAATGTACACTCTGACCGTTTCGCCGGAACAGGCACCCGGCCGGTCTGAAGTTGTCGAGATCGAATTTGAGCGTGGAGATCCCGTAGCCATCAATGGAGAACGTCTGACTCCGGCAGTTCTGTTGCATCGTCTTAACGAATTAGGAGGAAAGCACGGCATCGGCCGGATTGATATGGTGGAAAGTCGATTTGTGGGAATGAAATCCAGAGGCGTTTACGAGACTCCCGGGGGAACCATCCTGCGTGCAGCCCACAGGGCGGTCGAATCCATCACCATGGACCGAGAAGTCATGCACATCCGAGATTCCCTCATTCCTCAATATTCCCGTATGATTTATAACGGTTTCTGGTATGCTCCCGAAATGCGCCTGTTGCAAAACACCATGGATATGGCACAGGAAAATGTGTGGGGAACGGCAAGGCTGAAGCTTTACAAGGGGAACTGCCAAGTCATCGGCCGCAAATCGGATCGTTCTCTTTACCAAACGAGTTTCGCCACCTTCGAGGAAGACGAAGTCTACCAGCAAAATGATGCTACGGGTTTTATCAGACTGCAGGGCCTTCGACTCCGAATTGAATCGCTTGTGCGAAGTTAAGTGACGTAGTAAAGGAGAACGCTTTTTATGGCAGAAAAACTCTGGCAGGGACGTTTTGATCAACCAACAAATAAACTTGTGGAAGAGTACTCGGCTTCAATTCATTTTGACAGCAGGCTCTATCGCTACGACATCGAAGGCAGTATTGCCCATTGCCGAATGCTTGCGGAGTGCAAAATTATTACCCATGATGAAGCTTCGCTTATCATCGAAAACCTTGGCGAGATTCAAAGAGAGATTGAACGAGGACATCTGCATCTAGAATCTTCCCAGGAAGACATTCACATGGCCATTGAGCAGCGTTTGATCCAAAAGATCGGTGAAGTTGGGGGCAAGCTTCACACTGCTCGAAGCAGAAATGACCAAATTTGTCTCGACATGCGCCTTTACATGCGTGATGTGCTTTGCCTATCGCGTGCATTGCTCCTGGATGTACAGAAGACTTTGGTTATACTCGCCGAGCAAAACCTTGATGTCATCATGCCGGGATACACACATCTTCAGCACGCCCAGCCGATTTTGCTCGCTCACTACCTGTTGGCCTATTATGAAATGTTCGAACGTGACGACGAGCGCATTGCGGATTGTTTTAAGCGCACCAATGTTCTTCCTTTGGGGGCTGCTGCACTGGCCGGGACCACCTTTCCAATAGACCGAGAGCTAACGGCAACATATCTTGGCTTTCCTAAAATCAGTGCAAACAGTATCGACACGGTTAGCGATCGAGACTATCTGATCGAATTTAACGCTGCCTCGGCAATACTGATGTCGCATGTGAGCCGCATGGCCGAAGAGTTGATTATCTGGTCAACCTCAGAGTTTGCCTTCATTGAGATCAGCGATGCTTTTTGCACCGGGTCCAGCATAATGCCCCAGAAAAAGAATCCTGACGTACCTGAATTGATGCGGGGTAAAAGCGCCAGGGTTTTCGGCAACCTGATGTCTTTACTGTCACTTACCAAGGCTCTCCCCCTCGCTTACAACCGAGATTTGCAGGAGGACAAGGAACCCATCTTTGACACGGCTGACACGGTTCTGAACACCCTGAGGCTGCTGGCCAAGCTATTGTCTGAGATTCATTTCAACCGAGATCGCATGGCGGAAGCAGCCAAACAAGGGTTTATCCTCGCGACGGATTTAGCAGACTATCTCGTCCGCAAAGGAGTTCCATTTCGTCGAGCGCATCAAGTGGTTGGACAAATTGTCCAGTCTTGCATTCAGAACTGTAAGGAACTGCAGGATTGTACTCTAGATGAACTCAGAAACTTTCACAAAGCCTTCAATTCTGATGTGTTTTCACTGCTCGATCTTACAAGTGCCGTGAACCAAAGAACCTCTGCAGGAGGAACCGCCGCTTCGCAGGTTCAAGAAGCCATTCGACTGGCTCAGCAGGCTTTGCAGGTCAAGCAGGAGAACGTGGATGGAAAGTTCATCAGGAACAATGAAAAACGCATGGCGACAAAACCTGAAAGTGATTGATTAATTATCGCCTAAATTCAGCGGTTACCCGCGCGCCTGTATGAATTGGCTATTCATCCGATGGAATCGCTAAAAATAGGTATCGCTAAATTTAGCGATTGTTAGTCAGATGAGGCTACCAGCGCCATTCCTGCGAAGCTTGCCGCCGCCGGCTTTAAGCAGAAAGCAGGGATTCACAAGAACTTTAGACTCAAGTGCATGATTTCATCTTTAAAAAGTACAGTACGATTACAATTCGGTTCAGTTACGCTTCATTTTTAAAACTAATGGGACTCCGCGGCCGGTGTTCAGGCGACTCGTAAACACCCGGCATGCGATACCTGATCCCATCAGTGGCGCAAGGGATTTTATTCATGAATCTGAGGAAACAATCCAGGCCCCCGTTAAGCAGCCTTATCGGACTCTTCGTAGTTTTAGCCCTGGCACTCCTGGTCTCAGGCTGTGGAAAGAAGACTGCCCCGAGACCGATCCTAGCCGTGCCGCCTCCACAAGTTAAGGACTTAAAAGCAGAAGTTCGGAATGCAGGTGTTGAACTGAGTTGGTCTATCCCTAATTTTAACAGGGAATCGAGTGAGACCTATTCATACGGATTTGCGGTTATGAAAACCGAAGTATCCTGGGATAAACGCAATTGTCTCGAGTGCCCCGTAGCCAACCAGGAGATCCTGCAACGAATCGACCTGTCCTATCCTGAGCCGGCGACTGCCCCCGAGCAAAATTTGACGGTTATTGACACGCAGGTCTCAGCAAACCACGCCTATAGGTATCAGGTTGCATTTCGAGACAACAAGGATCGGGTATTATCTCTGTCGAACCCCACGATAGCCAAGGTCGTCCCGCCGCCGCAGTCCCCGCTGGATTTCACCGCAGCCAAACAGGCGGAAGGTATTCAATTGCGTTGGAAAGCCCCCAAGAAGAATGTTCAGCAACAATCAATCAGCGGAGAACTTCAGTTCGAAGTTCAGAGGCGTTCGATGGAGGGAACTTGGGAGAGCATTTCACCAGCGCCGGTAAAGGGCGATACATTCTTTGACTCAGCGGTAGCTTCAAACCAACTCTATGATTACCGCGTGTTTTCACTACTCTCTTTCGAGGGGACTCCAATCCTGAGCGAGCCATCGCCGGTTCGGCAGATAAAGGCCCCCGGGGCCCTTCCGCCCCCACCGCCGAGCACCGTGTGGGTAATTCCAGCTAAGGGGGACTTGGAAGTCAACTGGACTCCAAGTGACGGCAGAGTAAAAGGCTATCAAGTTTACAGGCGGGAAGGCAAAGAAATCACTCGGCTGACTGCAAATCCCGTTCAAAACCCGCCATACATCGATCGAGCAGTGAAGCCGAACCTGGTTTATTTCTATGCAGTTTCAGCGGTTGGAGCTGAGCCTCCCTATCCGGAAGGACTCCTGTCGAAATGGCAGGAAATCAGAAACATACAATTTAAATGATGGTATTACTTGTTCAGAGCAGATGATCTTGATACGTAGTTTTTTTTGAATCGAGGCGAAGATGCATCATTTCCAATATCAACACGGTGAATTGTACTGCGAAAACCTGCCGTTGAACAAGCTGCTTCAGCAGACGGGAACGCCCTGTTATGTTTATAGCCATGCCACTCTTCGACACCACTTCAAGGTTTTCGATGAAGCTTTCAGGGATGTGCCGCATCTTACTTGCTTTTCCGTTAAGGCCAGTTCCAATATCGCCATTCTTAAGCTTTTCGGATCGCTGGGAGGCGGAGTTGATATTGTTTCCGGTGGTGAACTATTTAGAGCTCGAAAAGCGGGTATCCCAAGCGAACGAATAGTCTATTCCGGAGTGGGAAAAACCCGGGAGGAAATTGATTATGCTCTCAAAGAAGATATCCTCCTCTTTAACATTGAATCAGCCCAAGAATTGGAAGCGATCAATGGCCGAGCCTCCCAGCTTGGTCGTAGAGCGAGAATTGCATTACGGGTGAATCCGGATGTCGATCCTAAGACTCATCCTTACATATCCACCGGGATGAAAAAGAACAAATTCGGGATCGACGTCGAGGGTGCGGCAAATGAATATAAGAGGGCTAAAACTCTAAGCAATGTCGAGATCATAGGGATCGATTGCCATGTCGGCAGTCAACTGACCGAAATCAGCCCCTTTGTAGATGCGCTGAAACGATTGCGCACGTTAATCGAGCGTCTTAAAGACGACGGAATTGTTATCAAATACCTCGACCTCGGGGGTGGATTAGGAATCACTTACGATCAGGAGGCCCCACCCCATCCCAGGGAGTATGCTCAAGCCATCCTGCAAGGACTTCAAGGGCTTCCTTGTACCTTGATTTTCGAACCCGGCCGCGTTATCGTGGGCAACGCTGGAGTTTTGCTTACCCGGGTGCTCTACACTAAACAGACGCCCAGCAAGAATTTTGTGATCGTAGATGCGGCCATGAACGATCTTGTCCGCCCAAGTCTCTATGGTTCTTACCACCACATCCAGCCGCTGAGGGAAATGGGACAAGAGACACAAATCGTTGACGTGGTGGGTCCAATTTGCGAATCGAGCGACTTTCTGGCTCGCGACAGAGGCCTCCCCTTGGTGGAGGCGGGAGATTTCCTCGCTGTCATGAGCGCCGGCGCCTATGGATTCACCATGAGCTCCAACTACAACTCCAGGCCTCGATCTTCGGAAGTCCTCGTGAGGGGAGATGACTTTTACACTATTCGAGAGCGGGAAAATTGGGAAGATCTGATAAAAGGCGAAAAGATTCCCGAGTTTTTGTGAAATAAAGAATCGGGGAGCCGGAGTTCGGAATCTAGACTCACTCGCAACTGCAATAACAGAGGAAAAATGACAATACAAGATAATCAACTTATTCATTTTTTCAAAATGACCGGCAGCGGTAACGACTTCATTGTTATTGACAACATGGATCAAAAGCTATCCGCAGCCAACTTCCAGGAATTGGTGCGTCTCGCTTGTCGTAGAAAACTTTCGGTAGGCGCAGACGGTTTGATCTTTATTGAATCCGATGACGAAGTGGATTTTAGGTGGCGATTCTACAACGCCGACGGCAGTGAAGCGGAGATGTGTGGAAACGGAGCCCGCTGCGCGGCACGGTTCGTTTACCTGCAGGGGATTGTTCAAAAACCGAAGATGGCCTTCCGGACTTTGGCGGGAATAATCCACGCTGAAATAACAGGTGAAAGGGTAAAGATCCAGGTATCCTCTCCCCATGGACTGGAAGTGAACTTCCCGCTGGAAGTGGATGGAAAGCTTTTCAATCTGAATTTTGTCAATACCGGCGTTCCTCATGTTGTGCACCTTCTGGAAGAAGCACGGGAGCTGGAAGATCTGGACGTGTTCAGTTGGGGGCGTGCGTTGCGTTTTCATCAACGCTTTCAACCGGCCGGGACAAACGCCAACTTTGCCGTCGTCGAGGATACACACCGCATGACGGTGCGCACTTACGAACGAGGTGTTGAGGCCGAGACCCTTGCCTGCGGGACAGGTTCGGTTGCATCGGCACTGATTGCTGCAGCTTTGGATAAAGTTGAGTCCCCGGTGGAAGTAACGACCAGAAGTGGCGAAATACTCAGCATTTATTTTGCTCGGGAGTCGCGAGGAGATAAGATCCGCTTCATGGATGTCTTTCTGGAAGGAGATGCCAAAGTGGTTTATGAAGCAGACCTTTGGGATGAAACACTGAGAAAATAGGGAGGTAAGCTATGTTCCAAGGTGCCATGGTAGCCATTGTGACACCGTTCAAGAACGGTCAGGTGGATGAGTCGGGACTGCGAGACTTGATCGAGTTCCAAATTGCCAACGGGACCCATGGCATCGTGCCATGCGGAACTACCGGTGAATCGGCGACTCTCTCCTTCAAAGAACATGAAAGAGTGATTGAAATCACCGTGGAGCAAGTCAACAAGAGAGTGCCGGTAGTGGCTGGAACAGGATCCAATAACACAGCAGAAGCCGTTCGTCTGACCAAGCATGCTAAAGATGCGGGAGCGGACGGCGCACTTATGATCAGCCCGTATTATAACAAGCCAACCCAGGAAGGACTCTATCGGCACTTTGAAAAAGTGGCAAAAGATGTGGACATCCCTATTATTCTCTACAACATTCCGGGGCGTACTGCCGTGAATATGGAGCCCGGGACGATCGCGCGACTCGCTGACATCGACAACATTGTCGGCGTAAAAGAAGCCTCCGGTTCGATGAAACAGATAACCGACATCGTCGCCCGTTGTAGGGACGATTTTACGGTACTTTCCGGTGAAGATTTCCTTACGTTTCCTCTTCTCTGCGTAGGGGGTAAAGGAGTAATTTCGGTTTCTTCCAATATCGTTCCCCGGGACATGGCCGAGTTGTGCAACCTTTTCTTTGCCGAAAGATACGGCGAAGCACAAAAACTTTATTATAAGCTGCTCCCACTCTGCCACGCCCTGTTCTACGAGACGAATCCCGCTCCGGTAAAAGCTGCCTTGGCTATGATGAAAAAGATAGAAAGCGACGAAGTTCGGTTGCCGCTGGCGCCCATGTCAGAAGCAAATCGAGAGCGCCTGCGCAAGGACCTCCAGGACTACGGATTGATTTAGACTCTTTTTAATGCTGGATGTCAGATATTGGCTGTTGAATAGGATGCAAGTTGCGTTGCATGTGACGCAAAGCCTGTGCCTGGTAAAACCCAATATTAAATATCCAAAGTCGAATACTGTTTCGTCCTAAAGACGCTAATACGTGTTGAAAGTCAGTCGATATTTCGCTCTTCGAGTAACAAGGAGAATGCTATGATCCGTGCGGCAGTAGCCGGCATTGGGGGCAGGATGGGGTCGCGAGTCGCACAGCTCATTCGAGAAACAGACGGCATTGAGCTGGTCGCAGGTTTTGAGCACCCCGATCATCCTAAGATTGGAAAGGACATCTCTGAACTAGTAGGAGGCGCGCCATCCGGGCAAACCGTCGCAGGAAATATCCAACAAGTCTTAGACAAGGTAGATGTAGTTATTGATTTCACTAACGCAGCGACATCCCTGGCGCACATGCAGGCAGCTGCCAAGTCAAAAAAGGCTATGGTGATCGGCTCCACAGGCTTTTCAGCAGAACAGATGCATGCAGCACGAGCGTTTGCCCAAGAGTTTCCATGCGTATTGGCGCCCAACATGAGCGTTGGGGTCAACGTGTTGTTCAAAGTAGTTGCAGATGTTGCGCAGCTTTTGGGCGATGGCTTCGACGTGGAAATAGTAGAGTCGCATCACCGCTTCAAAAAAGATGCACCCAGCGGGACTGCCCTAAAGTTGGCGCAGGTTATCGCTGAGTCTCTAGGTCGGGATTTAAACGAGGTTGGCGTTTATGCTCGACATGGACTGATTGGAGAAAGAAAAGGCAAAGAGATTGGCATCCAAACCTTAAGGGGAGGGGACATTGTCGGCGAGCACACGATTATGTTTGCGTCTCTGGGAGAGAGGATCGAACTGACGCATCGTGCTCACAGTCGGGACAACTTCGCCCGAGGCGCCATACATGCCGCCCAATGGATAGTTGACCAACCCCCCGGATTGTACGATATGCAGAACGTTTTAGGAATCAAGAAAACATAACCGCTGTTGAAGCTCAGTCTCAAGATTGCAGTCCATAAACGCCAGGAGTGCGGACTTTAGTCCGCAAGAATGAAATTTCCCGTACCACAAAGTTACAGTGAGAGCTGTGCCGGAGGTTCATATGGCATTTGAAAAAGCAAACCGTTTGAAGCGATTGCCCCCATATCTTTTTCAAGAAATCGATCGTTTGAAGGCTGAACTGAGAGCCAGTGGCGTTGACGTAATCAATCTGGGAGTCGGCGACCCCGATCTTCCAACCCCGAAGCACATCATCCAAAAACTGCAGGATACTGCCGAGGACCCTGTCAATCATCAATATCCGTCATATTCGGGCATGAACGATTTTAAAGTGAGCATTGCCAAATGGTATAAGTCCAGGTTCGGAGTCGAACTGAATCCGGCAAATGAAGTTCTGACTTTGATCGGGTCCAAAGAAGGTATCGCTCATCTCCCTTTGGCTCTAATCAACCCCGGAGACACAGCTCTCGTTCCTACGCCGGCCTATCCTGTCTATAATGTGGCCGTACTTTTTGCCGGAGGCGAATCGCATTTCATGCCGCTCGTTCGTGAAAACGATTTCCTGCCGGATCTGCAAGCCATTCCTCCGGATGTTGCTCGCCGGGCTAAATTGATGTTTATCAATTACCCCAACAATCCTACAGGAGCGACCGCAGAAAGATACTTTTTCGAAAAAATCGTAGATTTTGCCAAACAATACAATGTAATCGTTTGCCACGACGCCGCCTATACAGAAATGGCGTTCGACGGTTATCTGCCGATGAGCTTCCTGGAAGTTCCCGGAGCAAAAGAAGTAGGCATTGAGTTCCACTCTCTTTCCAAGACATACAACATGACGGGCTGGAGAATTGGCAGCGCGGTTGGCAACGCACAGGTGATAGAAGGACTTGGACAGATCAAAAGCAACATCGATTCGGGCGCGTTTAATGCCGTTCAGTGGGCGGGCATCGCCGCTATTGAAGGGGATCAAAGCTGTGTCGCCGAGATGCAGAAGACGTATCAGGAAAGACGGGATGTTCTGCTTGCAGGCCTGCGGCGAGTTGGTCTGGAACCCGAGATACCCAAGGCCACATTTTATGTGTGGTGCCCCGTGCCAAAGGGATACAGCTCGAAAGAGTTTTCGTCCCTTTTGTTGAAAGAAGCTGGTATTGTAACAACACCGGGCAGCGGATTCGGAGAACCCGGCGAAGGCTACATCCGCATGGCTCTTACCGTCACCAAGGAAAGAATCCAGGAAGCGGTTGAACGCATCCAAAAATTATCTTTTTAGCTATGCAAAATGTTTTTATCGGTTTCGGCAGCAACCAGGGAGACTCTCTGCAGATATGCCGCAAGGCTGTGCTGGATCTGCAGCAGCACGCAAAAATCGAAATCCAGGAGGTATCTTCTTTCTACACTACCAAGCCCATAGGGGTTGAAGAGCAACCCTGGTTTATCAACGGGGTGTTGAGATGCTCGACTGGGCTCGAACCTGAAGATTTATTGAGGGTTCTTAACAAAATAGAGGGCCATTTCGGAAGGGTTCGGAGGGAGCGCTGGGGGCCCAGGACCTTAGACCTGGATATCCTTGCATACGGCGAGCTGATTGTGCAACTTGCTGACTTGACCATCCCGCACCCAAGAATGCATGAGCGGCTTTTTGTGTTGGTGCCGCTGCAGGAAATCGCTCCGGACTGGATTCACCCTCTGCTGAATGCTTCGGTCGGGCAATTGTTAGGCAGGCTGAGCGGGAACAGCGGGGAAGTTTTACGCTTGGAGGACGAATGATCCGGCTTGTTCTTTACATTCTCGTTTTCTATCTCGCTTACCAGCTCTTGAAATCAGCAGGCAGGTCGTTGCTTCGACCTCGACAACAATCAAATGATGCTTTTCAGGAAGACACCGATCTCATACAAGATCCGCATTGCGGAGCCTATTTTCTGAAGCAAAAGGGCGTGAAAGCCAATGTCGATGGCAACTCCATGTACTTCTGCAGTCCGTCTTGTCGCGACGCCTATCTGTTGGAGCATCAATCTCATTAGGATCAAACTATTTACGGCGTTAAAAAGGAGGACCACATGAAATTCTTCATTGACACTGCGAACCTCGATGAAATAAAGGAAGCACATAGTCTTGGAATATTGGACGGAGTTACAACAAATCCATCTCTGATTGCAAAGGAAGGGATCAAGAACAGGGAGGGTTTTGAAAAACATATCAAGGCAATATGCGGGGTTGTGCAGGCGCCGGTTAATGCGGAAGTCGTGAGCACCGAGCATGACCGGATGATAACCGAAGCAAGAAAGCTCGCGGAGATCGATTCTCATGTTGTCGTCAAGATACCGATGACCACGGAAGGGCTAAAGGCAGTCAAACGACTTTGCGACGAAGGCATCAAGACTAACGTAACGCTCGTTTTTTCTCCATTGCAGGCTCTGCTTGCTGCTAAAGCCGGGGCGAGCTACGTCAGTCCTTTTGTCGGTCGACTTGATGATATTGCTCATGAGGGCATGGATCTCGTTGAGCAGATCGTCGATATTTACTCGAACTATCTGTTTGAAACGGAGATCATTGTCGCGAGCGTGCGGAACCCATTACATGTTTTGGCAGCGGCCAAGATGGGAGCGGATATTGCCACCATTCCATTTAAAGTAATCGAACAATTGGCCCAACATCCACTAACTAAAGCGGGGTTGGATGCTTTTTTGCGGGATTGGCAGAAAGTAGAAAAAACGTCTAATTAGTTCTATTTTGTCACATTGAGGAAAAGATCTACTCAAGAGTTGCAGCTGCATACAGAACAGAGTCCACACCGTCATTCCCGCGTGCTTTTGGCCGGAATCCAGCTCGGTGAGGTCCCCTGGATTCCCGCCTGAAGATTGCGGGAATGACATATGAGGCTAAAGTGACAAAGTAGGATTAGATCGTTCTTTCAGAGTGCAGCCAAAAAAGGAGGGGGGCAATGAGGCGTGTACGGATTGGACACGTAAGTTCACTCTTGATAGCTTGGCTGGTATTTGGAATACTTCTGACTGCACCGGTTAGAGCAGAGTTTTATAAGTATGTGGACCAGGAAGGCGTTGTCCACCTCACTAATATTCCCACGCAGCCGATCTATAAGAAGATTGACCCTTCGCGCTATTGCACCGTCACCAAAGGATCGAACTGGATACGAATCAGTCCCGCCAGGAAGATTGTTTTTTCCAGGTCTAAAGCCGGCATGAAAAAGTCATCCTATGACAAACACATAATGGATGCATGCAAACGCCACGGACTGGATCAAAAACTTGTAAAAGCCGTCATCAAGGCTGAATCGGCTTTCAATCCCGGCGCAGTCTCTCCCAAGGGAGCGGTGGGACTGATGCAATTGATGCCCGACACATCCAAGGATTTGGGAGTGTCCAACCCATTTGACCCTGTCGAAAATATCGATGGGGGAGTCCGGTACCTCAAAACCCTGCTGCGACGCTTCAAGAACAACGTTCCTCTTGCTCTTGCCGCCTACAATGCCGGCCCCGAAGCGGTCCAGGAGTACGGAGGCATCCCTCCCTACGGTGAAACACAGACGTATGTTCGCAGAGTACTGGACTTCTACGTATCTTCTGTACGATAATAAAAACCGAGTTTTGAAGTGTTCCAAATAACTTGTCTGTCAAATGAAGGCCTCAACATCAATGAGCGACTTTTCGCGTCAGAACCTTATCAATCTACCCAATGTCTTGACGTATCTCAGGATTGCCATTATACCGCTGATCCTTTTCTTCCTTGCTCCGCCAATTTCCGGAAGATCATATAATTTTGCTTTTCTGCTGTTCGTTTTGGCGTCCATTACGGATTATCTGGACGGGATTTTAGCTCGCCGCCACAATCTGGTCACTTCCGTAGGCAAGCTGTTGGATCCGCTGGCGGATAAACTGCTGACTTCCGCAGTCTTGATCATGCTCATTCCTTCGGGTAAGGTGCAGGCTTGGCTCGTATTCCTAATCATCGGCCGAGAAATCACCATTACCGGCCTACGCTCGATCGCCGCCAGTCAGGGACTCATCTTGTATGCGAGCCGGACGGGGAAAAATAAGCTCATCTCTCAGACTGTCGGTTTGTTGTTTCTTCTCCTCTATATTCCCAAGATCGAGTTCTTATTGGATTTTATAGGCATTTTTTCCCTTTGGATTTCAGTAGTTTTGGGATACTGGTCCGCGATAGCCTATTTTGTTTATTTCTACAAGGAAGTTACTCGACAGGAACAGAGTGCTCAGTGATTAGAATGGGGATCGAGAACATACATCTGTCTATTTTTCGTGATTTCCCGCGAACGGGCCTGGCTTGATGATCGGAACGAATCCGGAAAGAGCGGCATGGATTCGTACGGGAATGGGATGGGATTAATCTCGCAGAGCCTTCTAATACTGCAGCGAGACTGATGCTGTTCTTTTTTGTGGGGAGGGCTTTTCGGCCCGCCAATATAAACCAGTGTGGAGAGGTTTCCGATGGCTTTTGCTTTACCTGAATTCAATCCGCCCGATTTCAACAATCCTTCCTTGAACAGTGCGCCCCCAGTGACTTTTAAAGAAGTACAACAGGATGGAGTCGCACCGGCAGACTATCACGCAACATCAATATTTCCGGAATACTTGCAGGTAGAAGAGGGCAAATGGCAATTGCTGGTTGAATCCAGGATGGATTGCGTGGTTGTTCTCGAGCCTGATAGATCGCTAAGCGTCAAGGAATTTCGCCGCCTTCGAGCAGGCGAACGGGTGGCGTGCGGGCGCGGGGAAAATGGAGAACATGGTATATTAGTTCACACAGGAGCCTTTAGCTTTCCTCAGCACGTCAAGGAAAAATTTGCATTTCGCACCCACACGACACGTGAAACGGCATTTTCAATTGATTACGACGAGCTCTACGAGTTGCTTGCATATGAGAAAGAAAACGGCTTCATACTCTGGGTGCTTGGACCCGCTGTTGTTTTCGACCATGATGCACGCAATGCTTTTGTTGAGATCGTAAATAATGGTTACGCGCAAGGTGTTCTTGCAGGCAATGCCCTCGCCACTCACGATGTCGAAGGGGCCCTCTATCAAACGGCTCTTGGGCAGGACCTCTATTCGAAGCAACAAGCGGTGGCGGGACACTACAAACACCTGGATGCCATTAACAGGATCAGAGAAATTGGATCGATGGAAATCGCCTGCCGCGGGGAATTCATCCGAGACGGGGTTATGCGGGCGTTGATAGCAAAGCAGATCCCGTACGTGCTTGCCGGCTCGATAAGAGATGACGGGCCCATGCCGGAAGTCATCGCAGATGTTTACCTGGCGCAAGATAAAATGAGATCGCTGGTGCGGCAAGCGACAACCGTCATTGCACTTGCCACTCAGCTGCACGGAATCGCTACCGGCAACATGACACCATCTTATAAGGTCCTAAGTGATGGGAAAATCCGACCTGTGTATTTCTACAGTGTCGATATGTCCGAGTTCGCCACCAACAAGCTGGTAAACCGCGGCTCTCTAACTGCTCGCTCCATTCTGACCAATGTTCAGGACTTTGTAGTCACCTTAGCGCGTGGTTTGGTAAGAGGCTGTTGAATCTTTTTCGCGTCGCAGTACGATTAATAGATAGGAGGTTGTGCCATTCCTACGACTGCTTTACGAGAAGGGCAGATAGTAAGAGAAACCAGGGAAACTCGAATCCGTCTAACCCTCGGTTTGGATGGACAGGGAACGGTTAACTTAACAACCGGCATTCCTTTTCTCGATCATATGCTGACACTATTCGCGACCCACGGATTTTTTGGCCTCGATGTTGAGGCGACCGGTGATCTAGAAGTCGATGCCCACCACACCGTTGAAGATCTCGGCATTTGCTTGGGTGGGGCGCTGTCAAAAGCCTTGGGGGAGAGGAAAGGCATAAGGCGCTATGGGCACGCTGTTGTGCCTATGGATGAGGCGCGTGCAACGGTAACATTGGACCTCTCCAATCGACCGTTTCTCGTTTACAATGTTCCTCCTCTGTCCTCACGGGTCGGTCAATTCGAAACTGAACTCATTCCGGAGTTCTTTCGCGCTTTCTGCCAGCATGGAGGGATTACGCTCCATATTCAAGTTCCGTACGGTAATAATACCCACCACATTCTGGAAGCGATTTTCAAAGCCTTGGGCAGGGCCCTGGACGAAGCAACAAGGCTCGATGAGAGGCGGCAGGGTATTCCTTCGTCCAAAGGATCGCTCTGAGCGAAAAAGCCGCGCCTGAGATTCGGCTGCCCAAAATGAAGAATGTTTGGCGAAGCGACCCACGGTGCACCAAAAATCTTTCTTGAGAAAAGTTCCCAAAGCACCTTGACTGAGAGGCGCGTTTGAGGTACCTTTACTGAACTTGGCGCGGGGTGGAGCAGTCAGGTAGCTCGTCGGGCTCATAACCCGAAGGTCAGCGGTTCAAATCCGCTCCCCGCTACCAAAAAAACAAAAGGCAAAACGAGGACTTAGTTGATTCGATCAAGTTCCTTTCTTTTTCCAACCTAAAAATTCCCAACCGTATTCCCAACCCAAAGCAGAAATCCAACCTACGAATGGCAAGCACCTAGAGCCAAATTAGTGCGCCCATACCTTTGACATTGCGCTCACTTCATTTTACTATGGCTACCATCTTGCCGATCACAGGGATTCTACGTAAGTAACCAAGACCAGGGGTGGGGGCATTTTGTCCGGTAAGAACCTAGAATTCGATCACTTTCAGAAATCCACGTAATTTTTTATAAAGGTTTCCCGTGCCAATCCTCACGTCATTGTCTATGGCCCTGGCAGTTCGAACCTTGTTAAATATTGTCATAAAGAAACACCTATGATCTGGGGTGGTGAAAATCGTTCCTGATATGAGCAACAATTTCAACCGAGAATTGTTCCGAACTGCTGTTTTACTTTCAACATAACAAAGTCGATTTTGCGGGACTTTTTGAATGAAATCAAGTATGGGTAAAATTTTAGGCTCTCATTTTCTAGGAGGAATCGCCCCATGCTTGATAAGGAATCGAATTGTGAAGGTAGAGTTTACCGAAGCCCGGCCCGCAAGCTCATTAAATTTTTTGAAGAAAGCCGTGACCAATGGAAGACCAAATGCCTGAGCGCGAAGTACCAGATCAAATTGCTGAGCAACAAGATTCGGTACTTGGAGAAGCGCAAGGCTGATCTTAAAAAAAGGGTGAAGGAGCTTGAAAGGGAGCTCGAAGAGTTGCAGGAAAAAAAACGATAAGCATCCCGGGCTGTGAGAAATTCGACATCGTCCCAACGTTTCATACCTATTCCATCGCGCATATCTGTCTTTTCGTGGAGTTTGTTTTATCAGGGGGCGCGAGTCTGAGAGGGGCAAGTCGGATTCTCGGAATCATTTCATCCTTTTTGGGACTCGGTAGATCGACTCCGTCCTGGTATGCGGGTCGGTTTTGGTTGCTTCGTTTGGGCTACTATAAGCTTGAGCGAGCAAAGGAGAAAGCAACGGACTGGATATGGATAGTGGACCACACCGTTCAACTGGGAA
>Ga0210125_1000020_pt1 | contig 41893 bp, 53 predicted proteins | sample RushMan_CattailN_FD_185555 | JGI IMG/M metagenome (GOLD analysis project Ga0210125, IMG submission 185555) | Wetland microbial communities from San Francisco Bay, California, USA, that impact long-term carbon sequestration -... | ecosystem: Environmental > Aquatic > Marine > Wetlands ...
CAGCCATAACAGCATGACCACCAAGTAAATGTTCTCGACGACTTGGCATAAACATTACACCATCACTACCTATTTTTTCAAAACTTTCATAAACACTAAATCCAAAAATGAAAGGCACTCCATTAGATAATGTTAACTTCATAAGATTTAAGTTATTGTATGGAATTCTTGAATAAATTATTTTATGCATTTTTGCAGATTTGAAAGCTGATTGAGACGGCCTTGTTGTAAATTCATCTATATTATATGGCCACAAATTTTCATTGCAATATCCATTTCTTACAATAGCTTTTATCGTATTACGTAAACTAGCTCCACTATCATAATTTACAGTATGCTCAATTATTCTAGTGTTGTAATAAATAAATAGCCTACTTGGGATATAATTTAAATTATTATGCTCTATGCAACCAGCAGATGCCTGGGCTGTACAAGAACCTAAATTACCCTGGTCATATATTTTACTATCAACATTAGTAAGATCGATCTTTTCGGGTAAAGATTCAAATATCTTACTATCATCTGGCATATATAAAAAGTCTCTATGATCTGGCTGATCTTTTTTCCATCCATATTTTTTCATGTTATCAACTCCTCATTTTATTAATCATATAGGCAAAATAAGATGAAGGCAATTAGGATGAAACAATCCTTTTGACCTTGCATCGTCAATATCTGTTTTTTTAAGGATTTTTCCTTCAAACGGTTTACAAAGATGGCACTTAGTTGAATGGTTAGAAATCCTTATATAATCTCCTTCTATTCTTTCAAGCGAACCATATCTAACCATTTCATTATTTAGGTGCGTGAAATACATATTAGAGTACGTTTCTATATTCCACACAGCTCCATTTCTTGCTTTGAATCCTTTGAAACCTCTTTTTGCTACCTCATTTAAAATCTTTTGTTTTTCTTCATTAGACTTAGCAGATTTTAATCTCTTTAATGAATCATTATAGTCCTTAACTGCAATACTAGCCATTTTACGCATTGCAAGTTTATAATCATCAATCATTTTTTGGCATTCATCAGTTATCTGAGTTCCACTTGCAAGCTTAAAAACATTTTGCAAATGATCTTCAGCTTGAATACTCATGACATTACTTTTAAGTTTAGCTTTGAATTGAAATGATTTTTCAAGTGCTAAATTCTTTAATGCCATGTCAGTAATTTTTTTATAATAATTCATTAATGTAGTATTATTCATTTTTCATCACCGCTTTTAAGCGACTTAACACTTCGTTTGGTAAGTTTTTCAAACTTTATAACATCTTCACTATTTCTAAACATGTTAATTTTTTCACCCGAGCTACCTTCACGACCATAACTTGGGAATCCAAGCAATAGTATTTTTGAAGCTTCAATGGAATTCTTTACTTCGTTAGTATTACGGTATTCGTTCATTTGACATTTTATAATTATATTAGTCAAATGTTGAATTATGTTTTCAAGGCTAAATGTTTTACTTTTTTCAAAATAGTCATTTATCATAAGATTTAAACGTTCTTTTATTACTCTTCTATTTAAAAGCCTATTTGCAGACCTTCCAAGACGAGTTTTCTCGTCTTGAGTCAGCTCATCAATTCCTTTTCCTCGTGGTATCTCTGGAACATATCCAGCTAAATAAGCAGCATATGGCCTGTTGAAAGTTTGAACAAAACAATTTAAAAATACTATTTCTTCGGGTTGGATTTCAATTTTAGGCATATTACACCCCTTTTAAAACGTCAACAGGTACATTTTTGATTCTAATACCGTATATGGAACATATTGTAATTAGAATTGACTTATAAGCTATTTTTTTATTTTCGAAAAACGACAAACTAGTAGTTTTTCCATTTGAAACAAAAATTGCATGAAATCTACTTCTACTGTCATTATATTTAATACTAATTTCAAAAATCCTATTATTCGTCTCTAAATCGAAAACTCTACAATCTGAATCATTTTGATATATTTTTTCTACAAAAGGTAATATACCAATCTGGAATTTTCTTGTTTCAATAACCTTGTTTTTCTCATCATCATTATTATTTTTTTTTATTAACTTTTCAGAACTATCCTTTTTTTCAGCCATAAAATTACTCCTTTCTTTCAAGCGAATTTTCAAGCGAATTTAAACTTGTTTGCACCAAAAAAACGAACGTCTCCGCTCGAGTCTTAAAACCTTTTTCAATTTTATATTTATCTATTCTATTAATTAATTCTTTATTTAATAGAATAGAATATCTAATTGACTTTTTAGTCAATATATTCACCTTCAATATAAAAACTTTCCCTATCCCACCCTAACACCTTTTATATATTCATTCAAATCATTCATGAGTAAAACAATTTATCAGGAGACAATTAAATCTATTAAAATTTATATATAAATTTTCATATATAAATTATATGCTAATATAGCATATTTGTCTATGTTTGAAAAGAATTTATACGACCTCTTATTATTTTATGATATTCTTCATTATCTTCTATCATGATGCAACTTCTATTTAAATTTTCACATATAATTCCTGTAGTACCAGACCCAGCAAAAGTATCTAATACAATATCACCTGAATTACTACCAGTTTTAATAATCCTTCTATACAGCTCTAAAGGCTTTTGGCATGGATGAAGTTTCGATTCTGTATAATTTGATTGTGGAATTGATATTTCCCATACAGCGTTTAACGACTCGTTATATTCAGTAAAATTTAATTCACTAGCATCATTACCATAAGGTAAAAGATTGGATCATAATTTATTCTATATTTTTTGCGATCAAAAGGTTTAGTTGTATTTTTATAGTTCCATATGATTTCATTTCCAAAATTAAAACCATAAAAATTATTTCTTTTAAACAAATTATATATATCGTACTTATAATAATTTGCAAAACTTATATACATTCTTCCAGTGGATTTAATTTTTTTAGATACAACCCCCAGCCAGAAATCGAGCCATTCTAAATATTTATCGAGTGATTCAAACTTATCCCACTTTTCATCAATTATAAAATATGGAGGGTCTGTACATAGAAGATCAATAGATTCATCATCTATAAAATCTAAATTAGTAGCATCACCTAAATATAATTTGATGCTAGTCGGAAGATCAAATTTAGAATCATTTTCAATTTTAATATTATTATTTTTTAGTCTGTTTTCCTTTTGGATAGCTTTTAGTATCTGAGATAAACTTAATACATCTGACTTTTCACGTGACTTTTTCTTTTCATTTTCAATAATATCTTTATTTTCTGAAATTCTTTCAAATCTACTTATATCAGCTAAGTTAAAACCTAGTTTTTTTATCATATTTTTTTTGCTTTCTTCATGCTTTTTACCCTGGTAAGTCAAAAGTTTTTTAGTTAGCTCGCCAAGTTTGCATTGAGCATCGATTAACAAGTCAGCCATATTTTGTGCTTCCTCTAATTTCTGTTCAAAAACTTCTTTCGCAAAATCAATTTTTTTCATGGCTTTTATTCCAGCTTTTACAGCTTCCAATTGTCCCTGACCGATAATGATAAAACTAGATAAATCATCCATTTTTGCTGGTAGATTTGATTCGTTTGATTCGGCTGACTTTATTATTTCAGTTAAATTTGTAGAATTAGATAAGAAAGTAGACATAGTATCACTCCTGTTTTTGAAAAAATTATATCACATGGTTGACTTAGAATAGTAATAGAAAAGATTACAAATGTAATAAGCAGATCGTTTTTTTGGAACAAAATGAATATGTATATTATATCTATACATAAAAGACAATATACTTCCAATAAATGAATTCCTACTCATATTAGAATTGTATAATCCATCAATAATATTACTTATAGTGTAATTTTCGATTAAAAGATGGACTATATTATTATCATGAGCTAATTTTTCAAATTCGTTATTGAACTGCTCACGCTTTGAAGTTAAATTAATAGACAATTCATCAAGCGAATTTTTTCGCTCTATTATGCATTTTTGAATCTTATCATTATATAAAAATGCATAATCACCAGCTTGCAAGCAATCAATAATATAATTTACTCCAAGATTATTAAAAATTTTTAAGATATGTTCAATCTTTTTTTCCCTACTATCAATAATAATAGTAGTTTTTTTGATCCAATTATCAAAACTTAAAATAATATCTTTCACACCTTTACAGTAAATAAGCTTAGCTCTCTTATTAGGCCTATCCTACGCCAAAGAGAGCTAAACATTCCCACCATCCCACCCCAAGATTATAATGTTATCCCGCCTTTGTATCTACCTTTGGACTCATTTTACTTAGAGATTTCATTATCTCTAAATATTGATTTCTTGTCAATTTTCTTGAGTCTTCGTGTCCAAATTGCTTTTTGAATGACTTTTTCATAGTTTCTATTGAAACGTTTTTATCTTTCATGAGCTTGAACATTTCAGCAAGTTCCGTATTTGTTATTATTGGCTGTGGTTGTTGTTTTGGCTGCTTTGGTTGTTGCTGTTTTTGTGGCTGCTTTGGTTGCTGTGGTTTATTTGGCTGGTTTGGTTTATTTGGCTGCTGATTTTCGATTAAATCAGTTGCATTTAGATTAAGAAGGTTAGTTATTGCGTACCGTCTATAGTACGTCAAAACTGCACCTTGTGACTGGATTATATTTTGCATTCCAGACAATCGTTCTATTTCTTCGATTGGCTTTAATTCTATTGGTATTACCCTTGTAGCTTCACTAATGCAATCAATCCAAATACATGTTACGATTTTTCCTGACATAACAACATCTAAATCTATGTCATACTTTAACATAGTTTTAGACAAGTGGTTCATAATGCTTTTTATGCTGTAATATCCAGATCGCCCATTACCTGCTTTATCCAAATCTTCGTCTTGGATAAGATTGAAAACATCACACTTTGTTAATGCAATCCTTTTGTTAAAACTTAATTTTTCATTTTCAATATTTCCCATAATAATCTTCTCCTTATTATTTTTTATTATTTATATTATAATACAATAATATAACATATAATATGATTTGTCAACACATATTATATGTTATATTAATTTCTTTTAGATTACAATATTACAATAACGTTGAATTTTATGTTATAATTATATTCTCTATTATATTTAATATTGCAAATATTAATTAATCTCTAAGCGAATATATTATATATTCGCTTTTTATAATACTAAGCTTTCTTTTTCAGGAATAATTTCTACCTTACATGAAGAGATTATCTCTCCATATTGGTCGACGATATTGTCAAAAGAATCTATATGAAGATTCTTTTTATATTCGCTCCAATTTACTTCTTTTTTAGTGCGAATATATTCATTACTTTTTTCTTTCTCAAGAAAGTCAAGCAATGCCTTATCATCGTTTACAACTATTTTTTTAGCTTTCTTTTTTATTATAAACTTACCAGAAATAAGCTTATAACTTAGTTGAGTTCTTGTTTCTTTGAAATCTTCAATATTTAGAAGATTTCTTATTTCTTCGTTAAGCTTGTCCTCATAGTTTTTTATATCATTCTCAATCATATTTTTTTTCATTTTGTAATAATTTATAAGCTCATCAATAGATGATAAGCTATTATCTATTTCTTTTTTAAACTCTTTGTATTCATTTATTTTTATTTCCACTATTGATAATGGATTCAATAATGGATTAATTATATTATTTTCCATTTTTTTCATCCTCCTTATCCTCTTCTTTTATAAGAGCTTTCATTACTTTAATTGATTCATCAACAAAATCTTCAATACTTTCATCTTCATTTTTTTCAAGACTTTGTATTGACGCTTTAATTATTTCGTTCAATTCTTTTAAACTTAATTTTTTAATAGAATGCGACAATACTTCTTCTTTTTTTACAAGTATATTGTTGTAATTAAGAAGAATAATAACTTTATTATTCTTTTCATCATCAATTAATTCCATTGAATTAATTGTATAAACTGGCAATACAGTCTGTTTCATGCTTTCGCAAAGAGTCTCTAATAGATAAACCAATTCAATTGCTTTTATTTTTGACATTTTAATTCTCCTTTTTATCCCCAGCCAAAAAGACTGGCATGTTAATTTTTATTGCTATTTTTTTTAATAAATTGTATATACTCGCTTGAATATTTAACTGCTTTGTCAAACGAAATATCATTTTTCCCCATCATACTAAATGCAATGGAAAATAAATATAAATTATTAGACAAAATAATATTTGGATTTACGCCTTGATTTTTATCAAGGTTATACGATAGGAATAAACTGTTAAATTTATCAATTACCCCATCGTATTTAAATAGGAAATGTATTTTGTCTTTTATGATATCCTCAGTGCCATCTTCATATACAACCTTGTATATTTTTTTCTTTTCCTCAACTAAACTCATGGCTTGATCTTTACTCAATGTTATCATCTCCTTTCATTTCAATGCTTGTTTCAATGCTTGTTTCACTATTTTCATTAACTGGAACGCAATATTCACATTTGGTATTACCACCTCTTATAAATTCCTCTCTGTGAACATATGCGATAAGTTCATTAACGCAATCTCCACATAGAGAAAAGAATACTTGCAATGCCTCATTAATATTTAGTCCAACTTCTTCTACTAAATATTTAATGGTATTCCAATCTGGCGTTCCAGAAGTCCAAAGCACAAGAGGACTGTTTGCACCTTTACAATATATTTTTTCTTTTAATCCTATTTCAAAAAATGATGCAAGTTCACCATCATTTAGTCTAGAGAATCCATTCCCGTATTCATCGGGAAATTCTCCAAGATATTTAATGTTAGTTGAGATTACTTCACCTTTTTTGTTTTTAACAAAAAAGTTTGAAATTTTTCTCAACTTATCAAAAACAAGTTTTCTTTCAACTCTTTCTTGCTCTCCTTCTATTTTTTTTACCATTTTTTCTCCTTTACATTTGTTTTTTATATTTGGCCCTTGTAAATACCACATTAGAGCCAAATATAAGCTTTATTTTATTTAAAAATTTATTTAAGTCGCTGGCCTTGTAATCAATGTCATAATCCTTAATAAACTTATTTATTAAGGATTTATAACTTTGTTTAATTATTAAATTTTCATTTATGTTAGTTATCCTCAACATTGTCTTTAAATTTGTCTTCATCGATGAATACCTCCTCAAATTTCATGTTAAGAAGTTTTAAAATCTCCTCAACTTCTTGAACATAAAATTTCTTATGTAATATTTTCCAATTCATATGACCTCTGCTTACCCCAAATTTCTTGGCAAGAAAGGCTATTTCAATATTCTTCTCACCGAGAAGATATCGAAAATAGTTCACGTTCATTATTATCACCACCTTACAAAGGCCGACTTATAATCGGCCATAATTTTAAGCTGCTTTAACTTTAGCTGATACTTTATTATATTTATTTATCCACTCAACAGCTTGAGTGAAACTTATATAACATCTTTGTATATTTGGTTTTCTACCTGCTATTTTAGTTAACATAGCATATTGTCTTACGGTACATTGTCCATCATCGATTATTCCCCAGTAGATATCATTGTTCAATGATATCAATTTACTAGCTTCGTCTACTGTGTAAAACTTCTTTTTACCTATTGTTCCAAAATCCATCTCATTGTATAAAATCTCGTACATGTCCTTAAGTCTTTCTATTTGTTTTGCAGTTGCCATTTTAACTCCTCCATACATTTTATTGTTGTTGTTTATATTATTATTATACAACATAATATATATGTTGTCAACATATAATTCAAATAAAAATAAAAAAATATGTTAAATAAAATTACATAAGAAAATAAAAAAGAGTCCATTATGAACTCTTTTTTAACTACATAAAAATTATACAAAAAGAAAAATCAACAAAATCTCAAAATACTTACAAATTATCACTTACAATAAAACAGTCAAACGGTAAAGCACAATCCATCAAAACACAATCTAACAGTTAAAAAAAACAAAGGTTATTAATCATTAAAAGGTTAAAATAAAATACAATAAACTTTATTTTAGCATTATCCAGTATTACATAGTCACACAATTAATAATACTTATGCTAATAATATCACATCATTAAAAAAAAATCACCGTATACGCATAGAATATACAGTGAAGACATTAACATTAAAGGGTTATAAAGACTGATAATACGATATTAAAATTTATTAATTATTGTATTACAATTTAATTTTATCATAATTTAATCCAACGTTAAACTAATCTCACAATTTTCAATTTCACGATATGCCTTTTCAAATACATCCTTTGGCGACCAACTTAAATATGGATTTGTTTGACTTTTTCCAAGCGGTGGATATATAACCATATACCCAAAAATAGTTTCGTCATCCTGGTTTACTTGTGCAGAATCTCCATATTTTTCGAGCTTATATGCTCTTAAATCTGTTAACTTAGCTTTTATAATCTTTGCACCAATATAGTTCTTATAACCTTCATATTTCATCATTAATAGCCTCCATTATTTATTATATGTTCCTAATACACCTCTAGCCATCCTATCCTCATTTCGCTTATTAAGCCACAATAATGCATTTTCAATATGAGTTATTGCCAAATCATTTTCTTGGCAACTTAAATCACCTTTTTGAAATGATTTTAGTCTGTGCCTTACTATTTCGAGTAAATCTTCATTCATAAGGCCATGTCTTGAAGATTCATCTTTCCGTGGGCCTTTTTGAAAATGCAAATTAAAACCAATGTTAACATCACCAGATTCAAGATTCATTTCAATCGAATAATCTGATTGATCGATGTCATTAACATCACAAAGACTACTTACAGTATTTAATTTTTTAAATTTTTGTATTGTATCTAATTCAAACATACTATCTCCTTATATCGAATTTTAATATATAGTATATCAATTAAATATTATGCATTCAAATTTAACTAAAAAAACCCCAGCCAGTACAAGGAACTTACCTTAATAATTTGAATTCCTTGTACTGGCTGGGGTTTTAAATGTTTTGGCTCATATCTTGGAAAATCGTAAAAAATTTTATAATATTCATTTATAATATTCCAAAATAGGAGTCCAATTCATTGTATAATATGTAATTTATATATATTTCCACTAAACATAAACAATAAATAAATGATAAAAACTTAATAAAAATCAATTAAAAAATATATATTATGAGATTGGAATACATAATAATACATATGGAATAATATGGGACGCCTATTTTGGAAAATCGTATATATAAACCTAAATTCCAAATTAGGCGTCCCATATATTACCATATAATATTCCATTATACTATGCCATTTACAGTTATTACCACTAAACAAGTCATTGATGGAAATAACTTGAATTTATGGTAAAAATTTTGGGACACATCTCGGAAAATCGTATATATAAACCTATTTTCCAAAACGTGTCCCAAAAATTTTTCCAGACATTCAAAATATTACAATTTATTCTTCAAAGCTCTATCTATTATTTTCCTTGATATACCTAGGATTTCGCTTGCTTCTCTATGACTTAATTTTGACTTATTGGGATTTTCTTCTAAATAATGTTTAACAGCTTCATTGTATAATCTAACTATCTCATTTTCATTATGCTTAACCCTATTATCATTTTTAATCAAATTATCATTACTGTATGTATAAACATCAATATTATCGCCAAGGTTAATACTGTAATGCCTGTCATGAATATGCTTTAAGACTGAATCAAAGATTACTTTTCTGTCAGCCAAGTTCTTAGCTTCCTTTGCATAAATCAAATTAACCTCGATACCATACTGCTTTAAATAGCCAGACAGATAATTAGCTAACTCAATTTCCTCACTTTGTGTATCAAGGAATAGAACAATTGATTTATACTGTAAATCTCCTCTCAAAATTCTAAGAGCAGATTGATTAATGGAATGGATCTCTTCGTCAAGATAATTAGAAACTTCTATATCATTCTTGCCTACTGGGATTGATCTTTCGATAATGTCAATTTTTATATGGCAATCTTGGAATAGTAAAACGTGGTTGCTGTAGTTAGTGCCTTGTGTTTGATTACCTTTTTGATATACATAGGTTATATTTTTATCTGAAATATTTATATTGCTTGCTTCTCGTCCCAAATCGGAGATAACATCTGAAATTACAGCGTTTACATTATTAAAGTCAGTGTTAACTTTATTTTCAGAAATAAACTTTTCAACAACTTCTTTTTTGTTTGCAATCGCAATTGTTTTAATATCAGAACCTTTTAGCTGATTAAATAATATATGCATATCGGATGCCGCATTTGATTTATTAGGCACAATAAAAATATCAATTTTCTTGATCTTACATGGAGTTTTGAATTGATTTTTTGTATATAAAGAATAGCCAAGACTTTTTAATTTTCCTGGAGTAGCAGTAAGGTAATAATTGCTACTGTTAAAATTAAACTGTCTTTTTCTAATTATCATATTTGTAATGTATAAATTTTTACCTTCAGCAGCCAGAGTATTGTAATAATTTATCCATTGATCTTTAGTTAAATTTGTTTTAGCAAACTCAATAACAGATTCTCTGTCGTCTAATTTCCATTTACATCCACTGCTATCCTCTACTTCTAGTTTTTGTGTAACTAGAATTATAGAATTATTTATTTTCAAAAACTTAGATGTAACGCCTTCATCCTGAAATATATCAGAATTTATATTACATCTTATGACTTCATCAAATCGTCTAATATAATAATTCCCAACCTTTTTGCCAAACTTGTTGCAATACACAATCTGAGTATCTGATATTTCATTGAGGTTATTTAGAACTAATGTTTTGAAATCATATTGCCCACTTATAGAATTTTTAAAATACTTTATTCCCTCAGAATTATTTTCAAGTTTCTTCCGATAGCAGATTTCAGGCAATCTATAATAATAATCGTCATCAAAGTCGCTGTCATCCGAAGCCATGTGAGACTTTTCCATAAATAGTTTATGACAGTATCTAAAAGAGTGATCTGTAATATACGTTTGATTCCTATTTTTATCGATAAAATTATTCCCAACAAAATAATTTAATGGGATAACAACAAGTCCCATTTTGTGGAACTGGTCAAACTCGTCAAAAATGCATACAAGTTTTTTACCACTTTCTTCTAAATGAGATTGTATTTTATAACAATTATTGTTATAATTACTATCGTGTCCATGGGGAAAAAAATAGGCATGATTTGTTATAATAATTTTCGACCTTTCTAAATCCTTAAGAGATAAAGGATTATGAGTATTTAATATAATAACTCCAATTTTTTTGAGTAAGTTGGAGTTATTATTTTTAAATTTTAAAATCTCATTAACCAAATCTATATTAAAGTTATGCTTTAACAAGCATTTACAAATTTCTTTTACAATTCCATCTACTAGAGCGTTTGACATAGTAGTTATTAATAAAATGTCTTTATTGCTACTGAGTATTTTTTCGCAAGCAATCTTTCCACAGCTGTAAGTTTTGCCTGAGCCAATCGCCATTATATTTACTGTATTTTTTATAAATACAGAATTTAAATCTTTAGAAATCTCAAAATCTGTGAATAAATCCGTCATAAAAATACCCCCATAAATTTATGTCAATAAAAATTGTCTTTTCAAAAAATTATTTCCCAATATTTCCTTACTTCCAGTGGAGTCATATTGATACATTCGTATGCTAACATTACACATAATAGTATCAAGTTGACTTTAATCACTAGTTATCATAAAATTATCTTAATTATTAAGTGGGTTATTATTTAAGCCATTTTATTTAAGTAATTTAAGTCATTTAACTTAAGTCATTTAACTTAAGTCATTTAACTTAAGTCATTTTATTTAAGTCATTTAACTTAAGTCATTTAACTAGTTACTAGTTAGTTAATTGCTTAGTTAGTTGCTTAGCTAGTTGTTTATTTAATTACATTGTTGTTGTTGTTGTTTATTCCCAAGCCTACTTAATAATTTGTATATGACCGTAATTTTATAATTTTATTGTTAGTAATACTTTTACTATTTTATTATTTTTTTTATTTATATTATTTATATTATTTACATTTTTTAATTTACATATTTTTTATAAAAAGCCTATGAAAGGCTTTTTATTTTTTTTTCCATTTTTATATTATTTTATATCTCATCTAAATTTAAATCAAGAATTATTTTACAAATGATATGTTAAATTAATATTATATACATTGACTGCATACATAATATTTTGTATAATATTAGTATAAAAACAGATCGGAGATGACATGTATTATGAAAATTAAAGCAAAAATTTTAGAAGAAATCTTTTCTAATAATGAAAATGATTTTTTTGTATATAGATGTGAACATAACAATAACATAATAAGCGTCACAACTAATGGCTTTGAATTAAGGCCTGGAATTGTTACGCTTGTAGGTGAATTCAGAAAATATAGAGGAAATATATCTTTTAAATGCGATTACGAAGAGTTTGACTCTAATTCATATGAGTCAAAATTAAATATATTATGCTCTATTAAAGGCATAAAAGAAATTACTGCCAATAAAATAATAGATGGCATTAATGGCGGTAATTTAGACGTACTGTGCGGAAAAAATATGCCAAAAATTAAAGGAATAGGAAAAAAGACTTTTGACATTATTTCAAAAGGATTAGAATTTCTGAAAGAAAACGAAAATTTAAAAGCTCTTATTTCACTGGCTGGCGGTATTATGTCAGCAAAAAAAATAAGACAATTAAATGAAAAGTTGATTGAGGATAAAATATCAATTGACGATTTTAAGAAAGACCCATATTACATATTGATTGATGATATGGAAATGAGTTTTAAAAAAGCAGATAATTTTGCATTAAATAACCTCAAATGCAATACAAACCTTAGGTCGAGAATACTATTTTTATCAGAAGAAATAGTAAAAATTATAACAGGGTTTGGAGATACATACACTGTTATAGACACTTTTAAGGAAAAATTGGATAGCTATAACATAAGATATAACGATATAAATAAATTAATAAATTGTGATGATTCAAAAATAATTAATGATAACGGACGAATCCAAACTAAGATTTTATATAAGTCGGAATGCGAAATACCAAATTTACTTCAAGACTTAAAAAATAAAAACTTTATATCGAATTATGAGTTATCGAATGTAAATTCGATAATAAAACAATATGAAGTAGAAAATAATATAATACTTCATAAAAGCCAGAAACAAGCCATTACAGATTCAATGGCATATAATGTAAATATTATCTGTGGAGGAGCTGGAACAGGCAAAACAACTATAATAAAAGCAATTATTTACTGCTTAGAAAAGCTTAACTATGGAGTTGTTTGCACTGCACCAACAGGGAAAGCAAGTCGCCGAATGGCTGAATCAACCAGCCACGAAAGCATGACATGCCATAAATTCATTTTTTCAGAGGAATCTAATAACACTGAAAAATGGACAGAGAAAAAATATAACACAATGATTATTGATGAGTTTTCAATGGTAGACACTGTGTTATTTTACGATATATTAAATACTATGAAAAATAGTATAACTAGCTTTAATAGGCTAATATTAGTCGGCGACCCTGGACAACTGCCAAGTGTTGGAGCTGGCAATGTAATGCACGACATAATAGAGTCAAATAAAATAAACAATATAAAGCTTACAAACACTTTTAGACAAGAAAAAGACAGCAATATATTATTGTCAGCGAATAAAGTCAGGGAAAACAATATGTTTGAACTGATAAAAGAAAAAGACTTTTTTACAATGATAACTCAAAATTTAGATAGCTATATTTTGAGATGTTGGATAAAAAAGGCTGAATTAATAACAGATTTGGACAAATTATTTAATGAGTTTCAAATTTGTACATCTTCGAACAAAAGATGCAAAGAAATAAATAAAATAATTCAACAAGAGCAAAAAAACACTCAGATTTATATAAATAATAAGCCAAGCGGCTTTTGTTTAAATGACAAAATCATGAATATAAAAAATGATTATATCAATGATGTCTATAACGGTGAGTTCGGAAGATTATCAGCAGTTATAGCAAAAAATATAGAAACTCAAGAAGTTATTAGGTTTGAAGAAAATGACGAGATTGAGAAACTTAATAACTTTAGAAATAAATTCAAAAACTTTGAGTTCGAAGTATATTTTAAGGGATTAAACAAGTCAATAATATATGACTTGTCATATGATGATTTAAATAATTTTACTTTATCATATGCATGTACAATTCATAAATTGCAAGGTTCTGAATTCGAAACGGTACTTTGCGACGTTTCAGAATTTAATATGATAACTGATAGCAGATTGCTTTATACAGCTATAACCAGAGCTAAGCAATTGTTTATTCTATTGTCATCGTCAAAAGATACAATAGAAAAAATTGTAGGTAATAAAATTTCTTCAAAAAGGAAAACTTTATTACTAGAAAGATTTAATAACATAGCTGAAAAATCCGAAAATACAGATGATATAGAAGTAATATAAAAGATATATATATAACATAATATATATGTTGACACAATGATTATTATGTTATATAGTTATATCATAATAAAAACAAGGGAGGATATTAAATTATGGAAGAGAAAAAATACACTATAGACTTTTATGTTCATTGCGGCGAATGTAACAATCTTTGCCCAAAAGATGCTGATCATTGCGAAAAGTGCGATGAGATTCACAATCTTATGTATGTCTACATAAATAAAAGAGGAGAATATGTAGGTACGCATAAAGAACTAGTAAACGGAGTCGAAATGGCCGTAGACTACGGAACTAGCATTAAATGGGAAAACTGCACTCCTCATGAAGTAAAAATATTTGGGGAAAGAGGAAAAACAATAACAATTCCAGCGTCCTCTAATCCATCAAGGTTAGAAGAGGAGATTATTGAACTGAAAACAATTGATAGCATAACGATTTACAAAAAAGAATTCAAAGCTAAAAGCAATAATATTCCAGAACCAAAAATAAATACTTACTATATAGTAAGTTTACCAATAGCACAGGCATTTAAAAATCAAAGAGACGATTTTTTCGTACCTGGTGAATTAATCAGGGATGAAGAAGGAAATATACGAGGCTGCAAAGGATTATTCAAAGTCTAGTATAAATATAAAAAATACAATTTAACAAATTTTAGGAGGAATAAAAAAATGGGGAAATTAGCAATATTAAACACAACTATATTAACATGTGACGGAAGTTTTGAACTAAAAACAATTAGCTTAGAAGAATCTAGAGAAATTGTGAATTTATATGGAGACAATATTATATCTGCAATTGGCCACCAATCAACAGCAGATATCATGACTAAATTGCTAAAAATCGACATAAAAGTTAATAGGATTATGTTTAAGCAAGAGCCAGGACAACAAGCTCTTTGCTTTAAACTTAATGGCCGACCAGAAGAGGGCAAAATCCTTTCTGAAAATGAAATAGAACAGATTGGATATGAATTCAAACTGCTTAAGTTGCATGAAAGTAAAGGCGAAATATCCGACGGATATCACACATTCAACGAGCTGTACGATCATAGAATGCACTTATTTGCTGCAATCTGTAATCAAAATAAAGAGATTTCCTGGAAGTCTCTAAAACATGATGACGGTTCAATGTATGATGACTATTTCATCGTCGGAATAAATACACCAATGGGACAGTTTACATATCATTATCATACAACACATTGGCACAAATTCGATGTAAAAGAGCTTGAAAAAGCTCCTGCATGGGACGGACACACTGCTGAAGATGTAGTAAGAATTCAATCAATTGTAAAATAAAATATTAAAAAACATAATATATATGTTGACAGCACATATATTATGTTATATAATTATATTATACTAAAGGAAAGGAGATAAGACACGATGATAAGTAATTATTACAAAGAATGCCCAAGGTGCAGAGAAAAACTAAACGAAAAGTGGCCAATGTCAAGCCACATCTACAAAGGCAAAATAACTTATATATGCAGTAACAGAGACTGCACATATACAAAAACACACAAGCTAGAAGAAGAAGACAAGTAAGAAAAAGGCCAGGGAATAAAAACCCTGGCTTTTAAACAATGGAAAGGATGTTAAAATTGGACAAAATTAAAGTCATAAAAATCGATGAGAACAATTTAGAAATAGAAGTAAAAGAAATTAAAAATAGCATAAATTCGTATTATGAAGAAATAGGATGCAAATACGTAGACATGCCGTTGTTAGCGTGTCCAGTCTCAAATAACTATATGATTATTTGTGACGATTCGGGCCTAATAGATGGTAGGCCTATTGTGTATTATTCCAATCAAATTATTTGCGGAACATTGATTATATGTAGGGTAAATAACATCGGTGAAAGCATATCGCTTGATGATGGAGATATTGAATATTTGAAAAAATATTTAAACGAAGGAATAACATTTGCTAAAATAATCAGATAAATAGTAATAAATATATCACATAATATATATTGACAACATATATTATGTGATATATAATTAATACATATTAAAGAAACTTAAAAAACGAAGGGGGAATAAAGATGTTAAGAATGGTAAATGTAATAGTAAACGGGAATAGGCTAGGAAAACTCGAGTCAAAAAAACATACGGAAGGATATTCCGTTTGGAGAATATGTCCAAGCGGCAAGATAAGAGTAAAAGCAAACATAAGCTTTATCGAATTAAAAAAACTAAAATTAAAAAACCTTATCACCGAGTCTGAGTTTGAATCAATAAATATTTACAGTGAATTTAAGAAAATAGTAGGTTTATAAGTTTATAAAAATTGTGGATATGTGTATAAAGTTGTGGATAACTTGCAACTTTATCCACATATTCTAAGAATTAAATTAAATGAAAGGAAATAAAATAATGAATATTAATTTAGCATTAAACAGAAAACACAGTGTCCATGATGTAATTCTTATTGATGTAGCAATTAGAACTATAAACCCAAAAAACGGGTATAATATGGAGGTTTTTAAAAAACTTCCACACAAAAATTCTAGTGGAAAAGAAATAGATTTTGGATATTACATAAAGTATATCCACAAAAAAGTAAATGAAATAACATCAAATGGAATTTTTACTCCAAATGATGGAACACTTGAAATAAAATACAGAGAATTAACAAGAAAAGTAAAAATAAGAGGAGATTATGTTTATACATCTTATGGCACAAATGTAAACAATGACGAAACCTCAATTGAATTTATGCACGACATAATTGAGGCGATAATTGATATAGCTAAAGAAATTTATAGCTATATGGATAATATAAATTTCCAAGCTGGGAAAAGGATAAATGGAAGCTCAATATTATATGATGAAATTGATTGGGCCATGGATGAAAAAGATTTTTTTATACACTATTTATCAACAATTTACAAAAATTTATAAATAAAAAAATAATTTAAAGGAGATTGAGATTATGAGTAAAAAAATAAATTTACAAGAAATTGATGCAGAAGAATTTAGAGATATTAAAGACTTAATAGAAATAGAACTTTATGACATAAGAGACCTAGCAGAAATAATAACAGACAAAATTCGCTTTATAAGCAATATAGGCCATATAGGTAAACTTAGCATTAAATTAAGTGAAGAATGCACAGAATGCGTAATTGACTTGATCGACAAAAACATTGAAATTAAATAAATTTAAATTTAAAGGAGATTAATTATTATGAGTAAAGCTGTTATAAAAATCGACCTACAAGGAGAAAATGTAGGCGAAAAACTTGAAAAACTAGAAAATGATATAAACTTAGGTTCACTTAATGAGTATTTTAAATGCTCAAAGCTGCAAGATGTTATTGAAATACTTATAAAAAAAATGTACTTCATGGCAATGGGATTCAAAGAGCATAATATCCTTGGATGCGAAGATGATTATTTTAAGTTTAGTTTTGATAACTCAAAATACATAGAAAGGTTTGGATCATCAGAATGCATATTTGATCTACGAGATCGAAGTTTGACAATAATAAATTATAATAAATCTAATAGGGTTTATTGCATACATAGGCAACACTATGAAGCAATTTGTCCCATCATAGAGGTTCTCTCGGAAGAAGAGTTTGAAGACTCTGAAGATTTAACTAGTGAATATGACTACACAATATTCACTAGTGTAGAACAATTGAAATCAAGTAATTTGTATATCACGAGTGAGTATGATTTTAACAAATTTATAAAAATCATAGAATATTCATATAAATGGGAATAATTAGTGTGATTTTAGAAAAAAAATTTAAAAATTTTAATATAGGTGAATATAATTGCACTATATTAAAGTAAAAGGACGAAAATTTTAATAAAGGAGGAACAACATGAATATTAAATTCACAGAAGATTTAGTACATAATATGGAAGAGCTTGCAGAATTGATACAAGCTCTTTCAAAGTGGATTAGAGGGCAACCAAACTTTGAAAACATCGATGAAGAAATAAAACACGTTGAATATGTTATAAAAAATTTAAAAGAACATTTACAAGAAAGGAGTTAACTAACTATGTATTACGACATAGACGACATAAAACAAATTTCAATTCTTGACGTAATTCCATTTCACGTCAAAAACTCTAAAACTAGAAAAGCTAAAAAAGACAATATATTGTTTGAAAAATGTCCTTTTTGTGACAAAAAATGGCACTTTCAAGCGAATCCAAGGCTATATAATAGCTTTAATTCATGCTGCAAAGGTGGGAGTGTTATAGACTTTGCATCTGAATTAACGGGCCTTGGGTTCAAGGATTCTATTTCCTGGTTGGGGAATAATTATGGAATAAACCCCAGCCAGAAGAAGAAACCTAACAAAAACAATAAGTCTTTTCTAGATAAATTTAGAGAAGACGAAACAAAAAGAATCAAAGCTCAAGAAGATGAATTTCTTGAGTTTATAAAATTTATTGGTGATGAAGAGATGTTAAAAAATGCATTAAGTTATGAAAGAGACTTAATACATTATATTCTTTATTGCAAGGAGGTAGGAGCATATGTTTAATAGAGTACTTGATACTCAGCAAATTAGTTACTTAGCTCTAAACATTGAACTCGAAAAAATGTGTTCAAAGTTTAAAGCTGTAATGGGAATAAGTATTGATGATTTCATAAAGCTATATACAGCTGGAATCATAAAAATAGACAATCTAAATGATTTGAATTTGGCTATAAATAAATATGAATATCATGTTGATACATTAATCAATATATACTCATACAACAAAATAAATAGATTGAGATTGTCTGATCTTAAATGGGAAAACAAGTGGTACAAAAGATTGTATTACAAACTTAAGTTGTGGATCAAATTAAAAGTTTCAAAAATAAAAAAGAGAGATTATTAAATCTCTCTTTTTTAATTCAAGGTTAATTAGATTTTAAAAATAAGTTTAGAAAAAGTTATGCATCTTTCTTTTTCTTATAATTAGTCCAGTCACTCCAAATACAACCAGAGAGCTACCAATAACAATGAAAATTATATTTTTTGCCGAACTTTCACCTGTTTGTGGTAATACTTCTCCATTATCATTTATTTGATATTCATTCGTCAACTTCTTGACGGATGCTTCATAAACCTTTGGAGAATATTTAATTACTTTAGTCTCTTCATTCTCTACAATTCTAGGTGATTCATCGATATACGTAACAGTTGCTACAGTATCAGGAATTTCCCTAACAAACACACCTTTATAATTTCGAATGTATTTAGACCCACCTATGATTTTATAATGTGCAGATGTTTCTTTAACAAATATCCCTATATCATTTCGAATGTATCGAATATTTTTAAATATCTTTACATTAATTTCTTTAGTTTTTACAACTTCATTTACACGAACTTTTTTATATGAAAATTTTCTTGTAACATCAAGCTCTACAAATTTATTTCTATATAGCTGGATTCTGTTATGCCCTTCTTTTAGCAAGAAACTTTTAGTTTTAATTATTCCTACTTCATCCCTATATTTTATATAGGTGTTAAGGCTAGTAACTATTTCATTTTTTACATTTCTATTTAATACATAATTGCCAATATTTACTTTACAATCTTTAATAGTATTAAAACTATTTGTATTAGTAATATTAACATAATAATTATTATTAGTAGTGTTATTTACTATGTTAGTGTTATTGTTTACTACGTATGGCGAAGGCGATGCACTATATGAAGCACTAGGCGACCCACTATCACTAGGTGATGTGCTATCACTAGGTGTCGCTGAATCACTAGGAGTAGCACTGTCACTAGGAGTAGCACTTGAACTAGGTGAGGCACTATCACTAGGAGTAGCACTATCACTAGGCGTAGCACTAGAACTAGTCGAAGGCGTTGAACTTGCACTATTACTAGGTGTCACACTAGATGAAGCACTTGAACTAGGAGAAGCACTTGCACTAGTCGAAGGTGTAGCACTTGAACTAGAAGTTGCCGATTCACTAGGCGATGAACTATCACTTGGCGAAGCAGATTCACTAGAAGTTGCCGATTCGCTAGGTGAAGCTGAATCACTTGGAGTCTCACTTGGAGATGTACTCGGTGACTCATCGCCCCCAGCAGCAAAAATACCGATTGAAAACAAAATAATAACTACAAATGTAACTGTCATAATTAAATATATTTTTTTTGACATATAAACTCTCCTTTAAATTTAATTTTTGTTCATAAATAATTCATATTTGATTATATTTTAAATGAATGTATATGTCAAACTAACATATCTAGCTAAATAACTTTGTTATTTTCATATAACTATTACTACTCAATGTTGTATCAAGTGATTCAGCTGAATTTTGCCCCCAATATAAAGTTAATGTTGAGGATGCAGTAATTGTAACTAAAAATTTTTGGCGTATTGAATAAATATAAGATGCCATACCGCCATATGTTATAGCTGTAGTAAGGTTATATGCTCCAAATTGAACATAATGTTCGCCAGACTGGTCTACGCCAATAGAATTTACTCTAGTTAATTGAGATATTCCACCGCTTAAATACCATTTGCACGCAAAAAATCCACTTGTTGGGCTAGAACTATAAGTAACATATAAAACAGCCTCTATTTCATAAGTCCCAGTAGCAGGAAATGAAGAAAACGTCAAATGTGGGTCTGCTGTAGATGAAGAAGTATTATTTCTCGAAGTATCATTTGATTTTTTAACATATCTCGACCTATACCAGCCAAGAACAGTAAGAGCATCACTATTTGCAGATACATCACTTTCTAAGTTTTGAATATCAGTTTTAATACCATCTATATCGTCTACTATGTCAGCAGATTTATCCAAATCGCTTTGAGCTATAACTCCAGTAATCACAAATTGAGAACCTATTTTTTGGCATATTACATTACTACCAACTTTTAATCCAATCAAATTAGATGTTGCTTTGCATCCAAACTCTGAGTCATCCGAATATAGTTTTATTTTTAAAGGCGATACACTGCTAACAATTGCAGTTATAAGACTCTTACTTTCATTTTTATTTATTATAAACCTGTGAAAATCCATTTAATCACCTCAAATTCAAATACTTCTAATACGTTTTATAGTTGACTTTACCATATTGCCAATTTTTAAATTATAATCCTGACTTTGTATTAGATATATTTCATTTACATTTAATAATGTATTTTTGAATTCATAAGAATCTCCTTGCCTTGGCAATCCGTCTAAGTTTCTATTTATCGCAAACATATGATTGTAAGATATCGATTCCTCTACCTCAGTAAGTTTTCTTATTTCCCGTCTTGCCCTAAGATCAATATAATCTTGACTTACAGCTTCACTGTCAAACTTTTTAGTAACATATCTTCCTATGCTTGTATAACTAAATGGATGGCTTGACAATCCTTCATCTTCAAGCGTCCATACTTTGTAAAGTGGAGATGTATCTTCATTTAGTTGATTATTTATTATTACAACTCGATTATACATAGTTGAGTAATCAATATCTTGATTAATTCCAGATGCATAAATAGAGTTATTATCATCAACAAATGTCCATATTACATTTTTATCCTCGGCCCATGGGATACCCATATACACGCCGAAACCGTTACAACATAAAGGATAATAATTTATCATGTTTAACAAGCTATTTATTATAAATAATTTACTTCTACCTAACTCATATGCAATATCGTCAGGTAATGTTTGTGAATTATTTACAATATTATAGTTAACCCAGCTACCAACAGAATCAAGAAGACTTTTTATTTCGTCAGTTATTACAGTTCCAGCAGATATGGAGTATGATTCAATTGTTTTGTCTTGATCTAGAGCCAACAATAAATCATAAGACGAAATATTCCTTGATACAAATTTCCCATTGCTTATTTTGGCTGGCGTAGTTAGCAAATAAGTACCTAATGCATATTCATAAGTATTGTTTATTATGTAATATGGCCTTATTAAATCTGTCATATAATTTATTTGATCGCTAACATTATCATCTACAGTAAAACTAGCAGTCCCTATAACATCCCTTGTAAAATCAATTGATATAGTTGCATTTTTAACAAATTCGGTAATAAACCCAGAACTTCTGTATTTATTATTATCTAATGTAAGAAGTTCAAATTTATATTCTTCATATCTTGACGAATAAAAATAACTCGGTATTTCAGAAACTATACCATCTGATAAATACCTTGCGGCAACATCATGAGGAATTATCATCCTGCATCTAACCCAAGCTAATTCAATCTCAATTGAATTACTTAAACACATACCACCATATACGGTCATTTCTGGAACTGAAATTAATTGTAAGTCAGATGCCGAAATAGATGGATTTTTCATATCACAAGTTATTGTAATTAAAGTTGCATAATTTGAATAATCATATGTCAATGTCGGGCCAATCATATTACAAGAAGCAGCCATTAATACTACAGTATACCCAATCGCACCTTGTACATCAGGAACTTTAGCATCACATTGGCTAGTCATAACTACACTTGTAATTGATGCACCATTGCCAAAACTATGGTTTCCCATACTACAAACTACATTAATATTTACAGCATTTATTGACCAGCCATAAGAAACTTCAGGTATATTCATTTCAGCTGTAGAACTCATATATATTACATCAAATATATAATCATAATTAATTGCAGCAATTTTCATTTCAGCTGAAACATTAATATTTACAGAATCTATACTATATCCGTAATTTATATCTGGAATTTGCATATCTGTATTTGTATTAATATTTACAGATTCCCTGTCTATTCCGATTGAAATTGTAGGATTATACATAGTTGCATTAGTATTAAAATTTACAGAATCTATGCTATACCCATAATTTATAGAAGGAATTTGCATAATTGTATTTGTATTAATATTTACTGCATTTATTAGAATTCCTGAATAAATTGTAGGATTATGCATAGTTGCATCAATGTTAATATTTGCAGAATCTATGCTATACCCATAATTTACAGCTGGAACTTGCATACTTATACTTGTATTAATATTTACAGAGCTTATATTACTTCCAAATACAAGTGATGGAGAATGCATGCTTGCAGCCGTATCTACATTTACAGAATTTACATCTTGGCTAATACTAGTTACAATGCTAGGTGCTATCATTTCCGCCGTAGATGTTGAAGTAGGCACACTCCATTCAATATACAAATACATTGCATCTGTATAACTACTAGAAACCTCATAACATTCAACTTGGCATTGAGCATCGTTAGTTGTGCTTTGAACTTTAATAAGTAATTGAATATGATTTCCAGCTGTCCAGCCAGAACGGTCAACAATTTCTTGAATTACATCAACTATACTTCCACTCGTGTAATCAATCCATGAAGAAGTCGATGTTAAAGTTACGGCCCAATCCGTATATGCAGAAGTAAGAGACTTAGCATAATAATTACTATAACTTGTAACAGCACTTGAGTTATCCTCAGCACAACCATAAATCCTTGAATTTATTGTACCTAAAGTATATCCATAAGCACCGACTTTTATATATGCTTGTGTAATTTTTGCACCTTTTGGTATGTTTATATTAGAAAATCTTGTGTATAAATTTAGCGTATAATCTGAAACATAATAATACCCAAAGAATGGGTAATATGTACTAGCATCAATTCCACTTGGCGGATATACATATCCATCGTCAGCAGATGCCAAAACTCTATATATTATTGCCGCCATAGTTTATCAAACTCCTTTTAAGCTACAGTAAATGTAAAAATTCCAGCTGCATCCCATATAATTTGGAATGTACCATTAGATGTTGAAATATCCTGGCCAAAATCAACATACCCAATAAGAGGACTTGTGCTATCAGTACCAGTTGAATCATAAATTACAGCATATCTAGCCGTAATTGTAGACGATGACCAACTTACATCATCTGCATCAAACTTTGCTACATTAGTTCCAGCTGTATAACTTACACTTTTATTACCCAAAGTAGCACCACCAGCAGTATAACCAGTTCCAGAAACCTCATTCGTTATGTCGTCCTTGTATTCGTGAGTGTCTTGATCTGGAGTGTACGAATTTGTACATAACATTACCTTTATAGTATCACTATCAAAATCAACTTCTTTATTTAACATTTTAAGAATAGAATTTCCATACAATTTAGCACTTACAGCCATTTAAATCATCCTTTCAATTAACTAATTTTACTTATAATACAGCTAACACTTAACATTGAATTCCCGCTATTTTTAAACACTGTATTAGATATACTGCACTTAAAATGGCGGCCTCTCCAATCTCTAAAAAACATATCATCCAAACTCTCAATTATTTCAACTAAATTATCATAATCTTCATTCAACATATCAAAGCTAAAATTAATTTCCCTATTTTTTGAAATACCTTGAAACTTAATTGAATACTCACGACCTTCAAATTCAATTAAACTTTTCTCTCTATCTCTAGATTCAGAAAAATTAACATTCATAATTATTTTTTGATAAAGAGAATAATTAGAACCTGAATTTATAAAAAATATACCTGTTAAATCATTGTTAAGCTCATAAATATAGCCTTTGTTAAATGTAGGCGTTTCACTTACAGCCATGCAATAGTAATAAGTTATACCTTTAAGCATAGGCGTATAATCAATTATATTTGTATTTTCAGGTATATTATCGTATAACAATTCATAAGTTACACCATCTATTGACTTATAAATCCTATTATATGATGTCGCTACCTCATCACCAGAAGGAGTATTATTCGTTATAGATATATGACATCCACCATCTATATTATTATATTCCAAGTCCAAAACTGGTTTTGGTGGAACATAAAATTCTACTGAAAATTCAGAAGTATCAACAGTAGACCATAATCCAAGCGAATCTTTTACTTGAATTGTCAACTTATAATTTGTATCTGTATATACATATATATCTTCAAATGTATATGTTAATTCAGCACCATATACATTACCAGTTGATAATATATTGTCATCTTCATCAAATAAAGTTATAACTGCTTGTGCTTGCGTGTCAGAATCAGCATCGTAAAATGTCCACGATACCTCAAGCACTGTCAAACCATAAGTAGAAGTATCAGCAGGATTTGTTATACTACAAACTGGCTTTGTCTTAGCTATAAATGTAGCAATTGACGACCAATCAGAACCAGTTGCATATACACCCCATGTAGCGACTTCAAATTCGTATGTTATCCCTGCTGTAAATGTGCCATCTGGAATAGTTAAAGATTGAACGGTAGAAACTTCTTCGGTTTTATAATTTACCCAGCTACCGCCATATTCACGATATCTTAAACTATATTTATTTTGTATAGATGAATCGGTTGGATTATGCTGCCATGAAAATATATTATCTTCATCATAATCTATTATTTGATTATTGTCTGGATTTAAATTCGTTGGAACATTTGGCGTACTAGGTGCATTTATAATATTACTTTCAGTATTAGAGCTAGTTAAAGAGCTATAAGTAACTGCCGATCTAGCCCTAAATTTACATTGTGAAGCTTCGTCATTTTGAGTACTAACAGCATTACCAGCCAGTGGAGATAAAGCAATTGCCGACCAACTAGAATAAGATGGCCCTAATGCCTTTTCAACGATAATACTATTTGCATATGGCGAATTATTATCAAATTCAAGATTAATTGTATTTCCTGAAGTCCTATATCCAACAAGATTTGACGGACTTGCTGGAGTAGTTTTCACTTCACTTGAAGTTGCGTATGTTGAATCACCTACATAATTCCTAGCTTTTACACGCCATTTATAAACATTATTATCCTGTGTTGAATTGTCAGTATAATTTGTAGACGATGAACTTAATACCACATTTGTATATGTCAAAAAATCATCCGAGCTACGCTGAACAACAATAGAAGTATATGGCTTTCCAGATGCACTATTATTAGTCCATGTTAAATAATGGCTATTATCACTTATCCTACTTACCGATAGACTTGTTGGAGGGTCTGGAACGGTATAAGTATATGAAATTGTTAATCTCATATAACTAGTAGAAGTCGCCCAAAAGTTTATAGCAGCATAAGAAGTATAATATGGCCTTACGATAAGTTGCATCGCATTTCCAGATTCCCAGCCAGATTGACCAATCACCTCAGTAATTATATCTTTCAAATCTGTATCTCCGCCAAGGTCTTGTATTGTCACATATCCAGACGGGAAATACGGTTCATAAAATTCTATATCTTTATAATTAGTAGTTTTAGACCTAGCATTATAGTCATATACACTACTAATGGCATTTGGGTTTGACGACTTTTCAAAATTAAATTTTGAATCCACAAAATTACCATGCCAATAGTTAGTAATATATAACCTTATTTGAACAGAGTTTATAATAGCTCCTTTTGGAACTGTAACATTTGGAAATCTTATAAACATTCTATATTCAACGTTAGTATATTCGCCCATACTAATCCATTTATTGATTCCACTTGTAGGCTGGCTTGAAAACTGCCAAGTACTTCCGTTATTTATTGTGTAAATAAATCCACTATCAGAGTTAGAGCCAGGATAACCAACAAAATCCGTCATATTGCACCTCCTCTTGTGACTGCCTCAACTTTTATCATGTTAATAAAGTCCTTTATATTTTGGATCTCTTGTAAATCACTTAATTTAATTTCAACATTCAATAAATCTATTCTTGTATTTTCATTATGAGTCTGGACTGGATTTAAGTCACTATTTTTAACTCCAATATCCGATATCTTAGAGTTAACATTTATCTCTCCAAGACTATCTTTTATAGCACTTGCAACTTTAGTAGCAGATATTTTCACCTTGTCAATATTGCCCTCTAATCCTTCAGACATCATATCCATTAAATTTACTGGCCATTTATCGGATTCAGAACCAGGCCCTTCTTTGGTTGGGGAGTTCCACCCAATCGCATCCGCTACCTTTCCAGCGATATTTGTTGCTGCATCTGCTACATCCTGAGCTTTAGAAGTAATTCCATCGATCAAACTTTGTATCAAATTAGCACCAGATGTAACAAGATCACTTGCTATGGAATTTATTGCTTCCTTTATTCCACTTGCAACATTAGTTGCAGCTGTTTTTGCAGAACTAACGGCGTTATTTATAGCGTTTACCATTGCATTAAATGCATCAGTTGCTATCGTTCCAAGTGTATTTAAAATACTTTTTATACCATCTACTAATTGCTGTATTAAATTTTTTCCATTAGTTAATAAGTCATTAAAGTAATTTTTAATAGTTGTCACAAAACTTGATATAGTATTAGATGCATCTGTGCTTAATGTAGTAAATAAAGTTTTTACATTATCAACTAAATTAGTTACAAATTCAATTGCCTTATCTTTCATACTAGTAAATAATTCTATAACTTTATCTTTTAAATTAGTTACAAATTCAGTTACTTTGTCTTTCATGTTAGTAAATAATTCTATAACTTTATCAACTAGATTAGTTACAAATTCAGTTACTTTATCCTTTAAATTAGTAAATAATTCTACAGACTTATCAACTAAATTAGTGACAAATTCAATAACTTTATCTTTCATACTAGTAAACAATTCTATAACTTTATTAACTAAATCAGTTATAAAAGTAGTTACTTGATCTTTCATGTTAGTAAATAATTCTATAATCTTATTTAACATGTCAGGTATTATTGAATTTCCAACGAGTGTATCATACAAACTTTGGAAAAATGTAATTATACCCTCAACCAAACCTTTTATAAAATTTGATATAGAATCTACAAAATTTTGATATATACCTATAACACTTTCTACAAATTCACTAGCACCAGTTTTTATCATATCGAAATTGCCAGTAAATAAGCCATAAACAACATCGCATAAAGAAGTAACAGCAGTAATTATATTTGTAAAAAATGCAACTATATTAGGCAATGCAGCAATTAATCCATTGAAAACCCCTACCACAACAGAAATAGCAGCCGCCAACGTTACACCTAAAACAGTTGCGATTCCTTCAATTATTGGCATTGCAGCAGATGCAGCATTTTTAAGGCTTTCAAATGCATCTAATACTGGTGACCAATCCAAGTTAGAAAAAGTATTAGCAAACATATCCTTAATTGGAGTTACAACTTCAATAACTTTACTTGCAAATTCAATAATCCCATCTCTTACAGTTATTACAATATCTCTAAATGAAGTTAATCCATTAATTATAGAATTTATAGTTTCAGTATGATTTGGGAACATATTTGTCATTGCTTCTTTAAACTGGTTAATAGACTCTAAATTTCCACCTTTTAAAATTCCAATAAAACCCTCAAATGCATTTTTTATATCATCTATATGCTGTTTAATCCAATTAGCAGCATCCTTTATTGCATCTACTATATTGTTAAAATGCTCTTTTATAGAATCACGAACACTACTACTAGTTAGCAATATCCCTGTAATTGCAGCAACAATAACAGCAATAGCAACACCAATTAAAACAGGAGCAGACGTTATCGCCTCAACAAATAAACCAATGTTAGCTACCGAAGTGCCAAATAAACCAATCATAGTACCAAACACAACTATTAATGGCCCAATAGCAGCAGCCAAAGCAGCAACAACTAGAGCAGCTGTTTTAACTGGAGTACTTATGTTAGCAAAATGGTTAGTTATATTTATTAATGCTGGAATTAATGTATTCCCAAGGAAATTACTTAATGGCTCGACAGCAGAACCCAAAAAACTCATAAAATTATCACGCAAAGTTGAAAGCTTACCGCTTGTTGTCTGTGAGCCTTTATCCATTCCTTCATAGAACCTACCGCCAGCACTAGTTGCATCAATTAATGCCTGTTCTACTTCTTTGTAAGAGACTTTTCCTTTAGACATTCTATCCCTTACTTGCTCCATTGTTTCACCAGTACGAGCAGTTATTTCGTTGAGCGGATTCCATCCTTGACCTATAAGTTGGTTTAAATCTCCACCTTGCAACCTACCAAGTGAATTTATCTGGCCCATTGTCCTAGTTAAAGATGTCATTTTTGCATTGTTTCCAAGCGAAACATCACCAAGTTTTGACATAATAGGAATTACATTTTCTTCCGTATAACCAAAGGCAAGCATAGTTTGCGTATAAGTTGCTAACTGTTCTGTATCAAACGGAGTTTTTGCCCCCATTTCTTTCAATTTTTCCAGCATTGCCCCAGCTTTTTCAGCACTTCCAAGCATTACCTCAAAAGAAGTTTTGAGGTCTTCCATTGACATGTTATACTTAACGCCCTCAGTGACCAAATTTGTAATTGGCTTTGTTACGTTATTTATTAATGTATTTCCAAATGTAGTCATCCTATCACCCAAAGTCGCCGCCGTACTTCCAAGCGTTGTCATTTGGGATGAAATAGTATCCATACCTTGTATTGCTATAGTTCCAACTAATTCAAATACATTCAAGCAATCTCACCTCCTCTACTAAGGAACGTTGTCTAATAGTTCAAGATTTACTTCAATATGGTGATTGAAATTTCCTGGGTTTTCAGGTTGAGAAATAACTCTATAAGTTTTCGAATCATAAACAACATAATCGTTATACCCTATTGAAAGATCATCTGTAAAAAATTTAAACTTACTTTTTACAGTTGATTGATCTGCAATAACAACCTCAGTATCAGTACGTTTACCAATATACCCATTTATGCTTGTATCTGAATAAGTAGTTTGTGCTTCATAATTTGCGTTTAAAGTTGGAGCATTAGCTCTTTTTCTTATACATGCAATATATAAATCTTCAATAGCCATCTAAACACCTCATTATTTCAAACATAAATTTAAATTCATAGTTTCAATATTTCTTTTTAAAATCGATCTATATCTATATAACTTTTGAACTATATTTTCAGGATAGCCATTTATAAATTTATCTGCATTCGTATAACTATAATTACCAAAATTTTCACTTTTTAATGACATATCATTTTTACTTATACAAAATTTAATCATATCAGCCACATTTTTTTTAAGAGGTCTAGGCCACGCCAATCTAACCATCATAAAACTGCTTTGTGAACTCGATGTTTCTGTAACCACAGTGTCTATATCTTCAAACACAACTTTACCAGCAACTACAGTCTTTATAGTAAAAATTTGGTTATTATGCTTTGTGAAATATATCCTTACCGAATCACCAACTTTAAAGTTATTATCTAAAAATTTACTTTCAGAATCATTAATACTATTATCGGCACTAGAAAATGACAAAGTGCTTTTATATGTGTATACAGTTAAATGTTTTCCGATATAAGAAGTATTTGTAATATCTAAAAAATCATTATTACAAATATCACATATATCCTGTTCTATGGTAGGTATATATGCATTTATCCTTGTATCGCTTGCACTTGATGTTATTCCTAAAAGCGTTTTTATTTCTGATAAAGTAGCAATCAAAGCATCACCCCACTTTTTAATTAATTATAGTTTCTTTAGCAATTTTATTTTTATCATTTTTTTGTATCTCATTTTCAATAAACTCTTTTATTTCATAACTTTTAAAAACGATTCTTTTTTCTTCGGACTCTATGTCATATAAACTTTCATCTATATTTTTCTTACCATCTTTTTTACTATTGTTATAACCTATGCTATCTTTATAGTCATTGAAAGAACCTTCGAACGAGCTATTAACATATGCAAGCCATAACATACTTTCATCTTTTCGCTCATTTGCTTTTTCATATATACGTATTCCAACGCTAAAGTCAGAATTAAGCAAATTATTGACATAATTAAAATCATTGTAACTATACATTAGAAATTCTATAAAATATTCTTCACTGGTAAATTTTTTTTAAATATATTTATTAATATTTCTGGTAAACCATTATTGTATATAGACATAAATATCTCATAAACTTCATCTAAGTCTAATTTTTCAACAACTTGCTTTTCTATATTTGCATATGATGAAAACAACTCATATATAGAATCTTTGCTTAAATCAATGTTTTCTATTATAAATGCAAAAACATCTAATCCTAGATTTTTGTTTAACTCTTCTTTTAACTCTTTAATTTCATTCTCACAGCTATTATTAGCTTTAAGCTTATTAACTTCCTTATTATTTCTAGACAGCTGTCTTGAAATATACTCAATATAACTTTTACAGTTCATGTCTTTTATTATTTTACTAACAATAAAAAACTCTTTTAATTGTAATTTCCTGCCTTTAATTTCTTCCATAAAAAAACCCCCTGCCATACACTGGCCCTTATTTATTATTTTTTTATGCACTCTGATATTCAAAATATTCAAAAGGTGGAACAGTTGGAGTAGCAGCAGCGTAACATCCCCTATAATCAAGCTCAGTAGTAACTTCACCTTTTTCCTTGAAATCCATCTCTATATCACCGACATTCAAAGCATTAAATACACTTATCTTAACTAATTGGCCCGTATGTTTTTGACCAACAAATGTTACATCAGTCAAAACATCGGAAGCCTCGAAATTAAGATCAAATGAAAATTCATGATAATCACCTTGATCCACGACAGTCGAAGGCAAACCATATCCCAACAATGTATAGTTGATCTTTAAAAAATTGATTATAAGATGAGGAATAAAAATATCTACACGCTGTATTCCACGAACGTTTCCATATATTCCGTCTACTTTTGGATTTATTACCTTTTTATCTATGTTAAACTTTGATCCACCTTGTGTAGCACCAAGTAAAACAGCAGAACTAGTATAATTCGCCCATACAGCTCCTTCGCCCAGGAATATTTCCCTAGCATTTGGCGTTCTAGGCACAAAAACTCCAGTACTCATTTAACTACCCCCCTATACATCGTATTCTCTTATTTTTATTGGTGTAGTCGTTGGCGAACCTTGACGATAATAACCAATGAATTCAGTATTATTAACAACTTCTGTTTTTTCTTTAAGTGCCAAATCTATTGCTCCATCATTTCCAACATCATACAAAATTATGATAAATTGTTTTCCGTCATGTTTTTGCCCAACAACAGCAATATTGTCATACATATAATCATAATTAGCAGTAAGATCACCAATTATTTTTTTGTACGTTCCTTCATCAGTAATTTTTAAAAATGATAATCCATTAACTGGTAATGCATATGAATTTTGTGTAGCTTGCATTAAACTAATTGCATCCACATAAAAAGTGGCCGAAGACGATGGAGAGCCATCAAATTCAAAAGAAACACCAGTAACTCCACTCCACGCACCACTTGAAGCAGCAGTAAAAGCACTTTTAGCAACCTTAAATGAATTCCATCCGTTAGACAATGATGCTTTTGAAATTGCATAATACATATAATTTGTTTTAGTGCCTTCTATATCATTATGGAATAATATTTTTATTCCAGTATCTAATTTCGCTATTTCAGCTGTAGTCATATAAATAGCAAAACATATATAATCTGCATCAACAGAAGTTTCTTCATTTTCAAGCTCTGTCAAATCAATAGAGCTTGCAAACACAGAATGTATTCCGTATGCTGTAGTGTCAGCCGTACATTTAGATGACTGATCTCCTTTAAGTTTAATTGTTGTTTCAGCCGCATAAGTGCCACCGCTTCCACTCCAATCATTACTTTCCCATGTATCAGACGATTCGCAATTAGATATAATTTTGTCGTTTATATATTTTAAACCTAATGTTTGAGCCGCAAGTTTTACAATAAACTCGTCATATCTCAAAAGAGGAACTCCATCTTCGTCAATTGTTGGCCCATACGCTCCATCATATTCAATATCCCTAATTTTTCTAGAAATACTTAACTTTATACCCCCCTGTAGAGAGCCTAATTCAGTTTCAGTTGGCATATCAAAATTTGCATATAATCTAGCCTCACCCAAAACTATATCGTTAGATATTGGCACTACTGGAGTAACAACACCACTAGCCATAAAACCACTCCTATCTTAATTCGCATATGTATTGCTGGTAAAAATGATAAACACCTGGCTGAGGTTCTGGAATTTCTCTTTCATTTTCAAGATACGTCCTGAAAAATCCATCGGATTCAACATTCCAGCCTCCATTCATACAAGCTTTAACAGCCTCAGCAGATGTCAAAACACTAGAACTATCTACGCTATCACTGTTAACAGAATTCCAATAATGTAGTTCAATAGTCCAAATTTGTTTAATTAAAGAAGGATTATCAATATTATAAAAATAAACTATTATACAAGGATATGGACTTGCTGTATTTTGCGGTATTTTAAGTGAATAAACATTTAATGTTGTAGCAGCATCAATTTTAGAACATATGTACTTTTTTAAATTAGAAAAACTAATCATTTATTCCATTCCCTTTCCAAAACACATTTCAAATATTTCCATTAAATCACTTGTATATAATGTTGCAGCTGGCTTCATAAATGGTTGAGCTTTCATTTTGTAAGTCCCATATTCAACGAATCCAGCATAAGGAGCATCGTTTTGGAGATATAGTTCGTTTTTTGAAATTTGATAAGAATTTCTGCTCCTTAAGTATCCTGTACGTACTGGAGTATAAATATTCATTTTACCAACTAGAAATTCCCCAGCCAGCTCAAGACCAGCTTTTTCATTTTCATTTAGCTGACTCATAAATTTGCCAGTTCTATTGATAATCTTAATCAAAGTAAATCACCTTCAATAACTAAATATATAATCTCACCTGATTGAGGCGTATATGTATTAGCCGCTTGTAATGATATAAATAACTTTGTATCACTTAAACTTAATCTATCTTTCCAATCACCAGATGCAATACACCTATGATTGTTTGCATTACCAAATGACGTAGTGCATGGAATAACTATGCCACCAGAATTACTCACATCATCATCAATTGCAAGCTCTGAATTATCAAATGTATTTTTGAATATAGAGTTAAATATCCAAACATTTGCATTCAAATTGGATGCACTAGCTTTTAAGTTAGATATTACACTTACATTTGTAATTCTAAAAAACTGACCAGCAATCGCACCAAATGATGATAAGTCATAACATAATGTCGCAGCATTAATTGTTCCAGTTCCATCATTAGTCAAACTTATAGCAGAACCGTTATAAGTTAAACTAAGTTTAAATGTATTAGTATCTGAATTTATTACAAAATAATTCGTATCTTGAGATATTCCAGTAGTAGTAACAACAGTTGCAAAAGAAACGATACTTCCATTTTGCAAACCATGCGAATTCAATGTAACTGTATTATCAGTTTCTTGAAATGTTACTGCAGTAGCACTCGAAACATTCGAAATAGAATCATTTGCAGTATATTGTGTCGTATCTGCTGGACGAGTAAATTTAGTTGAAAACTTAAAACGTGGCATATTCCCAGCAGTTTTTAATATATTATTGTTACTATCAAAAACATTTTCAAAAACCTTAGTTATAAAGGAATTCATTAAGCATCACCCGTTACCCTAATAAAATCTGTACCATTTCCCATGACTATAGCTGTTTTAGCATTAGCTATCTCAACTCCAGTTTGACCCGAGGCTTTAAATGTAAGAGCATAACCAGAACCATTTGTAACAATATATACTTTTCCAGCTGTAGGAGTCGCAATTGCATTAACCGCTTGATCTGCATTAGAACAACTAACGATAGTAGTAGCTAATTCCCCAGCAGACAATTCCCAATCAGCGTGACCACTACTGTAATTGTGTACAGAAGACACGCCAAGTGTTAAGTCAGGCGAATTTATTACAGGAGATGTTAACGTTTTATTTGTTAATGTTTGTGCAGCATCAAGAACAACAAATGTATCACTTGCAGCATCAGGCAAAGTCATTAATTTTGTCTTGCCTGCATCCTGATATATACTTGCAACCACAGGAGTAGTTAATGTTTTATTTGTCAATGTCTGTGCAGCAGCAAGAACAACAAACGTATCACTTGAAACATTTGGGACAGTCATTAATTTTGTTTTTCCTGCATCTTGATACATACTTGCAACTACAGGAGTAGTTAATGTTTTCAATGTTAATGTTTGGGCCGTATCTTTCATTACAAACTCATCAGCTGCATCTCCTATATCTGGAATTGTAACAGTTGCAGCCGCATTTGTTTGATCTTCACTTGTAACAGTAACTCCGTCACCAGTATCATCTATCAAAGGTTCTGTTAATTTCTTATTTGTTAATGTTTCAGCTCCAGTAATACTTGCAAATCCAGTAATACTTGCAACTACTTCATTTATAGCAGATACTAGATTACTTTTTTCAGTAGTGCCAAGGCTGCTTAATGTTCCTACATTAGTTCCAATACTAGTAAGAGCAGATACAAGTTCATTAATTGCAGCTACGATATTATTTGTAGCTGTAGTTTCAAGATTATTAAGACTTCCAACCTTAACATCAGTTGCAAGTTTTGCATCTGTAATAAGTCCATCTCCTACGCTTCCAACACTAACAGCCCTTGAATTAGAGCCATCATGATTATGACCTGTAGAAGTTTCATATAAGGTTAAAAATAGTTTTCTCAACTTTGGATTTAGACAATATTCATAAATAGTGTCTCTTAGATTAGTTTCAGCCATTAAAAAAAGCTCCTTTCATTATTAAAAACGATAAAGAAACTGTTTTATAATCACTAGATTTCAGAATTTTCGCTTTATTATTTCTAAATCTCAGTAGTATAATACATTCGTTCCATAAGATTTATTATATTTATTTTAATACAAATACTTTAACAATTGCAAGTATTCCAGATAATACCGCCGTAGCTAAACCGCTTAAAGCAACTATTTGTTTAGTAGATAGATTAATATGTCTACCTTCTTCTATAATTACTCTTTTTTTTTCACATTCTTCCTTATTAACCATATTAGATTTAATAGATTGTACATCTTTACTTAAATCTAATATATTTTTTCTGACTTCTTGAACGTCTATTTTTAAATCTTTTAATATGTCAACTAAGATGTCGATATTATCCATTGCAATTCCTCCAATGCCAGCCAGAAATACAAGCCCACATGTTGGAACTCATCAAAATCAATCATGAAGGCTGTATCGCTGGAAATCTATTTAAATTAAGTCGACTTAAGCAGCTAATAAGCCAGTGATTTTTCCATGGTTTTCCTCTGCACCATAGTTAAAACCAAGTTGAGCATATACTTGTCTTGCATAAGATGCTCCGTCAGTAATTTTATCCTCAACAATAACTACTTTTCCACGAACTGGACAACATGTAAGTCTACAAGTTGACATTTCAACAAAATCTATTTCAGTTGTCGTAACGTTTGGATCATATAGCAATGTAAATTCACCAAAAGAAGTCATTATCCTAGTAATTTGAGAACCTCCAACATTTCTATCCATTGGAACATTTTCATACAAACTACCAATACGTTGTTTTTGGAATGAATTACAAACGGCTACAAGATTTTGAATTACAGCACCAGCATCAACCATTTTTTTAAGCAGTGCATCTATCATACTTGTAGTTAAATATGCAGAACCACCAGCAATAGTATTTGTAACAATTGCTTCGGAAATTCCTCTCATTTTAGCAGCTTGAGAACCAGCCGTAGCACCTTGATAAGAACCATTTAAAATACTTGCATCCAAATCAGATGCAAACTTTTTAAATCTTGTAGATAATTGAAAGTCTAACTCGTCGGTAACTGGATTTCCAGGAATGCCGAATCCAATACCAGGAGCTTGCCCATCTATATTATGAGATGACGGCGTTCCAAACATAATTGTGCCGGTAGTACTAAGTTTTTTGTATGAAACTTCCGCTTTGTACATAAAGATTTGATTTGTTTGAATATCATTTCCCCTACTTATTGTTTCTGGATCAACTCCAGTAACAGAGTCATCTTCCGATATTTCTGGCTGTGTCCCTGCTCCAGTATCGTAAGATTGAATCAAAGGATATTCAAAACTATTTGTAAGAGATAAAACACTTGGATTAATTGATCCATCTTCGATTGGATTTCCAATCATATTTAAAAATTGAGTTTTTCTATTTCCAGATGCAAAAAGCATTCCTAAATAGTTAAGGTCTTCGGATTCTGTATATCCTACACTCATCTATATCACTCCTATTTTTGTTCCCCCTCAATTGATTTAATTTGACGCATTAATTGAATTTGCTTTAATACATTTCCATTCTTACCCGCTTCCTCATAGCTCTTAATTAAATTAGCTTTTTGATCTGCTGGTGGAACTGTATTTCCAGCTGGAGGAGTTTGGCCTGTCACTCTTGACGGTTCAAACAACTCTTTATAACTCTCTTTGAGAGGGTTTAATATTTTTTCATGATTTACGATTGTATTGTCCGCAACAATTACATCGTCTAAATTTATAGCATTAAGCAATAAATCTATATGCTTAGCTTTTTCGTTACTAAGCAAATTTGTTATCAAATATTTCTTTGTAGTTTCTTCAATACGCTTATTATATGTAGTTTCTTGAGCTTTCATATCATTTTTAAACTGCAATTCTTGCTTTGCTAACTGTGCCTTCATCTCGTCATCAGTTACCATTGCAGAAATGCCCTTAAGTTGTTTTTGGTATTCTAAAACCTGTTCTTTCAAAATCTTAACTTCATCATTTTTTTGGTTAAATACATGTTTTGGCATTATTTTTGTAGGGTCATTTTGAATATACTCTGTCTCTCCTAGACATTCCTTAAGTATTTTTAACGCACCCGTAGACTCCAATGTATTATATTTTTCATCACCAAGTAGCCTTCTTAACCATTCCATATTTAATTTCCCTCCGAATCCATTTATAGTCAGGATGACTAAAATTTATTTTATAGTGTTTTATCACTAGAATTTATTTAGAAAATTGATTCATTTTTATTAGAATCAAAATTATTATTATTACTTTCTTCATTTTTTGAATTTTCTTCGTTAATTTTTTTAATTTCATCCTCATAATCATCAACTAGAGGATGGTTTTTCACAATTGTTTCTTGAGATATCATTCCTTGGCTTGCAACTAATGAATCAATTATTTCAGCTTCATTAATCAATTGACTCTTATTTACTATTATATTTGTTTTTGTAAGATCGTCAATAGGTAAGCCATTCATAGCTTTATATTCGTTTGAAAAATAGAGCATATCTTTTATATATCGTTTTATTTCTTTTATGAATTTATTTGCTTTTATGTCAAGATTTGTGAAGTATGCTTTTATAGTTACATTTGTCAAATCTCCGCCAGATAACTTCTCGGTATCAACAGCATGAGCCATATTAAATATATTTTTTCTCAATATCTCTAAATATTGAATTCGTGCCTGACTTGGAATTTCATTTGTCAAAACTTCAAAATCTCCATTTTCATCAACATTTACAACTTTATATTTTTTTAGAAAATCCAAAAAATCTGATATTGCAGTATCATCCCTTAAAGTTTCAGAATAATTTTTTAGCTTATATATTACATCCTGAAAATCTATAAAGTTATTACTAAAGTCAGATAAATTCAAATCATAAGAATCTATCAAATCTTTTATATTATCTAAGTCAGTCATTTCGTATTGATTGTTTAACATTCTTACAAATGGTATTTTACCCCAGCTAACACCGTTATCTAAATGGCTTGTAGTTTCAAGTAATATATATTTACTTCCATCTTGAACGTAAATAGACTTATCAAAGTCAGTCCAATATTCAGCATAATTAAATTTATCTTGAGTATATGTTCTAATTAAACCAATCAAATTTTTTTCAATTGTGCCATCATAAATATCAATTATAGTTTCAGATTCAACCTTTTTTTGTCTAAAATTACCATCTTTGTCAATCCAAACAAAACACCACGCTTTAGATTTTTGAGATGCTTCCTCGGCAATATGGTCTATTTCGTCGTTAATATCAAATGGAAGATCATTTACACCTTCGATTATTACATCTTTACCTACACAATAATGTACTTTTTGATCGATTATAATTTTAAGGAAATCATTTGGTATTTTTTCATTGGCCCTAAATGAATCTTCTTCTTTAACACCTAATTTATAATAATAGAATTTTCTATTTATTATATCGTTTTTGCATTTGTAATATCTTAATCCATTTAACATGGATTTATATAACGTACTACTTATAAACTCATTAATTTTTAAAAAAATTTCTTTTCCATCCATGTATATCATCGTCTCCTTTTAGGTATACGCCAGCCCTTTTTCAATATTATATCATAGAGAGCGTATCTAGTAGCATCAATACAATCATCCTCTATGTCAGGATAATCCTTGATGTAATTTCCGTTTTTATCTTTTGGATATGCATAAAATTTAAACTGTCTATATACATCTGGACAACGTTTTTTATCTATATTTATACGTTCTAAGTCTTGAAGCCATTTTATGCCATAATGAACTGAATCTGGCCCTTTTTTTGCTGCAATTATGTCAACTCCGTAAGTATCTCTTAAGGCATGTATTGCCCTTGGCTCCTCGCTGTCTGCTCTTGTTATGCATCCAAAATTTGAACGAGTATTTATTTCATCTGCAAGCATAGCATTCTTAATTCCAGAACCAAATATTTGGTCAAATATGTTAATCTTAACAGATTTATAATTCAGTTTTACCCATGCCAATGGATGAAGACCGAATCCAAAATCTAATCCTTGCCTCACATGGTCAAATTCCAACACCAAATCATCACTAAACGGTGTATCATATACATTTTTGAGTATTTGACCACCTACTCCAGTAGCAATACCCAAATATTCATTTTGATATGCAATAAAGTTTGTTGACTTAAGATATTCGGCTTCCTGAAAAAACTTTTTCCCCAGCCAGTCAAAGGGAACATCCTCATACGTAGAATGATGCCTCAATCGTCCTTCTTTTGTTGTATCTGCTTCCACATTAGCCCAATGCTCAATTTCTGGCGGTGGGTTAAAAACAAAAAAAACAATACATTCTTTTCCCCTTGCCAATGACTGTATTACATTTCTAACTTCTCTCATACTTGAAAACTGGTCAAATTCTTCAAATATAATATATTTAAAAAATCCAGTAGCCATTTTAGTTGACTTTATTTTTATTGGGTCATCACATCCAAAAAAAACAATTTTTTGGCCAGTAGTAGTATTTGTTATATCAAGTGGAGAAACAAGATGTTTGTAATATCTATCAATTCCAAGCTCGTTTATAGCCCATTTGAATTGATTGTAGACTGTATTCCTTAATGTGTTAGCAACTTTTCTAATTACTGCTGTATGAGTTACTAACCCCCGAGTATAATAATCTTCAAGCTTTCCATACTCGGTTAATAAGGAGTAAAAAGATGATTTTGTAGAACCACGCCCACCAGTCAAAATCACCTCATCAAATTCCATGTTTAATATTGGATTTATTATATTAACAAAACTTTTAGACACCATATTTTCAAGGCATATATTCAAACCATACTCATTCCATTCTATTAGTAATTGATTCAAATATAAATTCCAAAGAATTTATTATTTCCTTTTTCAAATCTTTTACTTTCTTATCTTCATTATCCTTATCAAAAAACAATGGATAAATAAGATATTTGTCTATTATTTGTGATGTCTTAATCAATACATCATCTGTAAAATCTTTAGCCATTAATCTTTAAATCTCCTTAATTACTTAATATTCTTACAGCATTCACAACAAATATATTTACTCATATGCTCACAATAAATAGTTAATTCACCACATTTAAAACAAGGCCCATTAAAGCACCTATTATCATGCAAGCTTATTGATTTTGGTATTGTTTTTACTTTTTTATTATTGCAATCTTTAGCCATTAATCTTTAAATATCCTTTTCTTGCTGTTCTTTATTTGACTTAAACTGTCCCAAATCTACAATCTTAAGTCTTTTAATTTTTCTTTCTTGAGTTTCTATTTTAAGTGGCCTTTGAGTTAAACTTCTCATAAATCTTTCAAACTTATTCATTGCCATCCCTCTTTTTTACACTATTTACATAATCTTTAATAAATTTATTACGTTCTTCAGTTAATTTGTACGTAATGAATGAAATTTCATTTTCAATGCAATTATAGTCATTACTCAAATTTATTTTTATTAAATACTCTATTAAATCATTATAATTCTTAAATGTTTCAGCTACAATTACAGGATTCTGAATATCAAGATCATCACATTCACAAATAAATCCTAATTCGTTTAAATTATCTAAGTCCATTATTAAACTCCTTCGCTATATTATCCACTATATTACCATCTATATCTATAACCCAAAAATCATCAGCTAAATCCCTGCTTGCTATAAACTCATACGGCATCTTAAAGTAACCATATAAGCCCCACTCATCACCCCACGAATTTCTTACAAGTATTGTTTTGTCTTTATCATCATACCCAACAGCCATAACAGCATGACCACCAAGTAAATGTTCTCGACGACTTGGCATAAACATTACACCATCACTACCTATTTTTTCAAAACTTTCATAAACACTAAATCCAAAAATGAAAGGCACTCCATTAGA
>Ga0210125_1000023_pt1 | contig 39603 bp, 33 predicted proteins | sample RushMan_CattailN_FD_185555 | JGI IMG/M metagenome (GOLD analysis project Ga0210125, IMG submission 185555) | Wetland microbial communities from San Francisco Bay, California, USA, that impact long-term carbon sequestration -... | ecosystem: Environmental > Aquatic > Marine > Wetlands ...
CTGCATCTGTCAGGTATTTGCCGGGGGGAATGAACAGCGCGGCAAGCCAGATCAGAATGGTGACAATCACTAGCATCGTCACGGGACCAGGGAACTGGACCTTTCGTTTGCGAGTTTGGGTTAGATCTCCGGTGATCATTGTTTGTTCAGACATAATCACACCTGGTCATTTCTAAGCTGTCAAAAAGCCTCTTGAAAAATCCATAAACGTCATGCCGGCGCACCCCGGATCACAGTCCTGGGCGGGCGCCGACGTTGACATTAGAAGTCGATGGGATCGCGAATCAAGGGGCAGGTCATGCAGTGTCCGCCGCCCCGCCCACGGCCGAGCTCGGCCCCGACAATGGTGATGACCTCGACCCCAGCCTTGCGCAGCTCAGTGTTCGTCCAAGTGCTGCGGTCATATGCGACCACCACCCCGGGGGACAGAGCGACTAAATTGTTGCCGCTGTCCCATTGCCCGCGTTCGGCGGCGTAGTGATCCCCACCGGTCTCGATGACCCGGAGCTTCTTCAGGTTCAGCGCCTCCGCGACAACGTCGACGAAAGGTTTCTTCTCCAGGGTCGCCTCAATCCCGGAGGACTTGTCGCTGGGGCGCAGTGAGATGGCATGGACCTGATCCATGATGGGTGGATAGAGGGTCACGAGGTCCCGATCGGCGAAAGTAAAGACCGTATCCAGATGCATCGCCGAGCGCAGTTTGGGCATGCCGGCCACAATCACCCGCTCGGCGGCGCCATTGGCAAACAGCGCGGCGGCGAGCTGAGAGATCCCTTGGCGTGAAGTCCGCTCGCTCATACCGATCAACACCACTTTGTTGCCCGCAACCAGGACGTCCCCACCCTCCACAGTCGCCAGTCCGAAGTTCTTGTCCGGGTCACCCCACCAGACTTTGACTCCGGCGTCGGCGAAACTCGGGTGAAACTTGTAGATGGCGGTGGTCAGCAGGGTCTCTTCCCGCCGCACCGGCCAAAACAGCGGATTCAGGGAGACGCCGCCGTAAATCCAGCAAGTCGTATCCCGGGTGTAAAGCGTGTTAGGCAGGGGCGGCAGCAGATATTCAAAGACGCCGTGGGCCTCGCGCACCAGGGACAAGTATTCCGACCTTGCATATTCGTTCGGGATATCGACGACCGAAAGACCGCCGATCAGAAATTCCGCCAAAGCTCGGGGCTTCAGGCTTTCCAGGTAGCCCCGAGTGTCTTCTAATAGTCCCAGGCCAACGTTATTGGGGGTGATTTTGCGGTCGAGGATCCAGGATCGCGCCTCCGGGATGGCAACAACCTCCGCCAACAGGTTGTGCATCTCCACCACTTCCACTCCGCGTTCGCGCATTTTGTTCATGAAGTCGAAGTGGTCCCGTTTGGCCATTTCGACCCACAAAACATCGTCGAACAGCAGATCGTCGTTGTTGCTCGGGGTAAGGCGGATGTGTCCGAGCCCCGGAGCGCAGACCAAGACCTTGCGCAGGATGCCGACTTCAGAATGAACGCCGTAAGCCGGCGCCGCGCTGTTTGTATCGCTCATTTCAATCTCCTCCGTAATTTCATGGTGATTACATGGTGATCATACCAGTTACCAGGGCGGCAACACCGACACCCGCCCCGCCTAAAATAAGGGCAAATAAGCCCCATTCAGCCGCGGTAAATAGTCGTCCGGCCTGCTCCCGTTTAGCAGAGATGAATAACAGGGTGCCGGGCGCAAAAAGTATGCAGGAAAGCAACACATGTTTGAGTCCGCCCGCAATGAGCATGAAAATGGCATAGATGGTGGCGATCGCGGCAAAGATCATGTCCTTGCCAAGATCTCTCGACCTCTGTTGATAGGTTTCCCGCGTCAGGGTCAACTTGAGGCCGTAACCCGCTACCAGGACGTAAGGGATGAGAGTCATGGCACTGGTCATCTCCAGCGCCAAGTCAAACGCGTATCGTGCAAAAAGGGTCAGGATCAGGAAGACCTGCACCAGTATGTTGGTGATCCACAAAGCTGCCGACGGGACCTGGTGCGGGTTCTCGTGGCTCAGCGAGGATGGCACCAGCCCGTACTTGGCGGCGGAGTAAAGGACTTCAGCGGCCAGCAGCGACCATGCCAGATAGGCCCCGAGCACCGAAACGATGAGCCCCGCGCTGACGAACTTGAGTCCCCAGGGGCCAACTACGGAGGCAAAGGCTCCCGCCATGGAAGGCTGCCGTAATGCCCCCAGCTCAGGTCGCGACAGAACACCATAGGGCAACAGAGTCACCAGCACCAGCAGACAGAGCACACCGATGAAGCCGGCTACGGTGGCCCAGCCCACGTCCTCACGCCGTTTGGCATAGCGGGAGTAAACGCTGGCGCCCTCGATACCGATGAACACGAACACCGTTACCAGCATTGTGCTGCGTACCTGATTGAAAATATCGGCGCCGCTGTAATCGCCTCCGCCCCAAAAACTGTGGGCAAACATTTCATAATGGAAGGCGAACGCCATGAACACGATGAAAATAAAGATTGGAACAATCTTGGCGATGGTTACGACTTTATTGATGAAAGCCGCTTCCTTGATGCCCCGCAGGATCATGAAGTGCATCGACCACAGGATGATGGAGGAGACAAACACCGCGGCCGGTGTGTTGCCGTCGCCAAAAACCGGAAAGAAGGCGCCGAGGGTGGATTTGATCAGCACGAAGTAGGTGGTATTGCCGAGGCAGGTCCCGGCCCAGAAGCCGAAAGCGGCGGCGAATCCCAGATAGTCGCCAAACCCCTCCTGCGCGTAGGCGAAGATGCCCGCATCAAGGTCCGGCTTGCGAACCGCCAAAGACTGAAACACAAAGGCCAGCATCAACATTCCGAATCCCGCAATGAGCCAGGCAACGATTACCCCAAAGGGGCCGGTAGCTGCTCCTATACGGGACGGCAGCGAGAAAATCCCGGCCCCCACCATGGACCCCACGACCATGGCGGTCAGGGTCATGCGTGAAAATTTCTGGGTCGATTCCCCGACCCCGACGGCAGATTCATATTCCCCGTTAATCGCCATGCTTGAAGACTTCTGTTCGGATGCCATACCTTAACCTCCTCTATCATAAGAATTGCGGCGGCTCACCCGGACGCCAAACCGCGATGTTCTGCACTAAGGATGCACTGTGATGGGTTCCCACCCGCCCCCTAATGCCTTGTAGAGCTGCACCACGGTCACGAGCTGAGCCATGTGCACCGCAGCCAGATCCAGTTCAGCCGAAAAAAGCTGGCGGTCGGAATCCAGCACCGTTAGAAAAGACTCAAGCCCGCCCCTAAAGCGCTTCCTTGCCAGTTTGGAATACAGTTCATAGCTCGCAACCAGAGCTTCCTGTTCGTTGCGGACTTCCTCCAGTTTGCCGTGGGCCACCAGACCGTCGGATACCTCGCGGAATGCCTGGCGCACAGTGAATTGATAAAGGACCAGAGCTTGTTCTTTCTGGGCCTGGGTGCTCTTGAGGGTAAAGTAGTTGAAACCGCTAGTGAAAATAGGCACCGTCATGGTGGGTCCAATATTCCAGATGCTGGACGGTCCCGTGAACAGTTTCCCCAAATCGACGCTTTGCGTGCCGGCCAGACCGGTAAGAAAAATCCGCGGAAAAAAATTCGCCCGGGCGGAGCCGATGCGATAATTGCCGGCGACGATCCTTTCTTCGGACTGACGGATGTCCGGCCGCCGCTCCAGCAGGGAGGAAGGAAGCCCAGCGGGGACTGTGGGACGCACCACCAGATCTCTTAAGGGCTTGCCCCGTTGAATGGGTTGCGGGTTGTCTCCCAAAAGGATGCAGATTTGATTTTCTTTTTGGGCTATCAGGCGCTCCAGATCTGGAATCTTGACGCCGGCGGTATGGATCAGAACGTCCGCCTGAGCGACGTCCTCCCCGGAAACCAGCCCCTGTCGTTTACGCAACTCTACGAGGTGTCGGGACCTCTCGAAGGACTCGAGCGTGCTGCGGGCAATCTCCAACTGCCGATCCAGAGTGCGCAGCTCAAAATAGGCACGTGCCACATCAGCGACCACCGCAGCCCACACGGCCCTTTGTCCCCATTGGGACGCGTAAAAGTCTGCCTGGGCGGCTTTGGTCAGATTGCGCAGACGCCCAAAGATGTCGATCTCCCAGAAAAGATCGAAGTTGAATTGGGCCAGACTTCCAATGACATCGATTTCCGGTGGAACGGGCGGATTTAAACTGGTCCGGCTCACTCTCTCCCGTCGGTAGAGGGCTGTGCCGCCCACGTCGGGAAGCCAGGAAGAGCGGCTGACTCCCACCTGGGATCGAGCTTCGGCTACCCGGGCGACTGCCAGGCGGACATCGTAGTTTTGCACCAGGGCGGTGCGAATCAGGTCCTGCAGTACGGGATCGTCAAATATTTGCCACCAAGCCAGGTCCGCCAGACTATTGAGGTCAGGCTGCGGTTGGCCCCGGGCGGACTGAAAGCGATAATCCTGGGGCACCGCTCCAGGCTCGCGTTGGTATTTTGGAGCCATGCAGCCACTCAGAGACAAAGCAGCGATCAGAAGCCAAAGAACTCGTTTCATGACTGCCCCCCTTCCCCCGACCCCGCCGAATGAAACGTTGTGGTTTTATCCGCGCCGATTGCAACTTGAGACCCGCGCCGTTTATCCACTAGAGTCTGAATCATGTAATAAAGCACCGGAATGAAAAACAGACTCAGGACCGTAGCCGTAGCCATACCGGTAACAACGGCGGTGCCCACCGACCAGCGGGCTGCGGCGCCGGCCCCGGAGGAGAGAACCAGGGGCATCAATCCGAACACTTCAGCCAGAGCGGTCATCAGAACCGCCCGGAAGCGCAAACGTGCTCCTTCCGCGGCTGCATCGAAGGTCGAATAGCCCTCCATGTCTCGCTTGTTCTTGGCAAACTCTACAATCATGATGGACAGCTTGGCGTTGAGACCGATGAGCATGACGATGCCTACCTGCACGTAGACGTCATTGGCCAGACCCCGGAACCAAATCCCGGCCAGCGCGCCGAAGACGGTGATGGGCAGTCCCATCAGCACTCCGATGGGGATGGCCCAACTCTCGTACAAGGCTGCCAGGGTCAGGAAAACGAACAGCAGGGAAAACGCAAAGATGTAAGCCGCCTGACCGCCGGCCAGCTTTTCTTGATAGGCCAGCCCGGTCCACTCATAGCCAAAACCACGAGGCAGCTCTTTTGACAGGCGCCCCATGGCGGCGATGGCCTGTCCGGAGCTGAAGCCCGGGGCGTACTGGCCTGAAAGTTCGGCAGAGCGAAACATGTTGTACCGATTGATGAGAGTCGGGCCGCTCTGAATGCTGGCTTGGACCAAGTTGCTCAGGGGAACCATGCGACCGTCATTGTTACGGACATAAATCTTACCAATGTCCTCCGGCCTTTCACGGAATTGCGGCTCAGCCTGAAGCATAACCCGGTAGACCCGGCCGAACTTATTGAAGTCGTTGATCGTGTAGCCGCCCAGGTAAAGCTGCAGGCCATCGAAAACATTTCTCAAGGGTATGCCCAAAGTCTGGACCTTGTCGCGATCGATATCCAGCTTCACCTGCGGCACGTTGACCTGAAAGGTATTGAACAGGGCAGCGATGGCCGGTTCCCGTGCGGATGCGGCCACCAGACTCTGGGCCACCTGGAAGAGTTCCTCCGGAGTGCGCGCCGAGCGGTCCTGAAGCTGGTACTGAAAACCGCTGACATTGCCCATGCCGGGAATTGAGGGTAAGGAATAGACAAACGCCCGGGTCCCGGGATAGCCGGCAAATTCCCGGCGTAACTGCTGCATGATTGCCGAAATTTTCATATCTTCGGAGATGCGTTCATCCCAAGGTTTCAGGGTCATGACCAGGGTGGCCGCATCCGAACTGAAGGTGTTGGTCATGAGATTAAAGCCGCCCCAACTGAGGACGGTTTGGATACCGCTGACTTTGTCGGCAAACTGCTCAGCCCTGGATAAAATCGCGCCTGAACGCTCCAGGGAACTGCCCGGCGGTAGGTTGAAGGTGGCAAAGACGACTCCCTGGTCTTCCTCGGGAACCAAACCACCGGGAAGGATTTGCAGCAGTCTGCCGGCCCCGAAATACACTGCCACGAGAACAATCAGGGCCACCACCAGGCGGCGCATGAGGAACCTTACTCCATTGAGGTAACCGGAGGTAGTGAGGTCGAAAAGCTGGTTGAATTTGCGATTGAAGGCCCCCATAGGCCCCTTCACGTCTTTTTTGGGGCGCAGGATTTTAACACACAGCGCCGGCGTAAGAGTCAGAGTCACCAGGATGGAGAGGAAGGCGGCGCAGCAAAGGGTTATGGCGAACTGCCGGTAAAGCTGACCGGTAATGCCTCCCAGGAAAAGGATCGGAATATAAACTGAGAGGAGCGCGCAGGCTACCCCAATGATCGGCCGGGTGACTTCGTCCATGCTTTTTTTCGTGGCCTCAAGGGGGCTCAAACCCTGCGCCATGTGCGCCTTCACAGCCTCGACGACTACGATGGCATCGTCCACCACGGAGCCGATAGCCAGGACCAGCCCAAACAAAGACAGCGTGTTGATGGACAACCCCAAAGCCGCAAAGGCTGCAAAGGTGCCCACCATTGGCACTGGCACAACCAGGCAGGGAATCAACGTGGCGCGGAAGTTTCCCAGGAAGACCAGCACAACCAGCATGACCAGGCCCAGGGCCTTAAATATGGTGAACATTACTTCCTTGAGCGCAGCCCGCACGAACAAGGTATTGTCGTAGGAGACCTCATATTCCAGACCCGATGGGAAACTTGTTTTGGCCTCCTCCATGAAGCTCCGGACCCGGTTGGCCACGTCCAGCGCGTTGGCTCCCGGAAGCTGGTAAATCACCATGGTGGTAGCAGGTTTGCCGGCCCGTCGGGAAAAGGAGGTATATCTGCGGGCGCCTAATTCGGCTCTGGCCACGTCTCGCAGGCGCAAAATCGAACCGTCCGGATTAGTGCGGAGAATGATATTGTCAAATTCCTCCTCATCGGTCAGACGCCCTTGAGCGTCTACAGAGTATTGGAAGTCCAAACCGGGTGACGCGGGAGGCTGGCCGACCTGACCGGCCGGGGCCTGGATATTCTGGTCCTGCACCGCCCGAGCCAGATCTCTGGGCGTGAGTCTCAGGCTGGCAAGCTTGTCGGGATTCACCCAAAGCCGCATGGCATACTCCCGCTCACCCACGATTGCGATGTTGCCGACCCCGTAAATGCGGCTGATGCCATCGTACAGATTGAGCAAGGCGTAGTTGCTGAGAAACAGATCGTCAAAAGTATTATCCGGGGAGTATAAAGACAGCACGACGAGCATGTCCGGCGAGGCTTTTTGCACGGTGATGCCGAAGCCCGTTACCTCGGGCGGCAAGGCTCGCTCAGCCCGGCTGACACGATTCTGGACGTCCACCTGGGCGATATCGATGTCGGTGCCCACGGCAAAGGTACAGGTCAGGAAGTAGCGACCGTCGCTGGTGCTGCTGGAGGACATGTAAATCATATTCTCCGCCCCGTTCACCTCCTGTTCGATGGGGATAGCGACGTTTTCTTCCACCACCCGGGCGCTCGCCCCCGTGTAAAACGTTTCAACGGTGATGGTGGGGGGGCTGATGGGAGGGTATTGCGCAATCGGCAGACTGAAAACAGCCACCAAACCCGCAATGACAATCACAAGGCCAATGACCATGGCAAAGATGGGCCGGTCAATGAAGTATTTGGACACTGCCCTCAGCTTCCTTTCTTTTCTTGGCTAACAGTTTTCAGCACGGGCGTAACTTTTTGCCCGGGGAGCGCCCGCTGCAGGCCCTCCACCACCACCCGTTCACCGGCGTGGAGCCCCTCTTTTACGATGAAATAGTCCTGGTAGTGGCCTCCCAGCACGACAGTGCGCAAAGCGACCTTGTTGTCGCTGCCCACTACGAGAACACTCTGCACTCCCTGCATGACCTGCCTCGCAACTTGAGGTACCAGGAGGGTATCCGGTCGCTGCTCCAAGACTACCCGGATACGGCCGAAAAGGCCGGGCCGGAGCAGCTGTTTCGGGTTGGGAAAGCTCACATACACGTTCAAAGTGCCGGTGGTGAGGTTCAGAGCCGGGTCCACAAAACTCAGATCGCCACGAAGCGGGTAGACGGAATTGTCTGACAAGACCAATTCAAAGGGTGCGGCGCCCTGTTCCGCCGGGAACGGGTTTCCCTCCTCGAACATTTTGGCGCGGCGCAGGTAGTCACCTTGACTGATGCTGAAGACAACTCTCATGGGGTCCAAGGAAGAAATTGTAGTGAGAAGGGTCTGATTTCGCGCAACCAAGTTGCCCACCGCTACTTCTTCCTTGCCGATGATGCCCGTTATGGGAGAACGTATCTCAGTGAATTTCAAATCCAACTCGGCCCCGGCTATGACAGCCTTGGTTCGATCAATAGTAGCAGCGGCTAGCTCAACCGCCGATTCGGCATTGTCCAGGTCCATCTGAGGGGCGGCATCTTCAGCTACCAGGGGCTGCAGGCGCGCCACGTCCTTCCGGCCTTGTCTCAGAGACGCCTGAGCTTGGGCCAAAGCGGCCTTGGCCTCCTGCAGGGCCGTCTTGTAGGGCCGCTGATCGATAACAAACAGCAGTTGCCCAGCCTTCACCTGGCTGCCTTCATGGAACAAGACCTTTTCCAGGAAGCCCTCCACCCGGGCTCGTATCTCCACCGTTTCGCGGGCCTCGGTGCGAGCCACGTAATCCCCGACAATGGGGACGGTCTGTGAAATCACCGGTGCGACTACAACCTCCGGAGGTGGACGGTCCTGCACCTTTGCTGTCTGCTCCTTGGAGCCGCAAGCGCTGAGAAGAAGCAAAAAAACGATCAGGCCGATCTGCTTAAGAGGCGAAAGACTCTGCCGGCCAGTGAGATATCGGGTCTTAATCATGGATAACCTTTCGCGGCGGGTGGTCCGCCTGGACCACGCCACCGTTTATCAGCTGAAGTCCGCCACCTTACTGGCTCTGTCGGCCAGCCTGGAAGCCTTGATTGAATGCCCTCTGATTGCTCTCGACATGTCTGCCGTAGAGGAATCCACCGGTTCCGCCGGCCGCACCGCCAATCGCAGCGCCCAGAGCAGCATTGCCGGCAAGGGCCCCGATGGCAGCCCCACCGGCAGCCCCCATGGCACCTCCACTGAGCGTGCGTTGCTGAGTGTCCGACATGCCCGCACAACCCACCAACGCCAAGCTGATAGCTAAAACAGATACGATCAGGATCTTCCTCATGGTATGCTCCTTTTATTTTCGATTGTTATTCTTTGCAGGGCCACTTTTCCGTTAAAAACATGAATAATGTATCTACTGGTGCTTCCTTCATATGTTCCGGATGAGCTTTGGCCCATTTCACATACATATCAATTGCGGCATCGCGCGAAGGGGCGGGATCGGGAAAACACACCAGACGGACGCCTTCCGGTCCGGAGGCAAGCGCATCATAGTATGCATAAGCACCCACCAAATAGCCCTGACAGAAATGAATGGCCGCGGTGTAGAGGGGATCATCCGGGGCAGTGGTGCACAGATCGACAATATCGTCCGTCGAGTCGACAATAAAATCCTGCTGTTCCGTTGCTGCCGACACCAAGGTGGGTATCGATAGAACCACCGCAAACATCACACAAATCAACTTTCGCTTCATAACAATCCTCCTTGTTGCTTTGTTCAACACCAGTCAGGCAGCCCTACGCCGCCTCCTGACCAATCCAATGGCAAAAATCAGCACGCCTAAAGCCGCCGCGATATGTTTAAGGGTATGGCCGCTGATGACTTTCAGGATTTGGAAAATAGGTTTATCGAGCAATTCAAGGATCTTGGCCAACACGTACATGAACAACAATCCCCATACGTAAGAGTTTGGCTCAAATGTGGGTGGATAGAGCCAAATAATGAAGGGAATTAAAAGCATTGGCAAGAATTGGACGAGTATGTAAATGCGGAGATCGCCACCGTCATTGTTGTCGGTAAACCGCCACCAAACAACGGAGAAGATCCCTAAAAGCAGAAGGGGGACAAGAAGTTTTTTGGCAATAGCCTCATTCATGTACTCACCCACGATGATGGCTACGAAGCTCATAAAGGAAATGGTCATAGGCAACCTGTCCCAAACGAGAGTTGAATCATTTGGGTTGAGATGAAAATAACCTGAGCCGAATGCGACCAGAGAAGCACCAACAAAAAAAGTGAGGTAAGCGGAGCGCAGGGAGGGAAGGCAGCCGGAGGGAGTTTTTTTTCTGAAGAGGAGCAAGCCATAGATGCCGACTAGAAGAAACGGCAAATTGGAAATCACGTCAAAAAAGTTGGGAATGCCGAAAAATGAGCGATGATCGGCGAATTGATAATACGCTTGAGATTGGGGAATGCGACCATACAGAGCCAGTGCTATAGTAAATACTACAGCGATGCATGCTAACGCTATGAGTCTTTTATCTGAAAAAGAATGTCTGTGCATCGCGGTGCCCCTTATCGTGTGCCTCTAAAGACCCTATGAACCGTTTATTAAAGTCGAAAATGAATTCACTGCCTGCTGACAGTGACAAGAAAAAGTCCTGAGCAGTTTCCGCTGACCCAGATCCAATTGTTCCTATAACCCCAGGAGTTGGCATTTCGGCATGATGCACCGGTTTCAGATGTATCTGTCAGCAGGCGGGCGCCTACGATCTGTCCGGCGGCAAAACATCGCGTCATTCGATTCGTGCCGGCTCTGGATGTGCCAGAAGAACACGAAATCCGTGTCTCAAATGTCCCGGCAACGGCTTCGTCGCTTGCTGCAGTGCCGCTTAGTGCCCTGGGCTCTTTCGAATTCATCCCCGTGCAGCCAACGACTAATGTCAGCAGGAAGAGGAGGATCGAAACCCTGGTCGTGAATATTCTTCCGTTTTTGCTCATGGTGGACCTCCATATCCTTCATGCTGCCTAAGCACCAAGAAGGCAGAGACAAATGAAAAATTCAAAAGGCCAGCAATGCTTGGGGGAAGTACCGCCCCGGTTTGAGTTCCTCCCTTTTGCAACTGTTAGTTGGACACACATGACCCCGTGGGTATTGAAAGTCCCCCTTTCGCAAAGGGGGATTTAGGGGGATTTTAAATAAAAATCAGCAGGTTGAGCAATCCCCCCAACCCCCCTTTGAAAAGGGGGACTTTGAATTGCTCCATAACTGGATGAAGACTTCCGCCCGGCTGTACTGCTAGTTTCAATGTCAAACCTGGTTCAGAACCTGTAAATCAGGTTCAAATTCACTACGTTGACGTTGTTGGTACTATAGTCCCCAACCAGATTTCCCCTAAGAAATCCCTCTTTGTTGATGCCGGCAGATCCAAGATCGATGAATTCATAGGCGAGCCCTAACGTGAGGTTTTTGCTCCAGTCGTATTGAACACCGGCGGCGTAACGGAAATTTCTGTCAAAGGGCATGTCCGGTGAGCGGTTCGATTCAGTACTGGGGGAACTGTCATAGGCAAACCCTGCCGACAGAAGCCATGGTTCACACACCCTGTATTGAGCTCCTATGGCTGCGTGCCACGTATCCTTGAATTCGACGTTGTTGTTGAAGCTTCTTGTCGTTTCCGGGTTGACGCTCAAAGAGATGTCGACATCACCAAACTGACTCCAGTCCTGCCAACCGAAGTTGCCCATGATGGCAAACTTGTCGGTGATTTGCTGATAACCACTCACCATGATCCACTGCGGGATGGTGAAGTCCATCCCGACATTTCTGCCGATCAACCCCAGTCTGGAAAGGACCCCGCCCAAAACCGGCCCCACCCCGTTCAGTTCAGGCGCATCGTTGAAGCTCACATGCACCGGCGAATAGTAGGTGAGGCCAAAGCGCGTTCCTTTCTTCGGTTCAATGAGCAAGCCGAAGCCACCGCCAAACCCAAAATCGTCGTCCTCATATTTGAGTTGACCATCCGGCTCAACCAAAATGTTGCGGATAGCCGTCTGGCTGTGCAACATTGAATACAAAACGTTGAACATCGCTCCGATGGACAGCCAGTCATTCACTTTGTAGGCAACCGAAGGCGAGAGAGCGAGTGTCAGGAAATCTGATTTTTCAACATAGTAGCGACCCACCCAGTTGTCACCATAGTCAAGCCCCAAACCGAAATAAGAGAGCAAACTGAATCCCATCTTGAATCGATCGGAAAAGCTGTGGACATAATATCCGCCTAATGAAGGAAGAACTCCGCCCGCATTGCCTCCATCCGTTCCGCTAAAAGTAGTTTCCGCGCTTGGGTGGAACCTTGAAGTGACGATCAAAGGCTGCGCCCCGACGAGTAACTGAGATCGGTCAAGACGGGTCATGCCGGCCGGGTTGGTGAAGGCGGTTGAGGCATCTTCAGCCAATGCAGACCAACCCGCTGAAGCCGTCCCGGTAAGAGGAGAATTGATTTCATAGAGAATCAACCCGGCCGCAAAGCTCAAACTTGAAAAAAACACCAGCACAATGACCATGGGAAAAACACAGAATGCTTTCCTCATCATGCATCATCCTCCCATCGGCACGACCTAATGACAGCTAACATCCCGCTGGACTTTCCGAGTCTCAACCTTTGCGCGAAATTAGGACCGGCACCGGCTCGAAACCGTTCTTCATTGAAAGATTTTTCATCCTTGCCAAAAAACTGTTGGGAATCCGGCATTAGCTTCCCCTCCCGGTTATGGAAAAAGCTTGTCGCCCACCGGCGTCGTCCACCCACCCCAAAGTGCGGCTCTCAAGGTAATCGTAGAAAGGATTGTACCTCAACCGCAGCAACCAATCAGACGAGATCCTCAGTAATCCGCGCTCACCGCGAATTGCCATCTGACCGAGAAACAGGACCTTGTCATCTTCAGGGAGCCGCTGACCGTAGAGAGGATCATCCAGGGGAAATGGCAGTGCGACATGGGATAGGGAGATCACCTCGGCCGGCCAGGACAGATCAAGGCGTTTGATCTCTGCAGCGACCTTTGACAAGGGCGCCTTGCGGCGGGCGAGAACCTGGCGACTCTGGGGGCTCTCGTTGGTGACCAATGTGACAGTGAACGGCAAGGTCTCGTCGGTCATCAACCGATCGGACAAAGGCGCCGGATCGTTGATCAACAAAGTGGCCTTGGCAGCCAAGCGATTGATGTCGAACAAAACGAGTTCATGGCCATCAGGCGCCAAGTGCTTGAGGAAATTATCAACCAAGGCATTCGTGGAAACTGTTGCGTCGACGGCGGATTGAAAAACCAGAGTCGGTGGAAAATTTTTTCTGGGGCCGGACCGTCCTCTATCTGCGATGCGCCTTGCCACATCGCGGGTCAAGCGGTAAACCTGGATGCCGGCATTGGTCGCGAAGGAATTGTATTTGAAAGGATCGAATTCGGGCTCGATCGACAGCCAAGCGAAACGACCCAGCCCGGGAATAACAGACAACCCGTTCATGAGGCCTGCCAGTTTGGCCGCCGGGTGGAGGCCGATGGCCGGAGAAATCAACACCAAGCTGGCGGGCAACGGCGAAGCTTTTCCTTCCAGCGCATCGAGGGCGAAATTCAGAGCTAACGGGGCCCCGGTCGAATAGCCCAGGATGTGGATCGGTTTCTGTCCCACTTTGGATGCGAGGTGCGCCATGCTAAGCCGCACTGCGGCGGCCATGTCCTCCCATTTAACGTTCAATAGCCCGGATGGCGCAGTTCCGTGACCGGGCAAGCGCAGACCAATGACCCAATAGTTGCGTTGGTTGAGCGCCGCACCCAAGGCCCGAAGGCTGTATGGAGAATCCGACATGCCGTGCAACAGTAGGGCGCCGCCGACAGGCGAGTTTGTGGACAGCTCGAAACTGCGGTTCCAGTTGGGGTTGCGGCGTTGCGGGTCAGCAGCACTGCCGGCGCTGTAGCGGACGAGTGCATATGCAGGCCCGGTTCCAACGCGGCCGTAGACTTGCTCCTCCAGCTGAGTGAACAACTTGTCTTCCAGATGCCTGTAGTCGTCAAGGCTTCGGATTGCATCCACTTTTTGTGCTGTAAATTCCGCCGTCAGTATTTCGGTATGCCAGGGCTCAAGACAGGGGCCGCCGCGCCCGGCGACATACACAATCATTACGACCCCAATACAGCCGAACAGGCCCCAGATGAGGTACCGACTATTCCGTCCAAACATGCGGGCACGCTCCTTCATTCCCGGGCAGAAATCTGATTAGTAAGGGTGGCAAGACCGTTAAAGCCGGCCGGGTCTGAAGCCAATGATCGGGCCGTTGCATCACCGCCCACGGGTCAATACCCAGTATACGGCGCCGGTTGGTGTTTCTATCCGATATTCGGGTCGGCTGCTCGGCATATCGACATTGACCAGCCTTAGGTACAAATCATCGAAAAACTGCGGTGTTTCCAGGCTGAAATTATGAAAATTGCGGGTCCGATTCACCGGCGTCACATCCACCAGAGTGACCAATTCTTTGTTCGGTTCAACTAATTCGAAAATTCTGGCGGCGGCTTCCAACTGGTCCGGATTCTGTGGATTCAACGTGCTTTCGCCCAAGCGTCTGCCTCGGTTTAGAATGCGACTCATCAACAATGCACGATCATTGGAGGACACATACACGGTGAAATTCCTGGCCAGGGCGGCGATCTCTCGTTTAAACTGATTGTTAAATTCCTCTTTATCAACATCCGGCGCCGTCAGCACCACTTTTTCGATCTCGGTTCCCCCATCGGCCAAATCGGCATCGCGATAAAGAATGTGAAAAGCATCAACGACCACCTGACCGCCCATGCTGTTGGCAACCAGCCATAATCTGCGCGGCTCGACTTGGCGAATGACCAGTGCCAGCGTCGAGGCGAGTTCAGCTCCGGAGTCACTTGCAATCCTCTGTGCGCGTCGATACCCCTGCGGTGTCGATCCCTGATCGCCCGGCCAATCGAAAACCAATACCGGGGAATCGATGTCCAAGACGTGACCGAGAAATGCGGTCTTGCGCAGTGCCGAGGCAAAGCGCTCTCTGAATCCGTTCACATTGATAAGAAGCGAACGTAACGGGGTAGCTTTGACCTGTTGTCGGATCTGCGAAATGAATTCGTTCTGATCAAGCAGTTGCACTCGTTTGAGCTGTATTTCCCTATTTTGGAACCAATCGGTCGGGTTGATGATCATGCCGATACCCAACGTGGGTTCAATCATGGTGTCAAAAAAACCGAACTTGAGCTTCTCTTCCCGTTGGTTGCCGAAGCATTCCTCCAGCGGTCCATCCTGGCATTCCAAGCGACGGTTGGTAACAAAAAAAAACCGATATATATTTCGCGCGCCCAGCTTGGCCACCAGCATTCGTCGAAATTGAAAAGCCTCGGCTCGTTCCAAAGCGAGACGTGTGGGCCGGTAGAAGAAGATTGCCAGTCCCACGAGAAGGAGCACGACCAGCGCCGTGCTAATCAAAATAAGACGTTTGAAACGAATCATAACGCCCTCCGCTTATGGCGCTCCGCACAAAAGCTGAACATCGATGCGATCTATGCTTGGCGAGGTGTTGCCAGTACGTTATCTTTGCAAACACTCATGCCGACATTAAAGCCGAGAGATTCTCAAGGGTTTAACAAGACCACGACGAAACCGTAGATCCCCATCAGCAGCAGCAGGGTCGCGGCGAGGAGACCGAGAGGCCAAGGCTCGACACGAGGGTAGCCGCTCTTCCGGAGCCGCTTCTCGGTCCGCACGTGCTGGAGTATGGCTGCGAAAAGTCCCAGAATGCCGAGGAGGATGAAACCTCCGCCGAAGACCTTGGCGGTGTATAAGGGATCGGCTTCCCTGCCGACTTTTTGCAGGTACTCCAAAGCCCTACCGATGCCAAAACCAAAGCCAATCAAGGATAGCGAAGTGCGGATCCACGCGATCAGAGTGCGGTCATCTGCCCAATGTGTTCGGTCAGCGGCCATGGCAGTGCGCTCGCGGGCCAGCTCAGTACGCTCGCGGGCCAGCTCGGTGGCCATGTCTGCTTTTGTCAAATCCTGGTTCATTTTTGTTTACCGCTTCGCTTTCTTTAGGTATTCCAGTGCATCCTTAGACCTTACGAATTTGAGACCTTCCGAACTTGCCAGGCAAGATAGCCGATGGCACCGCCTTCGCTGAGAAGCACGATGCCAAACAGCGGACACAAAATCCAGATCGCCGTAACCGGCAGCTTGCTCCAAGTGAAAATTGCCGCCACAATTCCGATCAAGCCACTGGCAAGAACCCATTGCCAGTTGGGCAGGGGTCGGATCGTCAGGGCAAGGATCAACTTGGAGATGCCTTCTGTAATAAAGTAGACAATGAGAAGCATTGTCAGGACAAAGAGCCGCTCTCCTGGAATGCGCAAAAACATCAACCCGATGATCACGGAAACGACAACCGACAGTAGTTGTACCCAGAAATGGGGCACATTCCGGGCTCCGATCAAACTGGTGCCTTGGACAATACCGCTGATAATGAGCAGCCAACCGAGCAGACGCGGAACCGCGGAAGATGAGAGGATGGGGTACACAAATGCAAACGCGCCGGCCAGCATCATCAAGCTGCCCTGTACGATGTACCAGATAGAATAACGTTTGATCGTCTGCCGCATGGCCTCACGCATTACTTGAGAAGCGGATTCCAATGATATTTGATCGTTCATGTGACCTCCCATCATGTCATCTGGCGTTTGCTCCAGACCGAGTATGGAACGGCCAGAAGCGCCCCCAAGATCAAATAGGTCAAAAGTGTGGGTATAAACTGCTGTCCATAATCGGACAAACCCGCGATAAACAGGGCAAGCCCAACATTGCGCGCAATGTTGGCGATGGCGAGAACAGAACGCCGCTCCTGCGGTGGACCGCTCAGCAGGTGGCCGATGGCCAGCGCCGCCGCCACCATGATGACAATCGCGGCGGAGGGCAGCCATCCCAACCACAACATCGCCCGAAGATTTGGTGCAACAACAAGAAGAACGATCACCGCGAGGAATAATAGAATAAATAAGACATTTGCGATCACCTTCACGGGCTTGGCAATACGCTCGGCGATACCCGGCGCAAAGCGCTGGATGAGCAGCCCGATGATCACCGGCAAAAAGGTGACTTTGCCGACCTGCAGGGCTACGTCAAAGGGGGTCACACGCTCGGTGGCCAACTCAAAAAAGCTAAAAATCGCCAGGATGAGCGGCGTAACCAGGACCGCCAGCAGGGCCAACGTTAGCTGTAGACTGGCGGCATAGTCCGGGTCTCCGCCGGCCATCTCGGTTCGTTTAGTCGTGAGTGGGGCTCCCGGCGCAGCAGCCAACACCGCCAGCCCGTTGGCGACGGCGGGCGGCAAGTCAAACAGCCGCAGCAACAGACCGACCACAAGAGGAACCAGTACAATCACTGCCAGCAGGGAACGCAACAGTAATGCAGGGCGATTCCCCAGAAAGGTCAGCTTCTCAAAGGAATGGATGAGCCCGAGAGCGAACATGAGCACAAAAATCGTCAGCGTAACGAAACTGAGGATAATCACGTTGTCCATTACAGCAATTCTCCGGTTTGGCATCACCCTTCAAAATGCTCCGGGTTTTGTTCGGAATCCGAAGGTCTTTGACGCGATACTTATTCGCCTGCGGCCAGGTGTGAGCCCTGCCAGGGCCAGCGGCCCGTGACTTCCAGTTCCAAAACAAAGTGTAAAAATGTCCGGATGAGCACGAGCAGCCCCAGCATCCCGAGCGTCTCGAAGCTCAGATCGATGGTTATGGTGAGGATGATATCGGCGGCCACCAGCAGATCGAGGGCCAGCAGCAGCGTGTGGCCGAAGCCCTTGCGGAATTCTCGAAACGCTTCATGCCGCTCCGTCACCCGGAATATCCGCCTGATGAAATGCCCCATCGAGAGCCCGAATCCCAAGATCAGCACCGCGACCCCAAACGCCTCGAAAGCAACAGCTGTCATCTTGAAGAGTCCCGCCATCAATTCCTCAATTCTCGTAACCCGTTGATTTCATTTCAACCACTAAGGACGCGAAGGTCACGAAGAGGAATTTATTTAACCCCTTGTCGTCTCTTCGTGTTTCTTCGCGCTCTTAGTGGTGTGAATCAATAAGTGCAAAAGCACAGAGTTAATCCAATTAGCCTTCAAGGACCTTGCGAAGCTCATCTTCCGCGTCAACAGTTAGCGAGGTTTGCAGAACTTTCCCTTTGAAACCTTTTTGCTTCAGCCTTTCGAGGACTTTTTCGCCGGTCGCCTTGCGGAAAAGGATAAAGAGGGCCGACGTCCCCTCTGTGAGGTTTGCCGCCAGTTCCTTAATGAATTCATCACTGATCCCGATGTCTTGCAATCTACCCGATAGCGCACCGGCGCCGGCCCCCACGGCTGCGCCTAACAGCGGGTTGAGGAAGACCATGCCGATGAGCATTCCCCAAAATGAGCCACTCACCGCTCCCGCGGCGGTCAAGTTAAGGGCCTGGTGCAGCTTGACCTTGCCTTTTTCATTCTTGGTGACCACCACGACGTCGTCCATTTCAATCAAATACTCTTTCTGCATCTTGGCAAGCTCGGCACGCATGTCAAAAGCCGCTTCCTCATTATCGAACTCAATCACGACTAGATTACTCATGGGTAATACTCCTCTTTTAGTTATTAGTGAGATTCCATATTGAGTGGCGCTCACACCAAACGCGACATCACCGACAAGGTCCCCCGAGGCGGTCAAAACCATCCGGCCCGTATCCTTGGATCAACAACATCGACTTCATGATTAGATCCTTTGTTCACATGAGAGCATTCAATTCACTCAAGTTCTCAATTAACAGACCAATGCCGATGACTCGGAGACCGTGTTAATAATAATTTCGGGCGGGCGAATTAAAAGGCTCCTGGTCCCCATCAACACGGCGAACCGGTCCGAGCACAGATGTTTATCCAACGCTTCCCGACTTACCCACTGAAGAAAAAGAGTGAAGTTGTTTTCATGTTCGATATCTCGGAAGACGTGATGGCTCAAACAGCCCTTTTCATTTCGCGTAGGAATAATGAGTGCGAGCAGCGTTTGTTGGAGCTCCAAGCACTTCTCAGGAAGGGCTCTCATCTTTATGATGGCAATGATCATAAGCACCTTTCTGTGACAAAGGAGACACGTTTCCAAGACCCCTCGCCAACTGTGAAGACTTCCAGTTTTAGCCAGCCACCACCAAAAATCGCGTAGCGCAGCCCTTTAGCTTTGCTTAGACGGCAGTCATGAAGGGCTGCGCTAAGAGAGAAAGAAAGTCCCCCGATGGAATCCAGCTAGCTCCAACCCTGACGGTAGTAGAACGCGACCGTCTTATAAGCAAACCGCTCTGCCAGCCGATCTATATCGGCCTGGATGTCTGCTCTGACTTCCCTGACGGTGGCAAGCCCTCCTTTGACAAACACCGGGACCAAAAAGCCGGTCGCGGCAGCTACGCCTCCCGGCAGCGCCATGCCTGGCATCCTGCTGCCCCGTGCCTGACCTTCCACCTCTGAAATGCGTTGCAGCCCAGTTTCCATCATCTGGTAAACCTGCACCTCGACCCGCAGCAAAGGGCTTCCCGCCCCAAAGCCAATCACCATTCGCTGCGCCCGGCTTCCCTCCTGGATCGTAACGAACTGGCCCTTCACGACCAACGCATGAAGCGGCACTGGAGTCGAGTCCGTGGCGCGCCGCGCGGCAATGCCGACCGCTGCAAGTTTTTCGACCACATCCTCGGAGAAGGACTTGGCAATGGCTCGTCCACGTTCAATCTCCGCTGTGGGCGGAGCGTCGTCAGACGCAACGATGAAATCGTAAATAAGCAGCACAGGCGGCCGTGGCAGTGTTTTCTTTTCCACGAGTTGCCCGGTCCTCTGGGTCGTTGCACTGGCGCAACCCATCACAATGGACAGCACAAGACCACCAACCAGGTACGTAAACTTTTTAAAGAACTTGATTGTTTGCTTCATACCGCTCTCCCGTCGAATTATGGATGGGAATTGCTCCGGAGATGGACGTATCACCGGATCGACATCTATCTGGAACCAATCTACGTCATTTACAGGCGAGCTCCCCAAGACCCGGAAGCACCACTACCCTGTTGTCAAGATCCGTGCCAGCAGAGTTGATTCGCGGCTTGTGAAGCTAACATGTTGTTTTCTGATATAATTTAGTAAAAATAGAACTCGGAAGGCCTTATCCGTTTGTGCCCATATATGGCCAATTGCCCATATATGGGCACAAACGGATGCAAAAAGGTTGATGGTTGAGAGTGCGCTTAGCCTCAGAGCAGTCTCGCCAAAACAAGAACATAAATCACCGCGAAAGTCAGCTGTACTGCAGTCAAGGGAACTCCGTATCGGGCGAAGGTAACAAAACTCAAAGGTCTGCCGTGGGTGGCGCAGATCCCGGCGCTCACCACATTGGCGGAAGCGCCGATCAGGGTCGCGTTGCCGCCCAATGTCCCACCGAACATCATGCCCACAAAAACAGGCAAAGTGAAAGCGGGCCAAGCAGTGAAAGCCGCCCCCAGAGCAAGCTCCGGCACGAACTCGGCTGCCACCAGATACCCTTTTACCACCAGAATCATCGCCGCAACCACGGGGATATTTGCCAGTAAACTGGACGCTACGGCTACGCCCCCGAGCATGACCACGGCCACCGTGAGCAGTTGCGTTCCAAACCATCCATACATACTGCGAGAAATGCTCTGCAGAATGCCGGTTCTGGTAAACGCCTCCACCATAAGAAACATGCAGGTGAGGAAAAGCAGGGTCTTCCAGTCCACGTCCTTAAGCACCTTGTCTATGGGCTCGACTTTCACCCCATAAATGACAAGAAGCGCCAAAGAAGCGCCGATAATGGCCACGGAAGGAGGAACCAGCGGGTTCGGCAACATTTCTCCGAAAAGAAAAAGCAAAATCATCACCGCCAGCACGAGCAGGGCCATTACGCAAAAGCTGGGGCGCTCCAGGGGTGGCAGCGGAAGATCCGAAGGCAGGGATCGTTTGGTTTGCCAAATGTCCTTCATGAGCCAAGGGAGGACCGGTACCAATACCAGAAGGGCAAGCAGCCCGCCCAGACTCACCCTTTGGAGATACAGACCGAAGCTCATGCCGATAGAGCTCCCAACCAGGAAGGTTGCAGGGTCTCCCACCAAGGTCAACAATCCTGCTGAATTGCTGACAATGGCCGTAAGGACAACGGGCGCCACGTAATCAATATCAAGGACCTTTGCGACACGGATAATGATAGGGGCCAGCAGAATCACCGCCGTTGCATTGGGGAGAACGGCGCAAACGGGGGCCGTTAGGACGATGATCCCTAATAGGAAACGCTTGCCGCTCCCCCCGGTCGCCCGCAGAAAGCGCGTACCAAGCTGATCGAAAATTCCCGTAGGTACCAAAGTTCGGGCAACCACCATGCCGCCAAAAAGAAGGGAGATGGATCCTCCGGCAGTCTGCGATGCATTGATGAACTCCTGGCGAGTGAACACGCCGAACAAAAGCATCGTGCTGACTCCCATGAGGGCAGCCAAAGCCATGTCGAGGACATTGAAGGCAATGGAAAGAATCACCCCGGCAAAAACGACGAGGGTAACAACAACCTGCAGATCAGTCATAAAGAACCTCACCTAAGGGAATCATTTGGCTGCTTATCCCTTTTCTATTGGCTTCATTTCAGATTCGGCCCGCCATATCCGATAACGCACTTCAGCGCCTTCAGGTACGTAAACAACTAGGGGCAAACGGCTGTTGTAGCGGATGAGGTACGGCTCTCCGCCAAGGGTGACAAACCGGGACACCTTCGGTTGGTTTGGATCGACCGCCATGAGCGTCCCCCCCATCGGACCAAGTTCCTTGACAATGTATTTTGGAAATCCCCAGCCCTCGATGGTTTCTTCCTCGATGTTACCGCCGAAAAAGTAGACGTTTTTTGAGTCAAGCAAAACTGTTTTACCGACGATCAATTCCACCTTGAAAAGAGATTCATCATCCAGCTTCGGCAGCTGAAGGACATGCCGAACCATTCCCTTCTCGGCTGGGGGGAAGGCTGCCAAGTTGTCCGCCGCCCGGGCGACCAAGGCTGCAAAGAAAAACGAAAGAAACGCAGTTAGATAAAGTCTTTTCACGTTCACTCCTTTGATCAAATTCTAATTTCTAATCTGGTTCCGGCTTTGCCGGCTTAGGCATCGCGGGGGGATTGCTATCTTCCATCAGATAGCGGCCGGCAACCCAGCCTACAATGCCCCGATAGCGCACCTTGCACCAACGGTTCCGGCCGGCTTGCTTGCGCTCGGCTTCGGTCATCTTTAGCCACTCAGCAAAGCTCGGCCCGCCTGTACAGCCAAGATTTTGAAGAGCGCGAGCGTCGTGTGGAATTTCGCCGACTTTCCTGCTCTCTACCGAAGGTTCCGCTCGAATGTTTAGGACACCATTTGCGGCAACGCCGGTGACGGCATAATAATCCGGTCCACCGTCCGCTGTGGCTACAGTACAAAGGTTCTGCAGAACCAAACCCAACACGACTAAAATTACCCATACGTTCCTTGACATCAGGACTCGCCTTGTTCCGGAAATTGTCCTATTTTCGATTATTCTCATCGAAAAGGCGGAGCGTACATCAGACCGCCGTCTTTCCAGAGCTTGTTAAGACCGCGTTCTAATTTCAGCGAACTGTGATCTCCGAGGTTACGATCAAAGACTTCACCATAATTTCCAACGCTCTCCACTGCACGGATTCCCCATCCAGGGTCGATGTTCAGTGATTTGGCGATGAGCCCATCCAGCTCTTTCCAGGACCTTGCGCGATAATCGTCTTGGTGGTCGAGTCGCGAACGGACGTTGGCCTCAGTATAGCCCCCTTCCTCGGCTCGGATAAGCGTGAAAAGGATCCATCGGACAAGGGTGAACCACTCGTCGTCCCCCCATAGAACCACCGGCCCCATGGGCACCGTGGAAACCTCTTCCGGTAAAATAATGTATTGTTCAGATCCCCCGGCAGCCTCGCTCCTTGCACTGATCAGTTGAGGTTTTTCGGAAGTATAAGCCTTGCAGCGTCCCTCATGCAGCGCCTCTACAGCGCTTGCGGGCGACTCCAGAGGCAGAGGCTGAAAGTCCCAGCCCTTTGCGCCGAACAGCTGTGAAAGGTTTCCTTCATGATTGGTTCCCCTGACAACACAAAGTGTGGCTCCGTTTAACTGTGACAGCTCTTGCACCCCGCTTGATTTCGAGACCAGGAATCCCTGTCCATCGTAAAAGAGGACGCCGGTGAAAAGCACTCCCAGAACGGCTTCGCGTTCCATTGTCCAGGTGGTGTTGCGAACGAGAACGTCCACTGAGCCTCCTTTGAGCGCTGAAAACCGGGCGGCGGCAGCAAGGGGCACGTAGCTTACCTTGTCGGGATCACCCAAAACCGCGGCGCCCAAAGCCCGGCAGAAATCCACGTCGATGCCGGACCATTGCTCTTTTTGGTCCTGCATGGAAAGGCCCAGGATGCCGTCGCTCACCCCGCAGCGGAGGTTTTTGCGAGCCTTAATACGAGTAATTGTATCCCCTGCCTGCACCGCCACCGATAGAAGCAGGAGCGTCCAAGCGGCTAAAATGGCTGCAATAATCTTTCCCAAGCGACTCATGTTACCCCCACTCCAGGTTTTGTATTATCTAGGCTACGGCACGGTTCATCGATTCAAAATGGATGCGAATTAACTTACGCCGCACGGTACTGCTTAGTTTGCATCTCGAAACCCAAAGTTCCTCTCCCCATGGGTGGGGAGAGTGTTTCTGGACGTTTACTGGTTAAGGATAAAAGGTTTTCGACTTGTCGTTGCTAATCGCTCCAGGATTGTTCCATTTTGGTCATGACCTGATCGATGGTAAAGCTGGCCGGTTTCATCCGCGGTGGAAATTCGGCGAACGTGGCCAGAAATTGCGTCACCAGGGATTGCGCGGCATAAGTCAAATAGGCGTGATCGATCATCCAGTCCCAATAGGTGTTGGAGGTGATGTCGGCCCGTTCAAAAGGGTCGGTCCGCAGGTTGAATATCTTTGGAACGCGCAGGAAGACGAACGGTTCCGCCCAAATTTGACAAGTACCCTGAACCCGCTGCTCGGCAAAGACGACCTTCCAGTTGTCGTAGCGCAGAGCGACCAGATCGCCGTCATCGGAGAAGTAGACAAAGCCCGGCCGCGGCCCTTTCTTCTCGTTGCCGGTGAAGTACGGCAAAAAGTTGTAGCCGTCGATATGGACTTTGAAGGTTTTATCACCGGCCTGATGACCCGCCTTCAGCTTCTCCTTGATGTCAGGCTCTCCGGCCGCGGCCAAAAGAGTTGGCAGCCAGTCCTGGTGGGCGATGATCTCGTTGGAAACCATCCCCGCCGGGATTTTGCCCGGCCAGCGCGCGACCATCGGCACGCGGAAGGCGCCTTCCCAGTTGGAGTTCTTCTCGTTGCGGAAAGGGGTCATGGCCGCATCGGGCCACGAGTTCATATGCGGGCCATTGTCCGTGCTGTACATCACAATGGTGTCCTCGGCAATGCCCAGCTCGTCCAGCAGGTCCAGCATCTGCCCAACGTGCTTGTCGTGCTCGACCATGGCGTCATGGTAGTAGGACTGCCAGCGTCCGGCCTGACCGAGGATCTCCTTGGGCGGGTGCACGCGAAAATGCATCCAGGTGGTGTTGAGCCAGACAAAGAATGGCTTGTCATCGGCATGGGAGCGCTTGATGAAGTCCTGTGCAGCCGCGACGAACTCCGTGTCGCAGGTCTCCATGCGCTTCCGGGTCAGAGGGCCGGTGTCCTCGATCTTTTGCCTGCCGACGCGGCCCCAGCGCGGGTGTTCGGTGGGATCATCCTCTTCCGTCGCCCAGGAGCGGATCACACCCCGCGGTTTGAATCTCTTGTGGAAATCCGGAAAGTCCGCTTCCGGAGGATAGTCGGCGAGCTCCGGCTCCTCTTCGGCATTGAGATGATAGAGGTTGCCGAAAAACTCGTCAAAACCGTGCACGGTGGGCAGATATTTATTCCTGTCGCCAAAGTGGTTCTTGCCGAACTGCCCGGTGGCGTAGCCCATGGGTTTGAGCAGTTCGGCCATGGTCGCGTCCTCGGCCTGGAGGCCGATATCGGAGCCCGGCATGCCGACTTTCGTCAAGCCGGTCCGGTAAGGGCTTTGCCCCGTGATAAAGGCCGCCCTGCCCGCTGTGCAGCTCTGCTGCCCGTAGGAGTCCGTGAAGCGGATCCCTTCGTTGGCGATGCGGTCAATGTTGGGGGTGCGGTAGCCCATCAACCCGTCCGAGTAGCAGCTCAGATTGGTGATGCCGATGTCGTCACCCCAGATGATGAGAATGTTTGGTCTTTTCTGTTGTGCCATGCGTTGTCTCCTTTGTTGAGTAGTTGAACATCAGTGATCACGCCAGTCAGGGTCTTCTTGTTGTAACTTTTCCCAATGCCTCGCTTTCCACCCTGATTAAAGAGGCTTGGCGGAGCCGACCGCGGCCGCCGCAAGTTGTCGGGTCTTTTCGTCCACCTTGCCCTGGGGCCCCATGATTCCCTGCCAACTGCTGTATTGGGCTGACCCTTTTCATACGGGTCCGTGAGGGCTTTCGACGCCTGGAGGTCCCACGCGTCACTTCATTTTCGCAAAGTCGCCGGGTTCCCAGGTCTTCGTGAGGGCCGGTTCAGTCGGCCCGTAGAGCCGCAGAATGATGAAGTACCCTCTGCCGGATACGGTGGCGAGCCAGTTCTTCTCCCTGCCCTCCGGGGCTATAGGCCCCAAGTAGAGGTCGGTGCTGCCGTCGGCGTTCTGTACCGGATTGTCACGCGATCCGAGCGAGGGGAAGGGCTGGCCGTTGGCGAGGCCCGAGGCGTTCTCGGCTTCGTACAACGTCACGGACCAGAAGTTCGCGGCCGGCACGTCCTTCGGCAGGTTCAGCTTGTAGTTCGTCCCACCGGTCAGGGGCGCGCCATCACCGTCGGTGAAGGCGATGATGTAGAACGCCCCCTTGCCGGGAATCTGCGAGAGCATGCCGGGGCTGACCGAGTAGTAATTCGAGAAAAACCAGGGGCGGCAATCGACATCGAGCGCCCCGCCGCGATCCACTCGCCTCCAGCTCAGGTCGAGCTTGCCGCTCGGGTTCTCCGGGGTCGCATCGGCCATCGGATTGACCCAGCGGCGGTCGGGATACATGCGGAACGACCGGCCAGACAGGACCTCATCGAAGGCGATCACGCGGCTCATCTTGTACGCCGACTTCGCCGCGCGGTCGAGGATGCCCCGCGTGCGCTCGTCCGGCTGAAAGGGTTCCCCCTTCACGATGCCGAGTCCGGCAAGCATGCCCATCCAGTCCGGGTCGGCCAGGTGCGGCCCTTCGGCGTCCACCAGCTTCTTCAGTTGGTCGAAGGTAGTCGCGTCGCTGATCGGCAGCATATCGACCGGCACGCCCGAAGCATCGGGGAACCTCATCGGCCTGGCTTCACCCTCGAGCGGGTAGATCTTCGTCTTCTCGATCAGATCCACCGGCGGCTTCAGGTCGCTCGCATCGGCATAGAAAGCCCGGAGGAACACAAACACGTTGTTCGTCCCCGAGCGGTAGACGTAGTACCCCTCCGGGACTTGGCCCTTGTAGCTCGGCGGCAGGAGCAGGAACTTCCCGCCGTTCCCCTGATCCGGCCCGAAAAAGCCGACGTCGCCCGCGAACTTGCCGCCATCAACGGGAATCGGCCGTTGCCAGAAATCCAACAGGATGCCCTGCAACATCGGCGGGGCGTCGAACACGAGTGGGCCGTCCTTGCCGAGATCGACGTAGCTCATCGCATAGATCACGTCGGAGTTGGGTGTGGTCACGAGCGTCTTGGCGTCGAGGCGTTTCTTCCACACCGGCAAAACGTTGCACCCTTCACCGAATGCTTTCTCGGATCCGCGCTTCATGCCGAGCGTGTTGATGAGCGGCAGCGCCCAGAGGTAGATTTGCGCGGCACGGTGGTAGAGCATCTCATCGCGAAGCGTCTGCGCCGTATCCGCCGTGGCTCGGTTTTCTATGAAAGGAAGGTTCGCAATCTTCTCTTGATGCTCAATGGCCGGCGACGTGCCAGGCTTTATGGACATGATTGACTCCTCTTGGGTTAGAGACATGGATCGAAAGTAAGAACGCTTTTCGGAAGCAAGTTTTGCATCGCTGCCGGAGAGCGGCGAACAAGTCACTCGACGCGAACGAGATCCGGCAGTGCCCACCTGCGATCGAAGTAGGCTTCGGTCGGTGCATAGAGACGAAAATATGCAAACCAGCCTCTGCCCGAAACAGTCGGTATCCAGTTCTTTTCAAGACGCTTGGGTGGTTCAGGGCCAAAATAGAGATCCACCGAGCCGTCAGCGTTCTTGACAAGGTCCATTCGGGAATCGAGCCCGGCGATCTCGTGCTCGTTTCCAATAAAGCAGCGGGTCTCAGTATCGTAGAGGGTCATGGCCCAAAACTGCTCGACCGGTGGATTGGGTGGAATACGCAGGGTGTAAAAATCGCCACCTTGCAGCCACTTGCCATTGCCGTCCTTCTGGACTCCTAGGTAGACCTGCCCCTTGCCGGGCGTCTTGGTGGTCATGCCCGCGCTGAGGGTTACCGCCTCGTAGAACCAGGCCGTGCGCTCATCGAGTGCTGTGTAGTTTTCGGTCTCCTGATCTGCTTCAAGCAGGATGGCATTTTTCCACTGTCGGCCGGGGTACATGAGCGCTTCCTCCTGCCGCTTGGCGTAGCTCAAGCTCTTTGCCATCGCCTCGCCGACCACCGCCGCCGCCTCCAGGATCTTTTTCTGGCGCGCGTCCGGCTGGAAGGGCTTGCCCTTCTCGATGCCCAGGGGCTTGAGCAACGCCACGGTCATGCGATCGCGCTCGTGGACCGGCTCCTCGTTCAGCATCTTCGAGACCAGCTTCCAGTATTCGAGGCCGCCGGGTTGCCAGCCCTGCCAGTCCTTGCCGCCGGGAGTGACGATGCGTGTGCGGGGAGGATCCTTGCGCTTGCTGTAGGGATAGACCTGATAGGCCTCCCGCAGCCTCTTCGCCTCCTCCGGCGCCGGCAGGAGCACGCGGATGCCGTGCATGATGTTGTTCATCGGCGCCTGCACGACGATATACCCGCTCGTGTCGTCGACCTCCTGACCTGGACCCAGGAGCAGGTACTTGCCGCCCGCGCCCATGTCGGGGCCGGTCAATCCCAGGTCGGCGACCGGCCGCTGCCAGAAGTCGAGGATGGCGCCGGCGATCTGTCCGGCCGGGACCTCGATGACCAGGGGGCCGGTCCGAAACAGGTTCGGGAAGCCGAGGAGGTACGGCGTGGTCGCGTTGGACGTGAGCAGGCCGAGCTTGTCTCGGTAGCTCACGTAGAAGACCAGGTCGCCGTCCTCGGCGCCGAAGACCTGCTCGTGCTGTTCTTGCCACTGAGCGAAGCTGACCAGCGGGATCGCCCAGATGTAGGCCTGCGTGGCCCGCTGGAAGTCCATCTCTTCATACAGCTTATCGACGGTTTCGTTGGATGGATACCCACCCTCGAACCTCAGCTGACCAATGCGGGTTTCCAAGACACCGGTGGTGGGGAGCTCCGTTTTCATGTTGTACCTCCTTGTCTTGAATAGGTTAGACGATGATTATTTGCAGGCTTCACCTTCATGGCAGGAGCATCCTCACCCTTGTACGAGTTACCTCGACTCGGGCCGAAAGACGGCATTCCAGTCCTGCTTCATGTCCACGACGAGCCAGCCGCGCCTGGGGGCCTCCTTGAGGGCTTCGACAAGCTTGCCGGTGCTCTTCGTCTCGGCGTCATAGGCATATTCGCGTTCACTGTCGGTATGGTGGACGATGAGGCCGAAACTAGGGCGCGGGTTGTTGATCGTGGTGTACTGCAACATCGCGAGGTCGCCGTCACTGTTCCCACAACATGCCGCAGGTCGCCGGCCGATAAACTGATGAATGCCGACTGGCTTGCCCTCCTTGTCGTTGACGAATAAATAGTCGAGTGTTTTCGTCAGCACCGGTCCGCTGTCGCGTAGCTCGAATGTCGTCCGCGCGGTCGAGCCGACAACCTGCTCCGGTGGTATGCCGTAAACGCGCTCCACCCAGACGCGCATGAAGTCCGCGCCGCCACCGGAAACCATGAAGTTCTTGAAGCCATTCGCCCGCAGAAGGCGCAGGAGCTCCTGCATTGGTTGGTAGGTGAGCTCGTGATAGGGCCTGCCATAGCGCGGATGTTTGGCCGATGTGAGCCATGCCTCCACGGCGTCGCGAAACTCATCGATCGTCATCCCTGCATGGGTGAGTGCCAGGACCTGCATCAGGCCATCGAAGTGTTCGCCTTTCAGGAGTTTTGCAATGTCGCCGGCCAAGGCGGCTTGCACCATGGGATCCGAAGCGAGCTTGGGCTCATTGAGGATGTGTTGGTTCAGTTCGTCGATGGCAAAGGCTGCCTGAAACGGCATCGGATTCTCCGGCCAGAGAGTGCCGTCGTTGTCGTACACGGCAATGCGTTCTGCCGGTGGCAGGAAGTCGGGTGATCCTTCCTTCGTCACCTTGGCGATGAACGCGAGGATCCCCTGTTTGGCGGGGCCATCGTTCCAGGAGGGTAGCTGATCATCACAACGGTGGAGGTCATAGAGCTTTCTCTGTGCGACGCCGTAATCCCCCACTTGGTAGAGGCTCACGGATACGGCCCGGACGGTGAAGGCTTCGAATGGCTCCGCTTTCAGAGCGTTCACAAAGCCACGGGTGCCAATACCGACGGTCAGATGAGGGTGGTAGTTCATGCCGGTGCGGGGTCCGACGAAGTTGTTCACGTAGTCCACTGTCGGCTGGCTGATTGCCACGCCGTCGAGGCGGGGCGCAAAGGCCTCGCCGGTCCCCTTCTCCGCAGCGAACGGGGCAACGGCGTCGATGATCCGTTGCTGAAGTCGGCGCAGATCCTGGGTCGGTTCGATGACGATTCCCACCAACCGGAGATCCTTGTCGGCCAGGGCATAGTAGCCGATCGCATGGCATTCCCAATTCATCGACTGCTCTGTGCGCAGCACTTCGGCAACAGCACTCGCGACCTTGTCGAGGTCCGTTGTCCGCACAAACCGCTGGAGAATGGTAATGTGCGGCGCGTGGTTGGCATCGAGGGCGAAACCGTCCGGATAGTCCTCTCGTAACCGAACGTTTGTCGCCTGTGCCCTCTCAACCGTGGCATCATCTGGATCGAGCAGTACGTTGATCGCGATCAAGGTCATCCGGCTTCTCCTTTCCCGGTAGTTTATAGTGAGTGTATGTCTAGCTAATATGCAGATGTGTGGTTCTTCTTATTTCACCTTTTCCGATTCCGATGATCGCCAGAAGCTTAAGGGACCCCGGCGTAGTTCGCGCCAATGCTCCACTTTCCATCCCTGATCAAGAAGGGTCCACGGGGCCTGGACAAGTTTTCCCGTCACCACTGTTTACGAGTCGGCCATGACATTTCTTGAATTTGATGCCACTGCCGCAGGGACACGGCGCGTTGCGGCCGATTTTCACCGGGCCTGCCTCCGCCCGCCCCTCGGCCTGGGCCAGCAAAGTCATCACCTGCTCGGCGGGCAACCCACGACGCAGCAGCTCGGCCAGTACCTGCAGGGACCTGTCGATGTGGTGAAAAAACCGCTTGTAGCCGTCGCACAGGTAATTGAGACCAGGCTCGCCATCCGGGGAAATGACAAACCGGTTCTTGGGACATTCCCCGTGGCAGGCAAAAAGCACCTCGCACTCGCGGCACCAGCCCGGCAGGGACTCCAGCTTGTCGCGGCCGAACTTTCTTTGCAGTTCGGAGCCGGCCAGCTCACCCATGTGCTTTTCCAGGATGTTGCCCAGCAAATACTCGGGGTCTACAAAGTGGTCGCAGGCGTAGAGATCGCCGTTGTGCTCCAGTGCGAGTCCGTGGCCGCAGGTGGGATCAAAGATGCACATCCCCGATGATGGCAGATGCAGCCACGAGCGTACCGCCGCCTCAAAAGTCTGGACGAAGACCTTGCCCACATCGTTCCGCACCCATTCGTCGAAGATGTTCGTCAGGAAAGTGCCCCACTGCTCCGGATCCACCGTACGGTCCGAAACGGTGGTCCCTTCCTGAAAGAGGGTGTCCGTGCCCTGGTTAGTTTGCTCGATCGCGGGAATGAACTGCATCCAGGTGCTTTTGGTCTGGTCGCGCAAAAACCGGTAGACCTCGAGCGGGTGATCCGCATTGCTGCGGTTGACCGTGACCAGGACGTTGTACTCGACTCCGTGCTTTTGCAGCAGGCGGAGCCCTCGCATGACCCGGTCAAAGGTCGGTTTGCCTGCCCTGTCCACCCGGTAGGTATCGTGCAGCCTGCGAGGACCGTCGATGCTGATGCCGACGAGGAAGTTGTTTTCGCGCAAAAATTCGCACCATTCGTCGTTCAGCAGGGTGCCGTTGGTCTGCAGGGTGTTCTCGAAGCGCATGCCCGGGCGGCGGTATTTTTCCTGGAGGAAAATGGCCCGTCGGAAAAAATCGACCCCCATGAGAGTCGGCTCGCCGCCCTGCCAGGAAACCGTCACCGTGTTCGTGCGGTGGCACTCGATAAGTTGGGAGATGTAGCTCTCCAGCACCTCGTCGCTCATGCGAAAGCGGCTGCCGGGATAGAGTTGTTCCTTCTTGAGATAAAAGCAGTAGGCGCAGTTCAGGTTGCAGGTTGACCCGGTCGGCTTGGCCAGCACGTGGATACGCTCAGGGATGTTTGTTTGGATCATGACAGGAACTCCATTAATAAGCGAAACCCTCCTCAAGGGGTGGGATTCGATTTTACCCCTGTAAACGGCTGAGAGTCTCGATTTATGCTTCTATTCCCAAGTCATGCAATCGCCGATGTAGCATTACCTGGCTGAGTGGGAGCGAATATGGCGGCAAAAGCACTGGGAATGAACCTCAAAAGCACAACGATGCTATTGTCAAAAAACATTATTTTTTCGAGTAGGTTCAATCAGTGCGATAAGCATTTGTTTGGGTCTAGGCACTGTTCAGTTTACACTTCGGCGCGCGCAAGGCATCCTCGGTTATCCACTCACGTTTCTCACTGGATACCGCAAATGGCGAGTCCTTTTCATCGAAGACAATTTGGAGATCATCCGGGTGCATGACACCCAGCTTCAATTCCCTGGCACGCTGGATCGCGACCCAGTCCCAGTTGCTGAATAGCGGATCACAAAGTTTGGCATCGGTCCCCCTGAAGACATGTTTCCCCTCAGGCCATCTGAGGTCCTTGATTACTCCACCGAGAGCATTCAGCCACCCTGCGGGTTGAGGTTCATACTGCCCGTGCAGGCCATCTGGGGCCTTCAGCGTGCCGTAGCGCAGAACGGCCAGGCCCACCACATCCGCAGCGATGATATCACTTGCGGCGAGGACCAGGTTGGCTTGGCAAAAGGGACGATCCGTATCGTCAGGTCCCCCTGTAAGTATGATCTGACTGGCGTCGGCCACGCACAGACGCTCTTTTTCTATATGTGGGAGATGCAAATCCGCTAACTGTTCATGGTAAAGCGGCTCATTCCGGATCGGGTCGTCCTCGCCCAGTCCGTTCTCAATATGCCGGTTGTTTTTGAGATAGTTTAATTGATGCATCCAGACACGATCATCCGGGCGCATTATCCCGACCCAATTTTTAATCGCCATGGTGTAATGAGACCAGACATGAGTCGAAAGGCGAAAGACGTTGATGATGTGGTCCACTTTGTCCAAAAGATTTGGCACGTACAACCCCGGTGTGGACTTTTTGAATCTTTGATCGAACAGGCGCGGCATGTACTTTCGCCGCGCCTTGCCACCGGCATACTTATCAGCCCCTTTCAATTGCCAACGGACCCATTTGTTGTACAGAGTGGACCCGTTTGAGAAGTTTTCGTCAGCTCCGGCTGTAAATTCATGCCGGCGCCAGCCTTCCTCCCGAAATGTCGTGATGTGAATGCGATCCCTGGCGTTCAACTCATCGCCTGAACTGATCACCCTGTCATAAACACCGGTTGTTTTGAATGATTTGATAGTATGGTCTTTATCAAACCCTGCAAACTTTCCGGTTTTCCAGTGTTTCGTCATCGTGTGCTCAAAACCCATTTCGTCTGCCACGTACACCTTGGCTGCGCCGCGTTCGAGGCACATTCGGACCAGCTCGGAGCAGGATATTGGACTTGCAGTAAACGGAAATTGCCCGGCGGAATTGAGGGAAGGCTTGATTAGCACGGTTTGTCCCGGCTCAAGCCAATCCATGCCTCCGATCAGTTCGACCACCCGGCGGATTGCTTCTCTGGTCCTGGATGGATCTGCATTTTCTGCAATTGCTGCCTTGCCTTTGGTCTCAGCTTTTTCACCCAACGGATTCATAACTACCCTCCCAAACAGAAAATGATCCCTGTTTTGGTTTACTCTTTGCTTTTTATTTAAAGATCAGCTCTGGGCCATTTGCATGCGAAAACTCCCCAAAACGCAAATGCAGCTCTACTAGTCTCAAGATCCGTGCCAGCAGAATCGATTTCTAGCTAATGAGGCTAATGTATTGTTATCTATTTTTATTTTACAGCAGGCAGAGGCGGGAGATGTCTCGCAGATGTGCCCATATATTGCCAATTGCCCATATATGGGCACAAATAGATGCAAAAAGATTGGCTTGATAAACAAGGGGGGACGATGGAGATTTACGCCTTGTGGATGCTCGATAACCCACGTCGATGCAAACGGTGGGCTTGGTTTCTGGACAGAAACATACTAGCACGCTTTTCCGCCCAACCGTCCACCAATACAGAAGATCCTTGAGAGGTTAGGTGCGGATACTTCAACATCTCGGCTTCTCCGAGCCTTTCGGCAGGTACTTAAGCTGATGTTGAAGACATTCACGGATTTGATGAAGAGCTTTTCAAAATGATGGATTCGATCTGCTCGATGTCTTCGAAATGTCTGTCCCTGGTGAGCAGCGTTCCACCGATTTCCATACAGCATGCGGCGATCCAGACATCATTTAGTGGTATTTTTCTCCCCTTTTTTACCAGGGATGTGTAGATGATCGCATATTTACGGGCAACAAGCTGATCCACGTTGATAATTTCAATTCCAAGTCGGCTTATGACCTCGCGGAGCTTTCTCTCATTAAACTCCTGGCGACTGCCTTTCATGAACCCATAGTTGAGCTCCCCTAGAACGATAGAGGGGATGAAGAGGAGTTCTCCCAGGGTTGCGAGCGCATCAACTGCATCAGGTAGTCCCTCCGCGAAACCGCTGTAGATGTTTGTGTCCAGGACCAGCTTCAAGGCCAGTCACCTTCATGGATCTCGCCGAATACATCGAGGGAATGCCTCAGCTCTTCGGCTTCCTCATGGGACATCCATCCGGCGAACTCTCGCACGGTCTGTTCACGGCTTTCCGAAATCCCAAGCTTCTCGTCGATCGCCTCTATGATATAAGCCGTCTTAGACATTCCGGCCCTTTCCGCCGCTTTCCTGATCATCTCTTCCTTGTCCGGGGGAATCCTGAGACTGACAGGCATGGCATACACCTCCTCGTATCGCAATTTAATGAATTGTATCGCTGGAGCTATTGCCTGTCAATAGCAGGGCCCCGGCTAATTTGTTCTGCAGCGATCCAATAATCATCACGCTGGGTTAGGGTATATTCCCGTCATCCATGATGAGAACCTGCTCCAAAAGGGCAAAATGCCATAGCCCTGGGACCGAGGCTGAAATTTACGACTTTTGGATACCCAGTTTCTTCATGCGCGCAAGCAACGTATTGCGCTTCAGCCCGAGAATCTCGGCGGCCCCGTCTTTGCCACTGACTTTCCAATTGGTCTGCTGAAGCACACCGACAATGTGGTCGAACTCAACTTCTTGCATGGTTTTAGGTATCGACGGCAAATCTTTAGAATCTTTAGGCAACGGCTTCAATTCATCCGCTAGCCGCAGCCTGGGACCGGAGGAGGCAATCACCGCTCGCTCGATAACGTTTTCCAATTCCCGGACATTGCCGGGCCACTGGTAATCCTGCAGGGTTTTCATAACGCTCGCCGGGATCTGTTCAATGGACTTGCCCAACCTTCTGGACACGTTTTGTGTGAAGGACTTGGCGAGCAAAGGTATATCTTCGATCCTTTCCCGCAGAGGGGGCACCGTGATTGGGAAAACATTGAGACGATAGAAGAGATCTTCCCTGAACTGGCCTTTGCGCACTTCCTCCTGCAGATTACGGTTGGTGGCGGCAACGACCCGCACATTGACCTGGATCGTCCGGGAGCTGCCCAACCGCTGGAACTCCCCGTCCTGGAGCGCCCCCAGCAGCTTGACTTGCAGGTCAAGCGGCAATTCGCCGATCTCGTCCAGAAAGAGAGTGCTGCCATCAGCTACTTCAAACCGACCCAACCGGGCCTGAGCGCCCGTGAAAGCACCTCGCTCGTGCCCGAACAGCTCGCTTTCGATGAGGTTTGCGGGCAAAGCGGCGCAGTTCACTTTCACCAGGGGGCGTTTCTCACGCAGACTGGTATTATGGATAGCCCGGGCGACCAATTCCTTACCGGTGCCTGTTTCACCAAGAATCAGAACAGTGGCATCTGCAGCCGCAACTTGCTGCACCTTAAAGAGCACGTATTGGATGGCGGCACTACTGCCTATGATATTGTCAAAATTGTGCTCCAGCTTGATTTCTTCCTGCAGGTAGTTGCTCTCGGCTTCCAATTGATTTTTAAGATGCTCGATCTCTGTATAGGCATCCCGCAGCGCCAGATCCGCCTGTTTTCGTTCAGAGATGTCGATGTGGGTGATGATAACTCCACCTTCGGGCGTCCTAAATGGAATCACTCTCATCCAGAACCAACGTTTTTCATCCGGCGAATCACAAGGATATTCCAGCTCGAATTGCTCGATGGTTCCCTCAAGCACGGAGTGTACTCCTTCCAGCGCGGTTTGGGCCAGCTCAGCACCATCGGCAGCAGCCCGGCGGCAAACCTCGAAGTAATTGTTGCCGACGCCGATCCGCTCCAGACATTTCGCATCATTTTCGCGCGCAAATTGCATCCAGCTTTGATTCACATCCACGATATTCCCTTCGGGATCCACGACGGCAAGGTGGTATTTGAGGGAGTCCAGAATAGACCGTTTGAATATTTTAGTCTGAATGAGAGCTTCATCGGATTGTTTGCGCGCCATTGCATTGGCGAAGACCTCGGCCACCAGTTTAAAGCGACGCGTCAAGCCGCCCGGCCATTCTCTGCGGTGCTTCAGCATCGCCATGCCCAATAATCCCAGGTTTGACTCACCCGCCATAAGGGGAAGGATGACTGCTGACTGGATGCCCTGAGAACGAAAGTAGTCTCTGTCGGCCGCAGCTTCAGCGGGCAATTCGTCGAGGTGGGAAAACATCACCATCTCCCCATTGAGGATCTTTTGTCTGCTCCAGGTAAACCGGCCCAAGTCTATCTCTGAGGGTGGCGCTGCGATACCAGGGTCTGTGAATGAATGAAAAGCGACAAGCATTTGAGTGTCTGCTGACATTCCAAACAGACTGACCCGATCCACTTCGAGCAGTCTCGCGATGGTTTCCAACTCCCGCCTTATTTCGAAATCCACCTGGTCCGGGGGCAGGTTCACAAAACTGGCCGACAGTGCAGACAGCATTTCCTCGAAGCGCAACTCTCGCTCGAGCTCGGATTCGGACCGCCGAAGGCGCCTGCGTTGCACCAGCAGCACCGAAGCAAAGCCGTATCCGAACAATATGAGCAGAACAGCCGAAATGATGTACCGATGGTAGAGTTCCCAAGGTGTCGGGGTTTTAAATCGCACGATGCTTCCGGGAGGCAAAAGATCTTCGCTGATCCCCCAACGCTGCATCTGGCGCCAGTCGAACATCACGCTATTGAGCACTCTTGAAGGATAAATGTCAGCCGGGAGTTCCCCTTTCAGAATGCGAACGGCAATGTCTGCGCATCTTCTTCCCTCCTCTTCGGCGCTTAGCAGGCTTCCACCCACAATTCCCCGCCCGAGATAAGAATCAAGAGCACCGAATACAGGAGCGTTGGCTTTCTCGGAAATGACACCTACAAAATTTCGCGAAATGAAGGAGGCTCCTGTAGCATCACTAGAGAAGACTGTATAGAAAATTGCCGAGTTTTCCGGCAATCGGGCGACTTTTTCAAGCAGGTCTTGTTTGCTGATATTGCTGACATAGTTGATTTCAAGAGGTCCCTTGTAGTGCTGCAACTCCTTTCGCACTAGTTTTTCGCCTGCATGGTCGGTCTCGGAAGAACCCGAAATCACATAAAGATGTTTAGCCTTAGGGATCAACTCCTCAATCAATTGGATGTTGCCCTTGATGTCAGCCTCCCATACAAGTGACGTCATATTGGGTTGCAAAAAATCCCGTTGCAATCTTTTCGGGTTAACCGAGACGATGACCTTCGGTATTTTCCCGAACAAATCTTCGCCGTATGCGATCAAAAAGTCGGCTTCTTCATCCCCCATGCCGATGACGAGGTCCATTTGAGGGCGAGAATATTTGTAGCGATACAAATCAATCAGTTTTTGGCGGTAAGCTTCGTCATTGTAGTACACAAGATCCGCGAACTCGATGTGCAGTTCGATGGGATAGGGCGACTCTGACTCAAGGTTGGTGCGCAGACTTTCGGCCACATGATTCGCCCACAGTACACCTGCATTGAAAAAGGAAATCACCAAAACCCGCTTGGGCAGAGTATTTTCGGCGCCTGAGGCATAGGCAGGCAAGCTAACCGCCAGCCACGCTAAACACAAAAGAAGAGATATTATTTGGACTCGTCGCACGTTCAAGATTCACCCAGTAAGATAAGCTAGTAAAGCTGGGCGGAAGTTTCTAGTCAGTAAAAGAGCAATTCAAAGTCCCCCTTTTTTAAAGGGGGATTTAGGGGGATTTTAGTACCAAGCGCACTTTTCAAATCCCCCCTAACCCCCCTTTGGAAAAGGGGGGAACTCAAACCGGGTAGTTACTTCCGCCAGGCAGTTCCAGGGGAACAATCTTCGCCAAACCATTACCGCACTGCCACGATTTGAAGCTCACGGCGGTCGCCTGGCCGGAAAAGGAATCTGGCATTGCAAACGTAGCAAAAACAACTTCATGGCAACCGCCTAATGATTTAGGTTGCTGGTCACATTATGAGGGATATGGGAATTGTTTTCAATGACTTTGCTGGTTCTCTTTTCTACATCGGCCGCGAGCTTCATCTCAACACGATAGGAACGCGTTTTGCCAATATTCAAGCTATGACGACATACAGCCAAATCACCGCTCTCGCTCTAGCCGTGCAGGTAGCTCAGCAAATACAGTCGATTGGCGCCACTCAGCTCGTACGCAAAGATGGAATCATTCAGCACCTTTTTCCAAGTGAGGTCCTTGGGTTTGATCGGTTGCCGCACCGGCCGCAGGCGTTTCTTCTTCGGGCACGGGCTTCTCAGGCACTTCCGGACCGAGCAGGATGGCAATCGGCCGGGTCTGAGGGCTGGAGTCCAAGGCAATAATCAGCGCCATGGTAAGCGGCACTGCCAGGAATACCCCCACTGTTCCCAGCACCCAGCCCCAAAACAGCAGCGAAAGGAACACCGCCAGCGTAGAGATGCCAAGCCCACGGCCCATGATCCTGGGTTCCAGGACGCTGCCGATTACTGTGTTGGCGACAAGATAGCCCAGCGCGACCAGGACAGTTGTCAGCAGATCGGTCTGTACCAGTGCCATCAGGACGGCCGGAATCATCATCAGGATGGCGCCCACAAAGGGTATGAAGTTCAGCAAGAAGGCCAGGACCGCCCAGAGGACGGCGAAGTCGATGCCGAGAATCCACAGCCATGCCCAGATAAAGAACGCGGTGGCCAAGCTGGCGAGCCCCTTGATCATTATGTATTGGTTGATAGCGCTCGATAGACGTCCAAGTCGTTCCTCGGCCTCCTCAGTGAGGTTAAATGCCATCCTCAGCTTTGCGGGAAGGCCGCCCGCTTCGAGCAGCATAAAGACGACGGCCAGGAGGACCAGAAGCCCGCTGCCAAAGGTGCCGCTCACTTTGGCCAGGGCTATGCGCACCAGGGTGATTGGTATAGCCGGGTCAAGAATGTCTTTGACACTTTCGCGGGCGTTATCCACGCCGATATTTTCCAACCAGCCGCCGAATTGATCGCTCAACACGATCAGCCGCTCCTGATAACCGGGCAGACCGTGCCTGAATCCCTCCAATTGTCCGGTAAACACCAATGCCAAAAGACTTCCACCCTCAAAGATTACGAATATAATAACCACCAGGGCGAGCCATTTCGGCACCCGTTTACGCCGCATCCAGCACAATGGAGAGGTGACGATGACAGCAATGAAAGCGGCAAGCAGAATGGGCGCGACGATGGATGCGGCCGCGTGCAGGAAGATCACCGCAATGGCGATGGCCGCAATGACGATCAAGGCGCGTGAGATGGGGGAAAAGTTTCTGACATCATTCATTCTTTGATCTCCAGCGAGTGCGTCGCTCATGCGAAAGTGGCTGCCGGGGTAGCGCTGTGCCTTGGGACTGAAACCCAGAATTACAATCATCACATTCTTAAAATTCGTGCCAGCAGGATCGACTTACGAACTATGACGATAAGACATTCTTATATAGTATAATTTATGGCAA